>Ga0209750_1000019_pt1 | contig 110951 bp, 97 predicted proteins | sample YNPBryulayer2012_FD_185813 | JGI IMG/M metagenome (GOLD analysis project Ga0209750, IMG submission 185813) | Anoxygenic and chlorotrophic microbial mat microbial communities from Yellowstone National Park, USA - YNP Bryant MS upper layer 2012... ...
ATGCCGAGCGAAGCGAAGCATGACCTCACCCTGTTTCGGCATTGCCGAAACCGTTCCTCTCCTTTTGCAAGGAGAGGGACAATAGGCGAAGGTTGGCTATCCTCACCCCTGTCATGCTGAACGAAGCGCAAGCGCAGTGAAGCATCCACATTCCCACATTGTCATGCTGAGCGAAGCGAAGCATCCATACTGTGGATTCCTCACTGCGTTCGGAATGACACAAAAGAAATGCCCGGAGCGACACAATGCCCGCCATGACAAAAGTGCTTGGCATAACATTGCCTGTCATGCTGAACGAAGCGCAAGCGCAGTGAAGCATCCACATTCCCACATTGTCATGCTGAGCGAAGCGAAGCATCCATACTGTGGATTCCTCACTGCGTTCGGAATGACGCAAAAGAAATGCTCGGAGCGACAAAAAACGCTTGAAATAGCATTGCAGAAAAGCTCAGAATGGAAACAAATGTTGCAGTCAAAACCTGTTTGTTCTTACTTTGTCAGCATCACACAAGCTAAAAACTTTTCAACTTTCCTAAACAAGCAGTGCTATGGATTCGCTTCAGGATGACTCTTTGAGCTCTACGCTGGCAACTCAGCGGGAGCTTGCCCAAAAAATCCGTGACTTTACGGGCATTGAGCGCGATTTTGTTGCCCTCAAATTTTGCACCACGCTCGATGATATTCCTCCCGGCGTTCAGCGCTACAAAGGAAAGGGCATCTACTGCGGCATGTGGAAAGAAGTCTCCAACTATGCGGCACCGTTTTACACTGTGCCAGATGACCACATCTGCGCAGGCGGTGTCAGCTACACAGGCATGGGACAGAAAGCGCTTCCGCCTCAGCTCGAGGAAATCGGCTGGTCTATGCTCATTGGCGAAGGCAAGATTTACTACTCTCGTGAGTCGGTTACCAAGTGTCAAGAAAGTGTGCCATACAGCTTCAAAAAAGCCAAGTATTTTGCGGCTACGGTGATGGGACGGCTGGAAGAAGTTCCCAAGCCTGATGTCGTGCTTTTTTTCTGCAATGCGCGTCAGTTAGAGTGGCTCTGCCATGCCTACAGCTTTGAGTCTGGTGAGTTGGTGCAGGGTTTAGCGGGTCTGTCGCTTTGTGCTTTGGTGGTGCCGCATCCGTACATATCGCAAAAGCCGATTTTTTCGCCCGGCGATTTATCTGGTCGCGAGCTGGCACGCATGAGCGATGGCGAAATGTGCATTGCTTTTCCTTTCAAAGACATTCCCATGCTGGCGCAAAACCTTTACCGCATCAAGAAGTTTGAGGATTTGCCAAAGTCGCTCCTACGCTAAGACCAGCATAGGGCTCGGTAATAAGTTCTGCTGCGCAGAGTTTCAGTTGGCGAGCAGATGTGCCAAAGCATTGGCGGTGGCGCATCTCTATGGCTGCAATCAGTTGATTGGCACGCTGACGCAGGTCTTCATCGCTAAGTTCGCCGCGCACAAATCTCATGCGCGCAATCCATAGTTGATACTTGAGCTCCAAAATATCCTCGCGGAAGACCTTTGCTTCTTCCAGCTTGTGCCAAGTTGATACAAGGCTCGGTTTCAGCCGCTGTTTCTTTTGACGCTTTTGCATAACTTCGCACGCTATTTTGCAAACTTAATACTTGTTCGTTTATGAAAGCCATTATTCCTGTTGCTGGCGTCGGCAGCCGTCTTCGTCCTCACACCTACACGCTCCCAAAGGTGCTTTTGAATGTCGCTGGCAAGCCCATTATCGGACATATCATTGACAAAATCATCGCAGAAGGCATCAAAGAAGCTGTGGTGGTCGTTGGCTACTTAGGCGACATGATTGAGGAATATCTGACGCGTCACTACGATATCCACTTCACATTTGTCGAGCAAGAAGAGCGCCTTGGTCTGGGACATGCCATTTGGATTACGCGTCAGTATGTTGGCGAGGACCCCGTGCTCATCATTCTCGGCGATACCATTTTCGAGGTGGATTTAAGCGAGGTGCTGCGGCGTGAGCATTCAGCATTAGGCGTCAAAGCCGTTGAAGACCCGCGTCGCTTTGGTGTGGCAGAAGTTCAAGATGGGTTTATCACTCGGCTTGTCGAAAAGCCCGAGCATCCGCGCTCCAATCTTGCTGTGGTTGGACTCTACTACATTAAACGACCTGCGCTCCTGATGGAATGCTTAGACCGCAATATTCAAGCTAATCTGCGCACCAAAGGCGAGTTTCAACTCACAGATGCCTTACAAGCCATGATTGAGCGCGGCGAAAAATTCTCAACTTTTCCTGTCGAGGGCTGGTATGATTGCGGCAAGCCTGAAACTTTGCTCTCGACCAATGAAAAACTGCTCAAATCTCGCTCACGATACAAAGATATTTTCGGCTGCGTGATTAATCCGCCAGTCTATATCGCCGAGGATGCCGAAATTGAAAACTCTATCATTGGACCATATGCCACGATTGGCAGTAAAGCTGTCATCAAAAATTCTTTGATAAAAAACTCCATCGTCGGCGAACAGGCACGCGTCATTTCCATGCTACTTAGCGAGTCTATCATTGGCAACAACGCTCACGTGTTAGGCAAAACTCGGCGCATCAACATTGGTGATTCTTCAGAGGTAGATTTAAGCTGAGCTACACAGGGCTCACCGAACCTGAGGCGCCCCACACGCAGTAATAAATGTGCTTGCCTCGTTTTGGAACGACATCAACGAAACAATGCTTCATAACCAAACAAAAAGCGTTTCCATGACAGCGCCACAACCAATTAAGGTAAGCAACTTAAATGGATGCTGCGTTACGACAAGCTTTGCAAGCACGCGCTGCAATTCGTGATGCTCTTTCTAAACAGCGCCTTGCGCTTTCAGAAGAAGAGTGGCAAACACGTAGCCAGAAAATTTTTCAGAGCCTGATGGATGCCCCAGTTTTGCACCGAGCTCGCATGGTGCATTGTTTCATTTCTATGGCTTCACGTCGCGAGGTCAATACCGAGCCTATCTTACAATGGCTACAGGCACAAGGCAAACCAATCGCTGTGCCCGTTATGAAATCACGCAATCTCGTCAGTGTGCGCTTTACAGGCATGGATAAACTTGCCAGCGGTGTCTTTGAGGTCCTCGAACCTATCGAACATGTTCCTGTCGATGAATCCATGATTGATGTGGTGCTCACACCACTTCTGGCTTGCGATAGAGCTGGTAACCGCTTGGGATATGGCAAAGGTTTCTACGACAACTTCTTTTCTCGCCTAGCAGCAAAAGGTATTCACCCGTATAAAATTGGCTTAGCTTTTTCTTTTCAAATTTTGGAACACATTCCCCAAATCCCAGAAAAAGCACATAAAGATGTGCCCTTGGATGCTATTGCCACCGAAACTGGCATGATTTACATCTCACCGTAGTTTATGCTGCTCTGCCAGCTCAAAATACTGGCTATGCAGTTGCAAGATGTGGTCAATGTAGCCATACTTTGCTTTCGCATTGGCAAAGTTTGAGGCATATTGCTTTGCTCTTCCTGCAGAAGTCATAGCACTATCAATCTTGCCGGTCCAGAGATAGGCCTTGAGTCGCAGCATTTCTGTATGCAAATCCAAATCGCGCTGATGCCAAGGCTCCACCTGCGCCAACAGTGTCAGCACCTGCTCGAATTCTTTCTGCTCAAAAGCTCTTTCTGCTTGTCTCAAGCAGGAGAACGCCTTGACTTTTGCCTCTGTAGCCGTATCCATGATGGCTTGCTCGCGTGCAGTTTTTTCTTGTAGCGAAAGAAATGGCGAGAATAACTCCATGTCGTATGCCAGTTGCATGGCTTGCAAGCGCATGGCAATTGCTACATCGAACTCAAACGAAAGGTGCGACCGATACAGACGCTCCAATATCCGCCTTGCTGAATCTATAGGCGTCGCTTTGCTCCACAGCATCGCATCTGCGAGCGCAAACCAAGCCCGTTCAGGATGCTCCACATTTTGAAGTTGACCTTGTGCATCATTAAAGACTTCCTTGAAGGTAACTTTGCCTAAGTGCGCCAGTGCCAACTGAGCACGCAGATACCGATATGCCGCCTCAGCATTAGTGCCATGCGACATATCCAAGACCCGCTTTGCCAGCTTGCTTGCCTGTTCATAGTCCTCGTGTTCGTAGGCTTTTGCGGCTTTCTTCAAGAGCTGTGCTACAATGTGTGGGCACTCCACCTGAAAAATGGTCTTGCGCTCAAAAACCTGCTGGTAATACGGCGCAATTTGCGGCGGCACCATTACCTTGCTTAGATGCTCCAACCACTCACTCAGTAACTCGTCGAGCGATTTGCCATACACCCGTGCAAAATCTGCATCAGCATACACTTGCTTGAACGCTGCCATGCCGTATGTTTTCAAGAGATACTTCACAAAAGAACCCGCCAGCGTGTAGCTTGTTGAACTTAGTTCAGTCCAAAACCCAATGGGATTGAAGAGTGATTTAACATCAAACTCTGGCTTATTTTCCAGAAAGTTTGTCGAGAGCTCATCGAGTGTCCACTCAAACGATGGTGTTTCCAGCGCTACCGCAATTCCCTCCAGTAGCCCTATACTTGGCGATAACCCCAGCCATCTATCACCAAACGGTTTCATGAAAAGATGCACCAGTTCGTGGCGCAACACTGCATCGACATTTTGCTGTGTGATGTGAATTTCGTTCATCCAAACGCGCGCCATTTCTGTTTTATCCAAACCTGTAAAACGCTTTTTGCTTTCTCGGTCTGGATAAACGAAAATGTAAATTGGTGGCACAGTATCCAGCTCCATTAAGCCTTGCAAATCGTAGATTTCTCGCCTGATGCGTTGCCGTAGATGCTCGCGTTCTTTTTCTGAGAGTGCGGCACTGGCATACCACATTTTTGATGAATCCAACGGCACCAGTGTTGCCATAATGGCTTGCCGTGATGAGCATATTCCCAACGATTCACTCTGTAGCCAAAAAAAGACTGCAGTGCTTATGGAGAGCAAGAGCATTAGGCGCGCCCATGCTGAAGGAAGCTTTTTGTAAAACCGCCATGTCAGCATCGTCGCCGATATGGCAAGTGTCTCTACACGGAAGAGCACATAGCGCGGCTCAATTTCAATTGCATCGTCGTAGATAGAGCCTGAAAAGAATCCAAAGATGTGATTGAAGAAATACACTTGCGGCGTGGTGTAAAAGCGGTAGAGCGGCGGCACCAGCAGAAGTATCACATACAGCACCACAAACAGCGATTTTTTCTGCCGCAGTGGCATAACCTCAATGAGCAGAACCAATGAGAGCGTGAAAAGCACTCCACCGCCCACTGCCAAAGCATAAAACCCAAGTCCCTCCAAATACGCGCAATTGCGCACAAACAGCATATTGACCGCCATTACGACTGGCGGAATGATAAGCGTCAGAAGCGTTACCCATAAGCGTCTTTGCGTCTCGCTCTCGCTTAGCCAGAACAAGCCCAGTGCCAAAGGCAGAAGCGCCGCTTGCACCAAGCAAAATTCATATCCCAACACATTGAAGAGCGGCACATTTGCCAAAGCAATTGAGAGCAATAGTGCAAACCCCAAGACGAGCCATGCTCCTCGATGTGTTATTTTGCTCAGCCCAAGCATCTTTGTCATTGAATTGCTGCAAGAAAGTGCGGGTCAGAACCTTTCACGCATGTTAGCGGATTTGTTGTTCATAAAAATCCCACTTGAGCTTGTGCAAGGGTTTTGCTGCTGTGCGTGGTTGTGGCGCAAAAGTTTTTTAGCACTCCGATGTGCTTAACGGTTGAGCAATTTGGTTTTGGCTATGCTGTTCCAGCGCTCGACCATTTTGTCAAATTCCGCGCTGCGTTTGATGCTTAGCAGTCGGCGCGTTTCGTCGTTGAGAAATCCGTAGAGCTCGAGCTTATCGTAGAGCATGAAGAGTCGCTCGGCTTGCAGTGCGTCTTGGTAGAGCACTGGAAATTTGGTGAGCAATCGCTTTTGCGATAGCAGTGCAGCATCATAACGCCCGTTGCTTAGGAAATACTCGACAGCGTTCAGACGCTCATTTAGGTAAGGAATAGCCGCTATGTTAGAGCTTGTGGTATCGGCTATGCTTTCACCATAGGTGAGCCCGATGGGCAACTTGCGCTCACGGCTCTCGCGTGTGGATTTCGGCAGTTGTTCGGCTTCGATTTGTGTCAGTGCCGCCACAATTTCTACCCGTGATTTTGGCAGCACATCTTCAATGAAGAAATAGGCAGATTCAGGCAGTGCATACACTTCTGTTTCCTTGAAGAGCATGGCTTTTGCACCTTTTTTTGTCAGCATGAATGTCTTTGCCAAAACTTCCTCTTTGGCTGAAAGCGGTAGCCACTGCTGCTGATAAGGGTGCAAATAGAGTGCAGTGCCTGAATCGATTTTAATCCACACTTTCGTTTGAGCACTAATCACTGTGCTGCATAGCATTAGGCATAAGCAGAGTTGAAGCGTTCGCATAACAATTGTGATGTTAGAGGTCATAAATGTGAACATTTCCTTTAATGATACCTTGCTTCTCTATCACTTCGCGATAGTATTGCTGTGCCCCCATTTTGAGCGCTGTCTCAAAACCGCTCGATAGCACTGTCGTCTCAATCGGGAGCCACAGTGTTGTTTTACCCAGCGGATTTTGGCGTGAGATGGCTTCAAATTCATTCAGCCCGAGCTGACCAATTTGTGTTACATCCAATCCTGTATCGACCAGCAGGAACAGATGTCCGATTGCCCCCGGCTCTGCAGTTGGAACAACTACGCTTTGCGGCGCTTTTGGTCGCACATCCACAATCGCGCAGTGAATACCAACTGCCATCAAGCATGAAGCCAGATAGACGACGAAATCTTCACAATCGCCCGAGCGCTTCTCAAGTGTCTCGCGCGGCGATTGCACTTGGTCGACAACCATTGATGTGGTTGCATCAGGCACATAGCGCAGGTCTTTACCCAATTCGGTGATAAAGCGCCTGAGTTGGTGGAATCTGGCAGGTTGACTGGTGCTATCACCCGTCAGCGCACGTAGGTATTTTGTTTTTGCAAACAGCTGCACTTGTTGGTCATTTGGTGCAATAAAAAATTTCAAACTCCATGTATCGCCATCCCATGCATTTTCGTTGAGTATAACCACTGGCACATTAGCTAATGGGAGCCTACGGTTATCGAGCTCGACCGAGATAGACAGCTCACCAATGCGCGAGATTTGAAACTGCTTGACATCGCTCAGATACAAATAAATCGGCACATCGCGCAGCTCATCAGCATCAATTTGAATTGGCTCACTTTTAAACCGACCTGTGTTACCCAGCGTCGCCGTAACCTGACACCACACGGGACGCTTGTCTGCATTGTGCAAGGTAAGAATTGCAACGGGATTGTGCGCGTAGTATTCGCGTTTTGATTGGAAAATATTCTGATGCAGCAATTTGAGGTCAGCAAGTTTCAAAATCGGCTGAGTTTGTGCGCCAAACTTGAACGTTGCACCTGCTCGGAACGACTGCTCTTGTAGCAAATTGTTCGGGGAGTTTGTCCAGTTTAATGTTGCAGTGTTCAGCCATCTTTCAAATTCTCCACGTGAGAACTTGGTAGAAGAATACCACACGCGCTCAATGCCCACACTGGCAGCAAGGTCGCTGGTGAGTGGAACGCCGATATCAAGTTGCAGTGTTTGAAAATTGAAGGTTGCTATTCCCCGCTGCGCCCGAATTGCCACTTGAATCGGCTCCGAGATGTTCGGCAAGGGATTCGGCAAACTTTGCATGTAAAACGCACTGATGCTTCTTAAGTGCGCCGAAAGCCCGAAGCGAAAATACGGCTGGATGAACTCCAGTTCGCCAAACGGCAGGATGTCGTTCCGAAACCGATATGGCAAGTCCACTTGACCGATGCTCAGCACTGGTGTTGGCATAATACCCAGATGCATGCGTAGGTTGCCCAGCGTGGCATACCCGCGTAGCCCCGCAAGGAGACTTTGCTTTTCCCAGTTCATTGGTTTAAGCTGAGCTGTAAATACACCGCCTTGTGTTTCAGAGACTTTCAACCGACTTGCAGCGACTTTTTCCATGAGCACCGAAAAAAACATACTGACTCCAACCTGCTCACTGCTTAGCCCCAGTGCAAACGACAGTGGGAAATTGGCACGATATACATCATTCGGCTGATTGGACGGACGCACCAGCGCGGCATCTTGCGGCAGACTGATAGCAGTCGGCTCGGGCTCAATTTGGAAGATTTGCTCGTAGTTGTTGTTGATAGTCGCCTGTGCGCGCCAAAGCCCAGTCTGATATTGCAACACCACTTTTGAGACCAAATAATTCGATGCATCGAAACGATTGCGTAGCACTTCGGTCTGAACCGAGATAGCAAACTTTGAAAAACCCTGATTTTGGAATTGCTCTATCCAGTCCACGGTTTGTGCTGAAGCAACCGAACTTAGCAGCAGCAGTAGTAGGGCAACAGACCGCATCATCTTGGTAGGTAAGTTTGTTGCGATTGCCTCACTTTCCGAATCAGATTCATCAAGTCGGTTTCAAAGACACTGGGCAAATTCCGAAAGCGTTGAGCTCTAATTGTCTCGTCCGATTCTTTTGCACCGATTCCCAGCTGAATTTTTTCTACTACGCCGTCAATATAACTTTTTATGCGTTCTCGAAACTGTGATTCATCTCTCGGTGTGTGCGCGCCGCACAGCTTCTTACAGACCTCATCCTGCGATTCTGACTGACTGTAGAAGTGAATAATCCATCCTCGCAGATACTCTGTTACGGTTGCGCGATGCACGGATAATTCTGCGGCAACTGCTGAGATGGCGCGGTGTTTGAATTCGTTTTTGCGCAAGGCTTGCAGAATCTGTTCCGCCAGTTCATCTTTGGGCGCTTGATGCAGCGGCTTTTCTCCCAGTTCAAAGTCTTCGGGAAGTAAAAATTTACGCTGGCAAAGCGATGCATTCAGCACGGCACGCTCGGTTGCCGCCTTCAGTTCCCGCACATTGCCTCGCCATGGCTGCTCCTTTAGCCAAGCTAACAAGGCTTCAGAAATTTTCAGCTCTGGATTGATGCGATGCAAAAGATGCGTAAAAATCACCTCAATATCTTCTGGTCGCTCACGCAAGGGCGGTATGACCAAACTAAATCCATTGAGGCGATAGAATAAATCTTCTCGGAAGCGTTTTTCTGCAATCAGTCTTTCCAGCGATTGATGTGTGGCAGCAATGATGCGAACCGAAACATGAATAGTCTTCGTCCCGCCCACGCGTTCAAACGAGCCTTCTTGCAGCACGCGCAAGAGCTTGACCTGAAAGCTCATGCTGGTCTCTCCGATTTCGTCAAGAAATAGCGTGCCACCATTTGCTTGCTCAAAGCGCCCGATTTTCGTTTTCACGGCACCCGTAAAGGCACCAGCTTCGTAGCCGAAGAGTTCAGACTCAATTAGATTTTCATTCAAGGCGCCACAGTTGATGGCAATGAACGGTTTATCTCGTCGCTCCGAACGGCGATGAATAAATTGCGCCAGCTTTTCCTTGCCCACTCCACTTTCGCCTAAAATGAGCACAGGAATATCGTGCTTTGCCACTTGGTCTGCCTTTGCCAAAATGGCGGCAAGCGGAGAATTGGCAGCAAAGTAGATGTCTTCGGCTTCAGGAAAGGTTTTAGGTAAGCTCACTGGCACATTGTGCGAGAGCCGCTCGTAGAATTGCAACCTGTAGCGCAATTCTTCTCCATTGCTACTGTATGCCGCATCTTGGACTGACGATAGGCGCTGCTGTACTTTTTCAGTGTTTTTTGCAACCAGTGTTCTGACTAAGGCACGTCGGCTCCGCACCACCAGTAGCCCTGCGATTATCGCTATTGGTAAAGCATTTGCACTTAACCATAGCACTGGTACATCTACTTTGGCGATGTGCAATCCCACGAAACCGAGGATGTTCAAGCCAATTGCGCCAAGTGCCGCATGAAGCGAACTGGTTCTTCGTGTGTAATATGCAAGCGGCAGTAGTGAGAGCATGAGCAATGCGCCAATTTGCCAATTCTCCCACACGGTCAAGACTTCACCTGCCGCCACTTTCAGGGCTACCCAAATTTCCAATTCCGCTGTAGAGAAGGCTTCCCCGCTACGCTCACTGACCACATACGACGACACGCCTGCATAGTCAAGGTAGATGACTACATCGCGCCCCTTCACCTCGCCACCGCCCTGAATGACCTCCCGCAGAGAATACGTTGGCGTCAGTTTCTGCGTTGGCAAAACGATTGCTAATGTCTGCGTCAGGGGCACATCGTAGAAAAATGACGCCAGCGTTCTTACAGCACCTGCTTTGGCAATAATCTTTTCATTTTTGATGGTGAAGCCTTCAGAAAAGGGCAAAAAGCAGCGCTTGGCTGGAAAGGTTTTCCCGCCCAGTATGCGCACTGAATCTGTGTGGAGTTCTTCGGTCAGCAAGTAGATGTTCGGTAGCGTCTGCAGCGTGTGGAAGAAAAATTCATCCGATTCAGGGTGCGCAACATCGGCATTTGGGAACGCTAAGTCAAGAAAGATGCGTGTTGCGCCATTTGCGGAAAGGTTTTGTAATGCTACAGCATACCATTTGCGGTCGAGCGGCCAGCCACCTAAGGTCTTACAGTCATCTTCATTGATGACGACCATGATAGGCTGTTCTCGGGCGTAACTGTTCGCACTTGAAACAGTGAGGAGCAGCAGCCACAGCACCCAGTGCCTCAAGTTGGGGCAGTAGCGAATTTGCCACATTGTTACCTGATTAAGTCATCAACGCAAAATGCCATCGTGCGGCGCGCTTCACTTTCAGAAAATGCTTCACTTTAACCCTCTTCTTTTTTCAGCAAGTGGATTTGTTCAGCTGCTGAGCCGCCCTTTTGGCAACGCGCTCTTCTGTCGTTGCACTTGGCAAAATGCACACTTTTGCTTAAGATAAAACAAGAACTCCAATGTACAACGCGAGGCGCAAAAACGCTGCACACTGGAGTTCATCTGGTTTCATAGAGTCCACTCCTTTGAGAATCAGAGTGTTTCCACACAAAGAACAAAAGCACAAAGAACAGAGAATCCCTTACTGCACGCGTATTGTCTGGCGTAGCACTGGCGAGTTTGCATCGCGCAAACCTACTTCCAGCGTGTATTCCCCTGCTGGCAACGGCAGACCCGTTTGTGACTGACGCAGCGGCACTTGAAACGACATTATTCTTTCTTCGCCTGAACGCACTTCAAAACTTGTCAGCACCTGTGCGCAGATTTCAGGTTGCTCTATCCAGACTCTCTCGTTCGAGCTTAGCCTCAGACTTAGCTGGCAGGATGTTGAGAAATTAAACCTCTGTGTTGTGCCCGAGCGATTTGTAATAGAAAACGTCCCGCTTAGTGTATCGCCCGGTGCCAATGCCGTCCTGCGCAGATTGAGTGCAAATTCTACACCGTTTCGCGTTGCTGCCGTGCGACTACTCAATTCAATCACGACCGAAGCCATGCTTTGCCCTACCAAGCTCACTGCACCACCGTTGACCAGCTTGACATCTGCACTGGCAATGTGAATCACTGCTTGTGATTCCTGAACCCGTTGAAGTTCTTCTGCCGTAAAGGTTACACTGTTCATGCCACGTGTCAGCTCCTTGAGCACATAGCGAGCGCTTCCCATGGGCGAAATCACTACGGTATCGCGTGACCATGTCACACTGTCTCTGGGCATGCCTGTTAGCACTGCAACAGCAGACATTCCCAATTCCCCTTCAAAGCGCACCACCAAGTTGGAATTTCGTGGCACTACCGTGTGTAGCCATGGCGAAAGTATTGTCAGTGCCGCTGGAACTCTCAGTCGCTTATCGGTCAGTGTTAGCCCTGTCAGATTCACCGTTACATTTGTCTCACTAGGTCCCATTTCCATCGCCCTCACTCGTGATTGGCTAGTGAAGGGCGAAGGATACACAAAAACGGCTGGTTGCAGTGCTACAGGTCCTATGGGCAGCACCCCTTGCGGCAGTGGCAATCGCTCGAATTCATACACCTGTTCTCCCACTTGTGCGCTCATGCGTTCTGGTAGGGTTGCCCCGAAGAACGTAGCTGTACCGACACATTGCGTTTTGTCTGCTCCTGGTACTACTCTCGCCACAGTAATGCTGCTGCGTGGCGTTCCTCCACTTGGCATAATCACTCGGTTGTTGATTACTGCAGTGTTTGGCACACCATTTATGGCGCTTACAAAGAGCATACCGCTTACTTCATCTACCGACCAACTTACTACCAGCGGTTGCTGACTTCTATCTGTGCTACTAACAGGTGTCTCCAACCGGTCACAGCCTACCAGCAACGCGAACAAAAACAGGATAGCTGCAAGTATCGCCAGTACTATTCCAAATTGTCTCCCTGCATTATCTATTGCCTCTCTCGTCGTCACTGGCTATACCACGCTTTTTACACTTTGCTCTGGTTATGCATTAGCCAAATACCGTGCCAATTCTTATGTCTCAAAATGCTCTTATTTTGGCTATTTAGGCAGGTTTTTGATAGGAAAGTGTTAGGAGATACTGTCAAGAAGTGTCGGGAAATTGCTTTTCCTTACAATTTCAGGTCTCTTCTATGCCCAGCCGTAGTGGCTGTAGCGCACTTTGCTGTCGCAGTGACCCAAAAAGTCTATCCCAAAGCGACAGCATAGACCCATAGTTCGTATCCGCTTCCTCTTTTCTAACCGAGTGATGCACCCGATGCAGTGTTGGGGTAGGAATGATATAGGCTAAACCCTTCTCGAGAGCATAGGGCAATGCAATGTTACTGTGATGTAGCAAGATGATAGGGAAGGAGAGCAAAGAGTATAACAGGATTTCAGTCGCTCCAATACCCAGCACGGCACATACGGGCAGGCGTGCAACTTCTGACAGCATAATTTCTATGGGATGAAACCTTACCCCAGTTGTGACATCCATCAAAGCATCCGCATGGTGGAATCGGTGAAATCGCCACAAAAACACACTTTGATGATTTAACCGATGCCAGATATACATCCAAAAGTCATAACATAATACCAGCAAAACGCTCTCAAAAACTTCATTCAAACCCAACCCCTTCAGTCCTTGCCAGTAAGGCTGAATATGAGTCAATATCGTCAGTGTTGCGACAGATAGACTCGCAGATAGAAAGGTGTTCAATGCTGCAACAGCAAGATTCGGCAACGCATGTTTTAATCGCCCTTGCCGGTTCTGGAAGAACGGGATAATACCTTCCAGTAACCATAGCAAGCTGCCGAACACTCCTGCTACAATGATTATCATCATCTGCAAATGACTCTCCTTCATGGCTGTATGACCTTTTTTTCTAAATTATGCATCGCAGTTTTTTGCTTCCAATTCTCTACGATATGCCGCCTTCAGCTCCCACAAGCAATGAATGCATAGACAATCTTCAAACTTGCTTCGGATGTAAGCGCTTTCTGCCTCATTCAACTCAATTGCACTGCATTGGCATAGCATCACAGCGCCGACTTTGCACTCAAATTGCACGCCGCAACGTGGGCATATCTTAATTTCGTGCTTATGCATCAGTTTGTTTGGGAATTAAGTCGCAAAACCAAAATCGGTTTTTTGTGCCTTGGTAGCTATACTCGCGCAACACCGTTTCACCTATCGAGAATTCAATTGGATGCTTAAAATATGGCGCATCGAAGCAAAATGTATGAAATTCACCATTTTCTCCACATGGGTCTATGCCTTCAGGGAGGCTGCTGAGAAATTGCTCATCAATAACTCGCCCAACGAAAGATTTTTCAAATATCTCTGCGTTTGCACAAACAATCACTGCTTTGAAGCCTAATTCAATTAGCTCTTTAAGTAGCAGCTTTGTATCTTTTTTCCAAAGTGGGAAGATGGCTTTAATGCCCAGTGGCTCTAATTTTTGCTCCCGATACTGGCGCAAATCTTGCAAGAAAATATCACCAAAAGCGGCGCATTCAAACCCATTTGACTTTAACTCAAGAATTTTTTTGCGCATCTCTGCTTCATATTCAGCATTGGTCGGCTGCTCTGGTAATTCAATTGTGCCGTAAGGGATTCCAATCGCCTCGACTTGTGCTTGCCATAAGGCGCGCCGCAAGCCATGCATGCTAACCCGATTGTATGACGCATTTACTGAAGTAAGCAAATACTCTACACTGTATGTGTTATCCTGTAACAAGTAGTGTAGAGCTAAAGCCGAATCTTTTCCGCTGCTCCAATTAAAGTAGGTTTTTATGCGATGCATTCTTAGGCAAACGGAAATTTCTCTTTTGCTTGTATGGGTGGGCATTTTACATTTGCGTAGCTACAAAATACGCAGCACTCTCCTTGCTTTGGTTTTAGCAGTGTTTTGCAATTTCCACACTCGTAGAAATACTGGCATGCGTCTGCTGGCATGATGATTTCTTTTTTGTAGCCGCAATTTGGACAGGTTAGGATAGCCGTAGCAATTATGTTACTTTTATTTTGCAACACATTAGTAAGATTATACGGCTAATATGAACGTAATTTCCAATATACCATTATGAAAGCGCTTTTCCATAGACTCTGGCTGAACCGGTTTTGGCAGTAAAATTTCTTTGTAGAAACGCTGTTTTGCGTTCTTAGCTTCTAACTCGAGAATGTCTTTATTTAGCGTTAGTGTAATATCTTTTTCTTCTACACCGGGCAATTGTGCATAGATTTTAATTGATGCGGCTTCTATGAACACATCGGTTTCAGGCTCTGCTTGCACTGGTACGACCACCTCACTGGCAGCATTTCTTTGCTGTGCGGCTTTTCTGGCAAATTCTCTGGAAAACGTGCTTGTGTGAGCTCTGCTTCCTACCGCTGTTTTGAAAGAAATACTATAACTTGCCTTCATGCCCTCCTTTATTCGGCTCAAATCTATTTCGCCCTCTTTGGAGAAATTTTCTGCACTTCGTTGCAGGTTTTCAGCAAGTTTAGCTAACCGCTCAATTCCTTCTAAGATACTACCGATTGTGTCCTTCACATTTACTTTCTCTTTCATCATCGTTTCAGGTTTAGTAGTTGACTGAAACTGTTTTGAAGAGTTTTTCAGGCTGTTTTTTTTCTGTTTCCTTGATATGCTTCTTTGTGATGTCTTCAATCTCTTTGATTACATTTTCCAATTGCTTAATAATTTCGTGTCGTCGGCGCTCTACTGCTGCCAGCTCTTTTTCGAGTCGTTCTTTTTCTGTAGCGAGCACATACAGGTTAAGGTAATTGCCGCTGGTCCCAATAGGCTTGGCTGTTTTAGAGCGCGGAATGCGTTTGAGGCTACGTGCGGATTTAATTGCGCTGATGGTCTTTATGGTCGCCATAATTATGCTTGATTTTTCATTTCGAAGAAGCTGGTGGCATAAGCGATGCCAACTTTTTTTCTAAGGTTTCCAGTCTTGCTCTCAGTTCTTTATTTTCTTGCTCAAGTTGTTTTGTTTTTGTCTCGCTCGAGAGCATTGGGTCACTTTGCCACCAATTAATGCCTAACTCCATTGCTTTATTGACGGAACAAATCACCAAGCGGATTTTAATGTTAAGTAATTCAACATCTGCAAGGTTGATTTTAATATCCCCAGCAACGACGATACCTTTATCCAAGACGCGTTCTAAAATTTCAGCCAGATTGCTGCCGCTTGTAGAGTATGCAATTTCTCTACTCATCATGGCTCAAAGTTGGTTTTGCGCGCAAAAGCTATCACTTCCAGTGCTGGGTTCATCTTCACCTCGTAGATGTTTCTATCCATCACCCTACTCGGCAAGCCGACTGACTTAATAAATGCGCTTTCTTCATAGACTTCTGCATATCCTAACCAGCCTTCAGGAATTTTTTCTAACTTTACCAGCTTGGCTGTTCCGCCCGTCATTGACCCTACAAAAGCCACCAGCTTTTTGGCAGCATCTTCAAAGCCCATAATGTCTTGCTAGAATTACTTTGCTAATTTTTCTGAACGCAGCACATGCAGATTGGTTTCTGCATTGCGTCCCAATCCCACCTTGCTGCTCAGCGACGACTCCAAATAGAGACGCGTGCGCTCCACCAACCTTTTCACTAATGCTCGGATTTCTTCTTGATTTGTTTTTGACCCAACACGACTTGTTTCCGATACCAAGACATCTTGGCAGACACTCATGAAGAAATCTGGGGGCTGATAGATTTTTGTGCGCTGTACGGCTAATGTTTTTGCAATCATGATGGAAGCACGCACCGTTGGTGCAAACTCACATCGTCCGCTTTCTCGCAAGGCTCTGACAAGATTGACAATTTCTTCTGCATCTTGTGGCGGAATCTTCGATTTGGCTACGACAATTGCCACTTCAGTTTCGAAATCAGGATAGCCAAGGTCAATCGTAATCATGCGGTCGCGCAGGGCATCAGCAACTTTGTGCACCCCAGCATATTCTTCAGGATTGCTAGTGAAAATGCCGACAAAATTCGGATGAACCTTCAAATACCCATCTTCGCCAGTGCGCCCTGCTGGAATGTCTAAAATTTTTTCCTGCAAGACCGATAGCAGCACATTGTTGGCTTCTGGACGTGAGCGTGTAAATTCATCGTAGAGCAGCGTAAAGCCATATTTGCACGCTACAGTCAAGCGGCTGTCGACCCAGCGTTTAGCAAAATCTTCCTCAACTTTGAGCACACGCGATTGAAACCGATCGACCACTCTGCGGCTATGGTAGCCAAACTCTCCACCCACCAAATCGCTGGTCTTATACTCAGCGTCGCCATGAATCATCACAATTGGTCTGCCAATTTTGCTAGCGATGTGCATAGCAAGGGTCGTTTTGCCCGTGCCGCTTGCACCGCGCAAGTGTATAGGAAAACCCGCCTCAATGTAGGTCAGAGCCCGATAGGTTAGGTCTTTGACATACTTGGTCTCGACGAAATCTGGCAAGGGCGACGCCTCAATGACTGCGCTAATATCGTTCATTCGTTCATCCGTTGCGTTCAGGTTTTAGTTTACTTTTTTTGCTTCACAAAAGGAATACTGATGGCAAACTGTCTTTCTATCTCGCTGGGCTCACTTGTTGGCTTTGGCATATCTACCTTCGCTGTGCTTGCTAATGCGCGACCTGAAAGCTCAGCCCATATTGCTTGGTCTTCTCGTCGTTTATTGGCATAGGCAGTCACCATCGCAGCAGCCTGACGCCTCAGCTCTCGCACGGTGTCTTTTATGCGCTGTACCTCATCTTGCTTTGCTTGCACGAACTGATGAATTTGGCTCATCAGCACACGATGTGCTTCCATGCGTTTTTGCTCATTGGCTTTGAGCCCAGCTTTGAGTTCTGTTGCTTTTGCCTTCAGTTCCTGCCTAAGTTGATTGTGTTCTATTTGCAAGCGCACCATGAACTGCCGATGCTGTTCTAACAACTGCTGCACAGACTGGCGCAGTTCTGTCTCATACTGCGATAGCATTGCTTCGGTCTGTTTTTTGCGCTGCACATTTTCCTTGCGAATTTGCTCGCGTAAGTCATTGATGTTCTGTAGGAGTAGCTTTGTCTCGCTCTTAAGACGCTGGATTGATTGTTTGCGCTCCAGTGCAAGATGTGCGCGCTGCTGGCGTGCTGCTTTGATGCTTTCCACGATGGCGCGCATGGATGTGCTGCCCTGGCTATTGGCGCCACTAAGCGTTTTCTCTAACATGATGAACCGTCTTACTGTGTTTTAGTCGTTGAAGTTTGAAGCGTTGTAGCATTTCTGCTACTTCTCGGCGCCGTGCTTGAGTTTGGCGAATCCGCTCTTCACTATCGCGCTGGAACTTTTCAAACATAGCTTTCAAGTCTTTGAGTCGCAATTCTTTGGCTTGTGCAATGCAGGTTCGTAACTGTGCCGAGAAGGCTTCTTGTTCGGCTCTGAAATCTCTGAACAGTTGGAGCAATTCTTCACGGCGTTTATGCTGCAGTTCTACAAACTTTTTCGTCAGTGCCGCAACTTCTGCAACACGGCGAGCATGTTGAGCTTGTTCTACTTTTGGCAGGCTCGTTAGTTCACGCAACACTTCTTGACTCAACTCGGTCTGCTCTGACAGGAACTGACACACGGATAGTGAGAGTTCAGTTTCACAGCGCTTCTGTGCTTCTACAGCATTTTTGAACATTTTGTCAAAATCCTTGTGGCGCACCGAGTGATATTGTGCCAAAGATTGACGCAAAGCCGCATTGTAGTCGCAAAACGCTGACTGCGCATGCTCTGCAGTTTCGTGAAATTCTCGCACAACACAGCCAGCTGCATCTAACGCTGCATGCATAGCGTTTAACGCTTCTTCATACAGTACGGTCTCAGCCATACATTGCATTTGCTCATTTAGCCGTACTCTTTGACTCATTGCCACACAGGAGGTTTAGTTGCGTGTGCTCGTGCTTTCTTGGAGCAGATGGCAAGTTTAGCGGCGTGCTTGGTGAATTGCACTTTGCACCTACAGCGCAAGGGCAGTTCAGCAAGCCGTCTAATTCGGGGTTACGCCGCCGTTGCAGTCAGACCAATTGCTTCGGCATACTTGAGATAGGTCTCTACCGATGCAATCACAACACGCGCCTCTACTGCTAGCAGCTCAATGCCGACTAATGAGACACGGGCAAATGCATCAATGACGATGCCCTTGTCCAAAATGCGGTCAATGACTTCTGCAAGGCTTGACGCCCCTGTTGATTTTTCAATTGCCATCGCTCTCTTTCTGGTTTAGTTTCCGCCGAGTTTCTCTCTAATCCTACCATCTGCTTAGCGGCGGCAACTAAGCAGAGGCAGGCATGTAGCGTAACTTACAATATTCATGCCGTAAATCACAACGCGCTGTTTTGGCGACTTTTCTCGGCAGAAATCATCCACTGTCGTCTAAAATTCTCCAGCATGAGCACAGGCGCGTTAGCCGTTTCTTCTTAGCTTCCGCTGCACCCTTTCAATTAACCCAACACAGTGAAGCACTTGCCTTGCACAAGCTGAGCGGCTTTGCTTTCCAGTCTATGCCTTTGGTCGAACTAATTGATGAAGAAAACCGTGTTTTTGACGATACCTTTTTCGGCTCTTACGACATCTGCGGCATCTTTGAACGGGTCGTGCTCAAAAAAGAGTATCCAATGCTCATCGGCTGCACGCTCCAGGAGCTTTCGCTTCTCTTCCATGATTTCGAGTGGATACAGGTCGTAGCCCATCACCCATGGCAATGGAATGTGCGATGAAGTAGGAATTAGGTCGCCGCAGTAGCATACTGAAGTTTTTCCGTCGGTTACGCGCACCAGTTGCTGGGCACGCGTATGTGCATGAGAGAGCATCAAGTGGATGTTGGGGAAGATTTCGATTTCGCCATTGGTAAAGCGCAATCGGTTGTGCTCCAAGAGCGGCACGAAATTTTCTTTCAGATAGCTGGCTTTCTCACGCGGATTAGGCGACATTGCCCACTTGAAGTTTTCTTCCTGAACATAGTAGGTAGCATTGGGGAAAGTCGGTACCAGTTTGCCCTCTTGAAATTTCGTTGCACCGCCAGCATGGTCAAAGTGTAGGTGCGTAAGGATAACATCAGTAATTTCCTCTGGTGAGACGCCTGCACGGCGCAAATTTTGCTCAAGAAACGACTCTGAGATTTTATACATCTCTCGATATTTGGGCTCCCACTTTTGCCCCATGCCCGTATCAACTAAAATTTTTCTGCCATTACCTACGATGAGCATGGCACGTGCCGACATTTCAATGCGGTTTTTTTCATCGGCAGGGTTGCTTTTCTCCCACAGCACTTTTGGCACGGTGCCAAACATGGCGCCTCCGTCAAGTGCAAAGCGCTCACACTCCACAGCGAAAATTTGATAGTCTCCGATTTTCATCTCTTCTAAGGTTTTAGGGTTTATGAGCCTCTGCTAATCTGCATTTACTAGCGTCTGGCGCAACCAATCCAATGCGGCTTGTGCAAAAAGCTCCTTGTTGCGCAGTCGCTCCTTGACAAAATAAAGTGTTTTTGCCTTTTCTTGGTTTCCGAGCTTATGGTTTGTTACCAGCGCCAAGCAGACCATGCCCACTGGCTTCGTCTCTGTTCCGCCTCCTGGTCCTGCAATGCCAGTTGTTGAAAGCGCAATATCTGCGCCCGAATTTTTCAAGCATCCTTTTGCCATCTCCAACGCCACCTCTTCGCTGACAGCGCCATGCCGTTCAAGTGTCTCCTGCTTGACCCCTAAGGTTCGCATTTTTGCCAAGTTGCTGTAGACCACATAGCTCTGCACGAAGAAGTTTGAGGCGCCAGCGATATTAGTGATGCGGTGTGCAATCAGCCCGCCTGTGCAGGATTCGGCAGTCGCTAAAGTCAGCTTGCGCTCTTGCAACAGTTGCCCAATGAAGGCTTCGAGCGGTTTCTCTTCTGTTGCATATAGGTATTTCTGAATGCGTGAGGCAATGTGTGCCACTACAGCGGCATTTTCTTGCTCGACTTGCTTGCGGTCTTTGCCTTTTGTTGTTACACGCAGGTTGACGCTGGCGGTCTGTGGCAGGTAGGCAAGGGTTGTGCCCGGTGTGAGAAAGGCTTTTTCATCACCGATGAGTTCAGCCAGATGTGATTCGCCAATGCCACTTGTCATCAGGTGCGTGTGTTTGATGTAGGTTTGCGAGAGCGACGCAAAGTAAGGCACCACATCACGGCGCATCATTTCTTGCATTTCTGCAGGCACCCCGGGCATGATGACCACATACTTGCCGCTGTAATTTGGCAAGTCATGCAAAATCATTCCGGGTGCTGTGCCCAGCACATTTTGCAACACTACACTGCCTTTGATGACCTCTGCCTGTGAGCGATTGTTTTCTGGCATTGGCATTTTGCGCTGTTCAAAAATGCGCTGGCAGTTCTGATATGCCTCTTCGTTGAACTCGTAGCCCAGTCCAAAAAATTCGGCAATAGCTTCCTTAGTTACATCGTCGTGCGTGGGTCCCAAGCCACCTGTTATGACCACGATGTCTGCATGGCTCAAAGCCTGTGCCAATGCTTCTTGGATGATGCGTTTATCGTCGCCAATCGTTACAATCCGCCGTGTAGCAATGCCGATGTTATCGAACTCTTTTGCAATAAATGCGGCATTGGTATTGATGACCTGCCCAATGAGCAGTTCATCGCCAATAGAGAGGATTTCAAGTTGCATAGACCTTGCAGGTTTGCCTGTGGAAGGGACTGCGCTGAACCACACAGGCTAAGATAGTAGATTTTGCTAAAATTGTGTCGTTCAGCGCAAATCTTGATGTGGAGGTTTCAGGATGCAGTTGCAGCAGCAGGTGTCTTTTCGGTGCTGGTCTCTGCGCTCTTTTTGGAGTCAGACTTTGCGCGATTGTTGTTCTTGTAGTCAGTGTTGTAGAAACCTGTGCCTTTGAGCACGAACCCACCAGCGGCACTAATCACTCTCTGAAATGCCTCTTGACCGCAATTGGTGCAGGTCGTCAGTGCTGGCTCAGTAATGCGCTGTTCAATTTCGGTTTCGTACCCACAGGCTAGGCAGCGATAGTGATAAATTGGCATAGTCTTCCCTCCTCTCTTCGTTATTTTTCGGGCAAGACAAACAATAAAGACTGGGCGAAAGTTCCCACTGATGAATGCCTACTCTTGCCTACTTTATGCCTCCCATTAGATTGCGAATCGGCTTGACCAGCAAGAAAAGCACCAGCGATGCAAGACCTGCTGTGGCAAACACAGACAGAAAGAGCCACGGAAGGGGAAAGGTCTCAAACAGACTAGCAATTTGTCCGCCTGCAAAATTGCCTACTGAAGCCCCTAAGAACCAGACTCCCATCATCTGACCAACTACACGCTCTGGCGCCAGTTTCGTCACCGTCGATAGCCCAACAGGACTCAAACATAGCTCAGCCATAGTGTGAATCAAATACACCATAACCAACCACATAGGACTGACCCGAAATCCTTCAGGCGCACCAACAATAGTGAATGCTGGCGGTACCAAAATCACAAACCCTAGTCCTGCTCCTAACAATCCTATTGCAAATTTGGTAGGACTTGACGGTTCTAAGTTGTGCTTACTTAGCCACATCCATAGCCATGCAAAAACTGGTGCTAGCAAAATCACAAACAGAGAGTTGAGCGACTGAAAGTATGACGATGGGAATGCAATGCCGAAGAGTGTATTGTTGGTATAGCGGTCTGCAAACAAATTCAGACTTGAACCTGCTTGCTCGAATGCCGACCAGAAGATAGCAGCACAGATAAATAGCACCACAATTACCACCAAGCGATTGCGTTCCACCGGGGTCCACTCTTGCGCAAACAGCACTCCGAAATAACCAAAAGTTACAATCACATATGCCACACCAATTACAAAGCTGATGTTGTCGGCATTGATTTGAATTGTGTTCGTTACGCCAAGTATGGCTACTAGCATCAGTATGGCTAATGTCATACCTACCCCGAGTATGAGTTGCCGCTTCGTTTTTCGCGCTTCTTCTGCATTCTGGGCTGGCGCTGGTGCTGCACCAGCATTGCCCAAGAACTTTCCTGTTAGCACGAATTGCACTAGTCCCAGAAACATGCCCACAGCGGCGGCGCCAAAGCCCCAGTGCCAACTTCCTTTGGGGTCTATTCCAAGATTCATCAGAAAGGCTTTGAACCATTCTGCTTGAGCAAGCGTGCCGCATACCAAAGGCGCAACAAATGCTCCTAAGTTGATGCCCATGTAGTAAATTGAAAAACCAGCATCTCGGCGTGCATCATCTGGCGAGTAAAGCTGTCCGACCAATGCGCTGATGTTGGGCTTCAGCAACCCAGTGCCAAGCACCACTAGCACTAACCCCAGATAAAAGGTTGCAATGCCCGGCAATGCTAGCGAAATGTGCCCAAACATGATTATGACACCGCCGATGAAGACTGAGCGACGCAGTCCTAAGAATTTATCGGCAATCCAACCGCCGGGTAAAGACACAAGATACACAAACGCCGTGTAGGTTGCGTAGATTACTCCAGCATTGCGTGCATCAAAGCCCAAACCGCCTGCAGTAACTGGTGCTGTCATAAACAAAATGAGCAGTGCACGCATGCCGTAGTAACTAAATCGCTCCCACATTTCGGTAAAAAATAGCGTGGAAAGCCCGCGCGGATGCCCGAAAAATGCAGTGTCGTCGGTCGCCGTGCCTACTTGATTGACTGGCACAGATGTCGTCTCAGTTGTCGGCATTGAAAATCGTCTTTGTTGTATGTTGTTTTGTTGTCTATGGTAGATGGGCTAAGGTAAAGAATTTTCACGCCTTGCAAAAGACTTGCTCAAGGTGGCACGCTTTGGCGTAGTGCACTTGTAGGCAACGCTAAGCCTAAATTCATGAGGATTTCGTTAGGGAGTGATAAGGTCTGGCAATGTTGTTGTGTATTTTCATTGCGACTTTCATAACTTCAAGCTAATTAGACCTGTTGTGCCAAGATATGGAAAGACTTTCTACTGACAGTTTATTCAATTACAAACCTACTACGGACATGGCAAAGGACAAAGCCGCAGATAAGACGCTGGACAAAATCAGCGCCGAAAAGCGCAAACAACTCGAGCTTGCCGTCGACACCCTCGAGAAGCAGTTCGGCAAGGGCACGATTATGAAACTTGGTGACACTGCCGACATGCAGATTCCTGTTATCTCCACAGGGTCTCTGACATTAGACTTTGCGCTTGGCGTTGGCGGTCTGCCCAAAGGTCGCATCGTTGAGATTTTTGGACCAGAGTCGTCTGGTAAAACCACAATTGCCTTGCATGCGATTGCAGAATGTCAGAAAGAAGGGGGGATTGCGGCGTTTGTTGATGCTGAACACGCTTTTGACCCCGGATACGCTCGACGCGTTGGCGTCGATGTCAAATCGCTACTCTTTAGCCAGCCTGAATCTGGTGAGCAAGCCCTTACGATTGTCGAAACACTGGTGCGCAGCGGTGCTGTCGATATTGTGGTCATTGACTCTGTTGCAGCCTTAGTGCCACAAGCCGAACTGGAAGGGGAAATGGGTGATGCTCAAGTTGGCTTGCAAGCTCGCCTCATGTCGCAAGCTCTGCGTAAGCTTACTGGTGCTATTTCACGCTCGAGCTGTATTGCCATTTTTATCAACCAGCTGCGCGAAAAAATCGGCACCATAGCTTATGGTGACCCTACTACGACTACTGGCGGACGCGCTCTCAAATTCTACGCCTCTGTTCGCTTAGATGTTCGGCGCATCGGTGCTATCAAAGAAGGCACAGACATTATCGGCAACCGCACTAAGGTTAAAGTGGTAAAAAACAAAGTTGCACCACCTTTCAAAGAAGTCGAGTTCGACATCATCTACGGCGAAGGTATCTCCAAAACTGGTGAGCTTATTGACCTTGCTGTGGAGATGGGGATTATCAAAAAATCAGGAGCATGGTTCAGCTACGAAGGCGAAAAAATTGGTCAGGGTCGAGAAGCTGTGCGCGATGTGCTCAAAACTAACAAGAACCTCTACGACAAAATTCTCTTGCAGGTGCGCGAAGGGTTGATGAACCAACGTATTGACTTTAGTGTGTCACCTACTGCTGAAGAAGAAACTGACAATCAGCTTACCGAAGCTGAAGCAACAGAGTAGGCATTAGACTCACAGTCTTGCTTGCTGAATGCTTTGTTGACTTTTGCTCAATTTCAATACCTACGCTTATGAGTAAGATTGCCATTGTTGCCCGTAAAGAGTATTCAGAGCGCATTACCAGTGCTGGGTTTATCATCACAACGATTCTCGTGCCAGTTCTGATGATAGTCCTCGTTGTAGTGCCCATTTTGATTCAATTCCTGAGCAGCAAATCCGATACACGAGTTGCCATCATTGATAAAACTCAACAACTCAAAGCCGATTTAACAGATGTCTTCGCTTCGCGTTCATCGATGCAGATTGTCTTTGCTGACTTTGCCGATGCACAAGAGCGCGAAGTGCTCATCAAAGAAACGGACTTAGGCAAACTTAGTGGCTATTTGGTTATTCAATATGACTCCACTGGAAAAGTTCTTGCTACCTACACCAGCAAAAACCTTACAGATTTTGACCTTTTGAGAGAGTTGGAAAGTGGAGTCAGGGCAGCAGTTCGCCGAAAACTTCTCTCGGAGCGAGGCTTTAGTCATGCCGATATTGAGTTTCTTGAAAAACCTACGCAGTTCAAAACCCAAAAGCTAAGTGGTGGAAAGGCTTCCAGCGACTCTGGCATTAGCAGTATCGTACTCAGTTTCGTGATGGGCCTGCTAATTTACAGCACAATCATTGGTTACGGCGCACTCATCTCCTCATCTATCATTGGTGAAAAATCCAGTAGGGTCATGGAAGTTCTTATTTCATCCATTAAGCCATTCGAGCTGCTAATCGGGAAAATCATCGGTATTGGACTTGTTGCACTCACGCAATATGCTGTGTGGGTGATTGCCGCTTTAGCTTTGTCTGGACTTTCGCTGAAAGGGCTTGGTGGGGCGGCATCCAAAATCAATTTTGAAATTCCTCCGCTCTTGCTCTTTTACTTTGTGCTTTACTTCGTCTTAGGTTATCTGATTTATGCCACACTCTATGCCGCTACGGGCTCCATTTTTGAAAATGAACAAGATGCCCAGTCGCTACAATTTCCAATTACTTTTCTTGTCATTCTGTCGTATCTGTTTATCTACTTCACTGCTTCAAAACCAGACTCGCTCCCTGCAACTTTGCTCTCGCTTGTGCCATTTTTTACACCTATTTTGATGATCTGCCGGCTTAGCGCAACCGATGTACCGCTTTGGCAAATTTCACTTAGCCTTGTGCTCATGATGCTGACATTTTGCGCCATACTCTGGGGCTCAGCTAAAATTTACCGCATGGGCGTGCTGCTGTATGGCAAAAAGCCCTCCTTGAACGAAGTAATCAAGTGGCTACGCTATGCCTAAGCGGCTAATGGCAAGCCTTGTTGTATTTGCGCAGTTTGAAATAGTTGTATGGCAGCGGCACTAAAAATCCTGCCAGCAGTGAAATTGCCAGCGCTATCCAGAAAAATGGTTCACCTGGTGCAACCTCGCCTCTTGTCAGCATGTAGTCTGTTACATTCTCTGCCAGCTCCATTGCCAGCATGGAAAGAAAGCTCATGGAAAATGCTGTGCGCACTGCCATTTTCCATCCAAAGTTTTCGCGCCACTTCAGTAGCAGGGTTTCCATTAAAACCGACGTGCTTAGTCCGCACAGCATGGCCACGCCCATAATCGCCCACATTGACCATGCAAGCGCCGTCGCTTGCGCATAAATGATGAAGCCAAAATCACCAATTGAACAGCCCACAAGACAATTGAGCGTATTGAGCGAAGCTCGCTGCCATGTTGATACATCTTGCCAAAACCCATGCTGGCTGGCTTGCGGCGCTGCATTTGCTGCACTCACGGGCAACTCTATCTGAAACATTGGTGCAGGGCTGCTATCACCGAAGTGCTCTGACGCTTGATACTCCCCCACTTGCGCCAGTGCATGGTTAATCTCCGAAAGCGATAGCATGCGTGCCGTTTTCAGCACTGCCTCGGGTGGCATGAGCGACACCGATACTGCTTCTACGCCGTCCAATTTTTTCAGCGCTTGCGTAACATGCTCTACGCACGCCTTGCAATGCATTCCCGAAATTTTCAGACGCAGTTTCCCAGATTCGGTTAATGCACCCTTTGCGACTGTATCCATACCGCTGTTTGCTGTAGGTTAAATAAGCAGAGAAACTTCTTACTTTCTTTTCTACTTGTGATTTTTGCAGACAGTTCCTCTTACATCACTGGTTATGGCACAGGATACCAAATTTACACTGCTGTCCGACGCAATTGGCAGCATTCTTCACGAGCTCAATCAGCCACTGACCATGATGAATTTTGTATCGGAGACGCTTTTTTTGCTTGCTGAGCAAAAGCCCGACTCCGTCTTCGATGACCTCAAAGAAATGGCTGTCCAAGTAAAACATGGTGCTATGCGGCATCGTGAGCTCTTGGAACACCTGCGCGACCTTATCCAAGATAACCCTACGCCACGTCCAATCAACCTCAATGAGGTTGTGCAAACCACGCTACAAATTCTGCGCTCGCGGCTCAATGCTCACCAGCTTATTGTGAAAACTGCTTTAGCCAAAGTACAGCCTGTGGTGCTTGTTCCCTCAGCTCGCCTTCGGCTTCTCGTCTTTGCTCTCATCTTTAGCATAATCAATCGCAAGCCCTCGAACGGTATTTCGCCGCGTCAGGTTCTTTTCAAAACCGTGCGGCACAAAAAGACTGTAGATTTACACTTTACTTGCACTGCTCGAGTTAAGTCGCGTGCTCATGTAGGCTTCAGCATCAATGAAGCCTATCTTGACATTCTTCAGTCGCTCGTGCATGACTTAGGCGCTATGCTTTCTTTTCCGAAGAAAGCCGCACTATCTATCTCTATCAAGTTTGCTTTATTTCAGGAGTCGCCAGCATGACACACACTGCATCGCCATTTGAAGCCCCACTTGTGCTTTTGCTGGTTGATGACGATGACTTTGTCCGAGAGACCGCTGCAAAAAGTTTGTCATTGATTGGCTACCATGTGCATACGGCGCGCCGTGGTCAGGAGGCAATTGCGCTTTTCGGTCGGTTGCAACCGCACATTACGCTGCTCGATATTCACTTGCCTGACCTCAGTGGCTTTTCTGTGTTGGAAGTCTTGCGCCAATCTTATCCTGACGCTGAAATTATCTTCATCACTGGCGAAGGCGATATGTCAATGGTTATCAACGCCTTGCGTCAGGGTGTTTCTGACTTTGTGCCGAAACCCCTTTCTCTCGATACGCTGCTGCCCGTTTTGGAGAGTGCCAAACAGCGACTTTTGCAAAAACAGCGCCTGCGCTCGCCACGCTCTTCCGATGCCGCTCCTACGCCTGCCCCTTCTCAAAAGGTCAAGATAAAAGTAAAAGCGTTTGGTAATTTGGTCTTATCGATTGGTCGTAGGGTAATTTCCGAAGCAGATTTGCCCGGCTCGCAGGCGGCTGTTTTGAAGATATTGCTTATTCATCACAAGCGAGTGGTCTCCGTTGATGACATCACTCAACAGCTTTGGGGAGAAGTTTCACAGCGCAGCGCAGAAGTCATGCTCTTTACAGCGATTTCTTCTCTTCGTCGCCTCTTTGAGCCCAATTTGCGGCACGGTCGTAACTCTAAATACATCCTTACGCACAAATCAGGATACGAACTCAACTTAGGCAAGTGGAATGTCGATTACTTCTACGATGTGGAGTGGTTCGATATGCTCATTCGTGAAGCCGACCGCACACGCTCTGCCGAAAAATATCTTGCCGCTATTGACCTCTACTGCGATGACTTTCTGGCTGGCGACAAAGCGCAAGAGTGGTCGAACTACAAGCGGCAGATGCTGAAAGATGACTATTTGCACGCGCTAAACTTTTTAGCTGAACAAGCACAAGCTGAAAAGAACTTCAATGCCGCTATTGAATTTGCCCAGAAAATGCTCATGGCTGATGAGCTCTATGAACCTGCCTATGTGATTTTAATCAAGAGCTACCTACAGCTGCGCCGTCCTTCTGCCGCCAAGAAAATTTTGGAGCTATGTGAACAAAACTTCCGTCATTACTTGGGTGCTCCTGTGCCTGCTTACATCAGCAACTTGCTGCGCTCCTCTTAATCTGCAAACTTGATGTCGCCGTAAGTGATGAGATTGCCGAAACTATCCAGCAAGCGAATGCGAAACAGCCTGCCACGCAACTCATTCAAATTGCCACTGACAGCAAGCGGCGCAAGATTGAGGCGATAAAATTCTGTGCCAAACGATATTGCCACATTCCAGCGCGCAATGAAGATAGGATTTCCTGCTGTGTTGGTCGAAAGCACATCAATTCGTCCAAGTGGCGCTGTGGTGTTGTACTCCACAATCAGCGAGACGATGCCATTGGCAGTTGGATTTGGAAACGGCGGTCTGACACGCACTTCATTGCGGAAGCGTTCTTGAATTCGCCAGTCATCTGGGTCTATGCGTAGGATGTTGCCTGCAGCATCGGTCTCGGTGAAGTTTTCTATCGTTGGCGAGACACTTTCGCTCAGAGGTGCCACGCAACCGCATACAATCAGCCACACCCACCACATCATTTTCCAGCGTCTATTCCACATTGACTTTTTCTTTGATAAGATAGGGTTCTGCTTGCAGGTAGGTTTTGGTAATCATCTCGCCCAGCAAACCAATGCCAAAGAGTTGCACACCCAAAATAATCAGCATCACGCCAAGCAGCAGCAGTGGGCGCTGACTTACTGAGGCATTGAACATCACTTTCTCGAGAGCAAGGTAAAAACTGATGGCAAAGCCAATGATGAACGCTACAATCCCTACCATACCAAAAAAGTGCATCGGGCGCTTCATGTATTTTGTGATGAAAAGGACGGTCAGCAGGTCTAAAAAGCCATTAAAAAATCGGCTAATTCCGAACTTGGATTGTCCGTATTTGCGTGCTCGATGCTGCACCACCAATTCGCCCACCCGAAAGCCATTCCACTTTGCCAGCACGGGAATGTAGCGGTGCATTTCTCCGTAGATTTGCAGCGATTTTACTACTTCATGGCGGTAGGCTTTCAAGCCGCAGTTAAAGTCGTGCAGGGGCACGCCCGATAGCAGGCGCGTGACGGCATTAAAAAGTTTTGACGGCAAAGTTTTTGTGATAGGGTCGTAGCGCTTTTTCTTCCATCCGCTAACGAGGTCGTAGCCTTCTTCTAACTTGCGAATCAGGGGTTCAATTTCGTAGGGGTTATCTTGCAAATCTGCATCCATGGTAATCACATATTTCCCTTGTGCTGCTTTGAAACCAGCATCAAGCCCCGCAGACTTGCCATAATTGCGCCGAAACGAAATGAGCTTCAATTCAGAATGCACCGTCATCAGTTGCTTGATAACTTTATCGGAACCATCATTTGACCCATCATTGATAAAGAGCACCTCAAACGATGGTCGGTGTCCGAAGAGCTCCTCGAGCCGACTTTTGGAGATAGCATCTATGATTTGTTCAACAAGTTCTGCAATGGATTCTGCTTCGTTGAAGAGCGGCACCACTATGGAAATGTCGTAGCGATAGGTGATGTCGGCATCGGCTGGTTGATGCGCGCTTGGCTGCAGTTCAAAGTTAAGCATGTGCAAAATGCGTAAAAAGTTTGCGTTGCCTAATCTACATACTTTTTGGCAAGTTCTTTCGCTTCAAGATTTCTAATCGCCCATGCTTGCTCATAGACGCTGGGCAAGATTTGCGTGTTGCAAAAGCCTAATTTTTTTGCTACACTTGCGCCGCATTTTTGTTGCAAGCCTCTTTAAACTTAAAAAATGACGACAGATACATTGCTTTACATCAACATACTATGACCAACTTCTACGCTCGTCTTTACACCCTTGCTCTTTGTCTCCTACTTACTTCTGCTGTATCAATCGTTTTTTCAGCCTGTCGGTCTACAGATTCTGCAGTGAGCACTACTTACAACCGTGATGCGATTGTTGCCATCATTAGGCAAGGTGATTGGCAAACTCAAATTACGCTTGCAGAGTTTGAGGACCGATACCTTGAAACGCGCCGTTCTGCCCAAGAAGCACGTCAAGATTCACTTGCGGCATACCGTGAATTTCTCGAGCGCTACATTGACTTCAAACTCAAGGTTAAGGATGCTTTGGACAAGGGACTCGACAAAGACCCAGAGGTTCTTCGTGAATTGCGAGAGTACCGCAATCAGCTTGCGCAGCCCTATCTTATTGAAAGGGAAGTCTATGAAAATGGCATAAGAGACCTCTACGAGAAGCGCAAGTATGAAATTGATGCTTCGCATATTCTCATCTTTGTTGCCCCCGATGCAGCGCCTGCTGATACACAAAGAGCCTACCAGAAAATCCAAGAAGCGCTTCGTGCTTTGCAAGGTGGTGCGCCGTTCGATAGCGTCGCCCGCCGATACTCTGAAGATCCAAGTGTAGCGCAGAACGGCGGTCGTCTTGGCTATTTTACCGGCGGCATGATGGTGCATCAATTTGAAGATGCGGTCTATGCAGCTAAAGTCGGCGAACTTTACGGTCCTTTCCGCACACGGTTTGGCTATCACCTTGTAAAGGTGTGGGATAAGCGTCCGCGCACACCTGACATTCGTGCCGCACATATCCTTGTGCAATGCGGCAGTTCAGCTGACGATACACTCAAAGCCTATCAGAAAATCCGCGCACTCTACGACTCGCTCCAACAAGGCAGGGACTTCGCCGAACTGGCACGCCTCTACTCCGAAGACCCCAGCACGGCTTCACGAGATGGGGACATTGGTTTCTTTGGATTGGGTCGCACCGTCAAGCCCTTCGAAGAAGCAGCATTTGCACTCAAAAACATCGGTGATATTTCGCCGATTATTCGCTCGCCTTTTGGCTACCACATCATCAAGTTGCTCGATCGCAAAATGCCAAAGAGCTTTGAAGAAGAGCGAGAGGAGCTTAAATCCATGTTGCGGCGCGACCCTGAAAAAATCAATGCTGAAACTGCCAAACTGACTGCGCGCCTAAAAAAGCTACATGGCTACTATGAAAATCCAGCAGCTATTTCTGCACTCTATGCTGCCCTTGACACCACCGCTGAAGGATACGCTAAGCTCGAGAGCATCTCACCAGACAGTGTTAGACGCATGCTTTGCTTTGCTTTCGCTCAAAAGCGATATACCATTGATAGTTTGCTTTCCTACATGCGTACATTTGTAGGCAAACGCAAGCTCACTGAAAAAGACCTTATTGCTTACCGCGATAGCTACGCACAGCGCGAGTTAATTGACTATGAAACCACACTGCTGGAGACGCGCTATCCTGAATTTGCCAAACTCATGCGTGATTACACAGATGGCATCCTGCTCTTTACCGTCTCCGAGCGCACAGTCTGGAACAAGTCGAATGCTAACGATTCAATTGCACGAGCTTACTTTGACATCCATCGCGATGAATTTCAGTTTGGCGAGCGTGTCCAGATTTCGCAGATTGTCTCATCTAGCAAATCACTCATTGAACAATTGCGTGAAGAGCTTGTAGAGAAGCGCCGCACTTTAGACCTTGTTTCAGCCGATAGCGTCAGGCAGGCGCGTGCTGCCATTCGTACTGCCTTGGCGCAGCTCAAGCGTGGCACAAAAGATTACGCCAGCAAAAGAGATTCTCTTCTTAGACAGCTCTCATCTCTCAAGGTTGATGACCAGCCACGCTCATTCGAAGTGCTGGCTCAACGCTACAGCGAAAAATATGATACCGTCAACGGAGCGAAAGTCGGTCTCTTTCAGAAAGGAGAAAACATATTAGCAGATATTGTTTTCCAAAGCGAGCCTGGTAGCATCAGTGCCCCTATCACCTTTGAAGACCGCTACTATCTGATTCGCCTTGACAGGCGTGAGCCTGCTCGTCCTAAAACTTTTGAGGAAGCTTTGCCTGAAATTTATTCGCGCTATCAAGATGAGCAAAATCGTAAGCTCGAAGCTGCATGGGTCGAAGCGCTTCGTCGAAAAAGCCAGATTCAAGTATTCGAAGAAGTACTCAGGTCTGCGTTTTACTCTGCATCACCTACTCAAACTGCCATGACCAAATGACACTTCCATGCTGCCCTGTGAGCGTAAAACTCGTTACTTTTCTTGCTAGCATGATGCTCATTTTCTCTGGCTGCTCGAGTGCCCCAAACGAACCGCCCGTTGCTACGCTGGGCAAAAGTGTGCTGACGCGTGATGAACTGCGTTACTCACTTTCTTATCAGAATCGTGAGGATAGCATCACGCAAGCTGCGATGTATCTTGAAGACTGGCTAATCACTACTGCACTCTATGAAAAAGCTTTGCAGGAAGGACAAGACAAAGATACCCTTACTCAGCTTTTGATTGAAAAATCGCGCCGCAAAATTGTCGCCAGTCGCTATGTTGCGCGCAAACTTCAAGAAGAAATTGCTGCGGGCAAATTTCGCATTGATTCATCAGAGGTGCAGGCGTTCTACTACGCCAATCCCCAACTGCTGAAATTCCGTGAACCTCATTATCGGCTCTTGCGTCTTTATGCACCCTCTCAAGACGCTATTCTTACACTGCGCCAAAAACTTGCCGCAAATGCGCCAGAAAGTGAGTTACTTGCCCTTGCTCAATCTCTTTCGCCTAAGCTTGCTCAAATGAATGATGTAGCTTTTCAACTGGCTAAAACAGCGCGTCCGCTCTGGCAATTGCATCTGGAGTCTGAAGCTCTTGTGCAACTCTTGGAGCGCATGCGTCCAAAAGACATCACGCCTATTGTCAAAGTTCGCGATTCAGTTTTTGTAGTCATGCGCTTGGAAGAAAAGCTTGAGTCTGGTACAACCATGACACTCGAGCAAGCTTATCCCGAGATTATCGAATGCTTGCGCCGCCAGAAGGAAAAATCGTTTTTCCGACATCTCGTAAATTTATCCAAATCGTCCTTAGAGTCAGGGAAATAGTGCTATGCAAAATCCGTCAGTTTCACGCTATTTTGCCTCATGGTTGCTTTACTTTAGCAAGGTGTTGCTGCTGAGCCTGCTCTTGCATGCTGCAGCCTATGCGCAACTGCTCGACGGTGTAGTTGCTGTTGTCGGCGATGAGGTGATTTTGAAATCAGACATTGACACGCAAGTTGCACTCTATGCTTATCAGAATCAGATAGACCCGCGCACGCCCGGCTTATGGAAAAAAATGCTCCAGTTAGCCATAGACCAGAAAATTTTGGTCATGAAGGCTAAGTTGGATAGCATTCAGGTCAGCTCCAGTCAGCTTGATGCCCTTGTGTCTGAGCGTCTTTCCTTCATTCGGCAGCGCTTAGGCTCAGATGAAGAAGTAGCTCGATATTTTGGAAAATCAATTTCGCAGTTGCGTGCTGATTTGCGTGAGGAACTTAAAGCACAACAAATGGTGGCTGAATTGCAGCGCAAGAAGTTTGCAAACATCACCATTTCTAACGATGAGGTGCTAAAATTTTACGAGACATATAAGGATTCACTGCCACCTGTGCCAGCTGAAGTTGAAATTGCGCACATTCTTATTCGTCCGAAAGTCGACAGTCTTGCACGGCTGGCATTGCTTGAGAGAATGCAAAAAATTGAAGCTGAGTTACGCGCAGGCGCTGACTTTGCAGAACTTGCTCGCCAGTATTCTGAAGACTTAGGCTCTGCCAAAAGCGGCGGCGATTTGGGCTATGTCAAGCGCGGAGAATTCGTCAAACGCTTCGAGGAAGCTGCTTTTGCGCTACGCGAAGGACAAATCTCAAAAATTGTCGAAACCGAATTCGGCTTTCACCTCATTCAGCTTCTCGACCGACGCGGCGAATCTGTTCACACTCGCCACATTCTCCTTCGCTTCGACCAAACTCGCCGTGACGACAGTGCTGCCATTCGCCGCTTAAATGAGCTCCGCTCACAGATTCTTTCTGGCGAGATTAGCTTCGGTCTGGCGGCACGTCTCTACTCTGAGGACGAGCGCACAGCATCACAGGGGGGTGATATTATTCTGCCACAAACAGGCTCCAATCGCATTCCGCTCGAATCTCTCGATGCTTCGTTCAGAGAAGTTATCGAAACTCTTCAGCCCGGAGAAATCTCTGAACCGCGTCGCATTACTCTTACCAACCCTAATGACTACGCCTACCATATTGTGCTGCTCAAATTCAAATCTGGCCCACACAAAATGAACCTAGAGAGCGATTACACTCGCATTAAAAATCTTGCACTTCAAAAGCGTCAAGCCGAGCTCTACGAAGAATGGCTAAAACAGCTTCGCAAAGAAGTGTATTGGAAAATAAAATTGTAAGCATGCATCTCTGCCCGATTTCGGACTTGCTACGGCGCAACCTCGCCATTTTCTTCTTGCTATTGCCCGCATTTTCTCTTGGCTATGCACAGTCCACTTCTCCTGCGCCTTTCGATAGTCTAGACTTCAAGATTGGTCAGATGCTACTTGTTGGATTTCGAGGCTTAAGCGTCTCTGACACGAGCGCCATCGTCCGCGACATTTGCGAGCGGCACATTGGTGCAGTGATTTTGTTCGATTACGATGTACCTTCCAAAACGGCACTGCGCAACATTCAGTCGCCATCGCAGGTTGCTGCGCTCTGTCAGTCGCTACAGCACTTTTCACGAATGCACTCTTCATTGCCCTTGCTGATTGCAATTGACCAAGAGGGCGGCAAAGTTTCACGACTCAAAGAAAGATACGGCTTCACACCTACGGTCTCGCAAGCCTATCTTGGCACGCTCAACCAACTTGATTCCACACGGTTTTATGCACGCAAAACTGCTGAGCAACTTGCCGCACTTGGTATTAACTTGAACTTTGCACCATGTGTGGATGTCAATCTCAATCCTCAAAATCCTATCATCGGCGCTAAGGAGCGCAGTTTCTCCAGTGACCCTGCCATTGTTACGCAACATGCTTTGGCAGTAATTGAAGAGCATCGTCAAAGAAACATTCTGACTGCCATCAAGCACTTCCCCGGCCATGGCAGCAGCGCCGCTGATTCACATTTAGGTTTGGTGGATGTCACACATCGCTGGCAACGCAAAGAGCTCGAGCCATTTCGTGCCATCATTGCAGCACAGATGGCTGACCTTGTTATGACCGCACATATTTTCAATGCAACTTGGGACACTGTGCCTGCCACCCTATCACGATATGTTCTTACCAAACTTTTGCGCGACAGCCTGAATTTTCGCGGCGTGATTGTCTCCGACGACATGCAAATGAAGGCAATCGCTGCCCACTACGGACTTGAAGAAGCCATCCGACTGGCGCTGCAAGCTGGTGTTGACATGCTCACATTTGGTAACAACATGGACTACGATGAGCAAATTGCCCAAAAGGCAGTTGCCATCATCAAGCGACTCATTGCAGAAGGCACTATTTCACGCGAGCGAATTGATGAATCTTATCGCCGCATCCTTGCACTCAAAATGCGGCTGAAATGAAATCAACCCCAGCTTGCCTGCACTTTTTGCACTGCCTTGAGCTTACGCTGGTGCTATGTCTTCGCTTTCAGTTGCAGGACTTGGTGGGAGATACTTATCTAAGAATGCCTTAAGACCCGCAAGGTAATTTGGGCTACGCCCTGCTTCATCATGCCCGTAGCAAATCTGCAAAAATTCCTTGGGCTCTTTTGCTGCCTCAAACAGGCGCTTACCGTGTTCGAAGGGGATAATTTCGTCGTCGACGCTATGGACGATTAGCACAGGAGAGTTTGCTTGTGCGATGTTTGAGAGATTGTCGTAGCGTGAGCGCATGATTTTACGCAGTGGGAGATAGGGATAAATACTTTTTGCAATTTGCCGTATGGTTGTAAAGGTAGCCTGCAGTATTAATGCACCTGCTTTGACTTCTTTGCCTAACCATGCGGCAACGCAGCCGCCTAGCGAGTGTCCGAAAATGACGATGCGCTCTGGCAGCAATCGTTTAGTTTCAGTTAGAACTCGCCAGGCGGCTTTACTATCGCGGTATAGCCCCTCTTCGCAAGGTTTACCTTCGCTCTGCCCATAGCCACGATAGTCAAATGTGAAAACACTAAGCTGTAGACTCTGAAACAGGCGAATTTGGTCTATTTGGTACGATACATTGCCAGCGTTGCCGTGACAGAGCAGAACCGTTGCTCGTGCATTTGCTTTGGGCACAAACCACCCGTGAAGCAAGGTACTATCATCCGCTCGAAACTTGATATTTTCATACTCAAAGCCATGCTCAGCGGGTGTAGTAATCAGTGATTTTTGCGGAGCATAGATAAAGTAGCGTTCTAAGCTCGAGAGTAACCCCATGCACATTTTGTTGAGACCCGATTCACCGTCAGCATGTCTGAATTTCCGTCTTTAGGTGAATCTCTTCGAGAATGGCACTTACGCGTAAGCAATCTGTTATTTCGCCATCGTAGACGATAGCTTTGCCTTTGTTATGCACTTCCCAAGTACAGGCTTCTGCTTTTGCACGGCTGCAGCCCGTTGCCTTGATAATTTGATTGATGACTTCCTCAAAGGTGTGATAGTCATCATTAAACAGCACAACTTTATACGGCTCGTCTGTGATAGTGTCGATATCTTCTTCGCGCTCTTGCGTCAGTACTGATGCATGAATTTGAAAACGAGAACGATGCATATAGAACTTATCCTGTGCCATAGATGTATTCACTTTCGGTTACTTTTATTTTGTTTGTTGCCTTTTTTCTTAGGAAGATAATTACGAAAAGGCATATCTGAAAACTTTTAGTGGCACTGAAACGTTCGCCCTTGTTTACTCACAGCCGAAGTTTGCGTATTCTTGCAATTACACCAGTTACAGCGCAATAAAAACCAGTAACCGACTGCATTTGCATCATGCTCGAGTATATCTTTCGCAATAAGATTCATCTTTCCTTTCTTTCTGCTCTGGGCGCTGCTGCGTGGTCTATCTTCTTTGGTATCCCTATCCTTTGGCAAGCGCTTTTAGTGGTTTTCTTTGTGACGCTTTCCATCTACCAGTATAACCGCCTCACGGATAATGTCGAAGATGCTATCAACCAGCCTGAGAACTTGCGCCATGCCAAACAGCATGAGTTTCTCATCACATATATTTTTTTCTATGGTGTCACGCTCTTTTGCTTGGCTTTAGCAGCGCGGCTCGGTTGGGGTGCATTTTTTGTTACGCTATTTCTTGAGCTTGTAGGGTTTCTCTACAGTCAAAAATGTTTCCCTGATGTGCTTGCGCGCTGGCTTGGCGGGGCTCGCCGACTCAAAGACATCTACATTATCAAGAACCTTGTGCCCCCGATTGATTGGGCAACGGCTATGATTTTCTTGCCGCACATCTTTGCAGGTCAGCCTCTTTCACTTCAGGCGTGGATTTGCTGGGGTTACATTTTTACATGCGCTTTTTTCATTGAGGTAATGTGGGACATTCGTGACCGGCGCGGTGATTTGCTCTCAGGTATCAAAACTATTGCCAATACCTTTTCGCTCTATCGCACTAAGCTATTCTTGATTATCTCCAGTTCCCTTTCTGGCTTGGGCTTGTTCATCGTGACCTATTTCGGTCTCCTACCAAGCGTTTCTTATTTTTTGCTTTCGAACAATCTGGCCGTCATGCTGATTACCAGCTCCTATCACGATGAACTTCCCGATGCCGGTCGCTGGCTAAGTGATATGACCATCATACTCGCCCTGCTACTTTTTTCCTCCTTTGCAGCACTTGCTTACTTTGTGCGATAGCGCTACGGTTTCTCTTCATAGTTTTTGGCTTGCATATACTCACGCAGTTGTTGAATTTTTTCTTCTATATCGCGAATTGCATTTTCGGCTTCTCGTCTTGCATCATCTACGGTCTGCGATGTTTCTGCCATTTGCATTTGGGTATTGATTCTATCGACCAAAAATGCCATCTCTCGCACCAATTCTATGATGAAGGGGTCTTTGAGAATTTGTGCGCGGCGTTGGAGGAGAATGACGATACACTGAATCGGCATGGCACGCAAGCCGCTACCTTCCAGAATTCCCAGGGTTTGGCTGTTGTCTGTGGCAGCTGCAGCGAGCAAGGCATTTTCATTGCAGCCGAAGAGGTTCGGTCCGCCCACGCGCGCAGCTTTGAATACAGGGTGATTGAACAAATCTTGTGCTCGACCGGAGCGCATGGAGGCGATGTTAGCTCGTGCGACGGTTGTGCCCGCTTGCGACACTAACTTTATTTCTTTTGCGGCAGCAATCTGTTCAGGCGCTAAGGCTTCGACGACAATTTGTGGCGCGTAGTAGGTGCGTAGAGAGTCAACCGTTTTGTCTTTGGCGTAATACTTGCTTAGCAATTCTTTGGCGGGTTTGTATCCCAGACTCTGTGCTTTGACGACATCCGCCAAGCCTTTTTCTTTCATGCCGAGTCCTAATTTGAGTGTGCCGCTCTCGAAGAGCAGTTCAGGATAATTTGGACTGAGCTCGAGCGCTCGCTCCAAATCTGCCAAGGCGAGTGCATACTCTTTTCGGCGTCTGTAAAATGCGGCGCGCAGTCTGTAGGCTTCTGCATCTTCACATCGCCTGATAAGTTCAGAATAGTCCTTCATTGCCAAATCATCTTTTCCAAGGAGTGCATAGCAAGCTGCTCGCTGCGATAGCGCTTCGTCAAATGGGGTTTTGCTATTTATGATGACGGTTAAATCTTCGATTGCTTCTTCTATGGCATTGAGCTCAATTCTTGCCATAGCGCGGTAGTAGTAGGCTTGCATACTGTCGGGGCAAAGGCTTATGGCGGCGGTGAAGTCCGCATTAGCTCTTGCGAAATTGCGCGCAGCTCGTGCAAGCTGCCCACGAAAGATATAGGCTTCAAAATTTCTTGGGTTCAGTGCAAGGGCTCTGTTGTAATCTTCAAACGCACCAAGGGTATCGTTCAGGAACTGCTTAGCATAGCCGCGCATTAAGTAAGCCCGCATGTAGAGCGAATCTTGTTCAATGGCGCGCCCGAATGTATTTGCAGCACGTGCAAATTCCGCTTGTCGCATGGCTCGGATGCCTTCGATGTAGAGACTATCTGCTACTGATGACTGCCGTGTTCTCCCTCCGACTGATGTGGATGGTAGCTGGGCATGCGCATAGGTTGTTATCATGCTAAGTAGCCAGAGCCATACACTAATTTTTTGCCAGCAGCATCTTCGCTTTCCTTTTCCTTCGCATCGTTTCCTCATCACCCTGCGATTGCTTTTGCGTTCTCGTTGAAGTGAAAAAGAATACCAGCCGCGACTGGTATTCTCTTCGTCTCTACATCCTTTCGTTCTGCGACCGCCTTAGTTGTTCAAGTATGATGTGACACCTAAGGCTGCCGCGCCGCTTGCATTGACCAACCCTCTTGCCAGAATCGTGTAGACACGGCGTGGTGCAACGGTTAGTGTGGTACTGGTCACGGTTGCGCCGCCTGCCACAATATCCACGCGATAGGTGCCTGTGTCTATGGGTGTAAAGTCTCGCACTTCTTTGTAACGGGTTTCGCCAAAGAGCTCTTGGTTTGTGATGCCTGGGCTACTGGTTCGGGTAATCAGCACGCGTACTGCTGGAGCATTCGGTGAGAAATGCCCGAACCGTGCGCTGCCTCTGAATACCGTGAGGTCAGGGAAACTGGGCACATCATCCTCTACCACTTTTGGTTGAATACCGCCAGGTGTGCCAACGGTATCCGAGATAAAGATGGTGTAAGCACGTCGTGCGGCGACATTTACATCAACCTGTGCTATCACGCGTGGGTCAGGCGACGCCAACGGCGGTCTGGCTGCCACACCCCCCGGCGCCGCAAATACTTTCAAGTTACGGGTTCCAGCATCTACACCGATGTAGCCCGTATTAGCTAAGTATGACACGGGTGGGCCGGTAAAGCGGGGCACGGTTCCGGGAATGCTTCGATTAAGAAAGGCAAAGACAGTATCTCCCACCACGCGGTTATCGAGTAGCAGGTCGACCGTGCCTGCGTTTGCTGAAAGGTGAAGAATGCGGATACTACCAATTTCAGGGGTTTCGCCCGTTGTTGGCAAGTTAGAACATGCAGATACGGTTAGAGACGACAGGGTTAGGCTAACGATGAAGCAAAGTAAGTATGTTCGCTTTAGCATTTTTCAATGGTTTTGATGTTCCAAAAAGTTATGGTCGCCGGAGCGGATAGGCGCGGTTTCGTGCCAAGACACGGTTCATATCAACGCTGATGGTGACTACATTGCCTGATACCGTGAAGGCATCCATATCATGCGTGCCCGGGTTAAATGTTCCAAACTGTGGAATGTATGCGGGCACAATTGGTAAATCAAAGCCGGGTCCAGAGCCTATTGGATTCACATCCAATTGCCTACGCCAAAGCGGCAACCTTATCCCCAAATCGCATACACGACGACCTTCAAGGAAGAAAATTTCCTGACGAAGTAGGAAGAGTGTTCTTACCAGCTCCTCTTCCGTGTTAGGTAGCGCATCAATGTCGGCGGCACGCAAGCTGGTAAAGGATGTCGGATACACATTCACAATGCCTGGACGCGTGCGGATGAGACCAGCAATGGCTGGTGACTCTGCATCGGCTTTCACAGTAAATGTGCTGGAGCGCGGTCGGAATCCACCTACAGCTGGAACGGCTGGGCGGGTGTTGGTGCTGTTGAAGCCAATCACTGAGTCTGGACGGAGCGCTGCTGCAATGGCATTTTTGAGGTGCGTCTTAGCTTGAGCAAAATCTCCAGCGGCAATAGCAGCCTCTGCTAAAATTAAATGTGCCTCTTCTATCTTGAGCACTGGAATGGGCGAATCCACAGCAGTGTATTTTGGGTCAAGAAAATCTAATCTTGGCAATGGCTGCAAGTCACGTGTTACACGCGTGATAAGAAAGGGGACAAGCCCATTTGTAAAGTTTTGTGCGTCATAGAGGGCACGGTAGGCATACCCGGCGCTGCCAGGGGTATTGAGTGCCGCATTGGCGTAAAACACGGCGCTATCTGCACGTCCCAAAAATCGGTATGCACGTGCTAATGCAAGGCGCGGCGCCACTTGGTTGATGGCTAATCTTGGGTCTGCTCCCGGTGGCAAAACCGATGGCAAGGCTAAACCCGGTAAAGCTGCCAGAAAGTCATTGATGGCTTGCTGCATCACTTGGCTCGAGCTGAGTCCGGGTCCGCCTTCTGTGAGTGGGATGTTAGCAAAGTTTTCTGCCAGCACCACTAGCGCCATGCCTCTAAAGAACCGTGCTTGAGCAATTGCATTAGTGCGCTGTGTTTCGTTTAGGGTTCTATCCAACGGAATTTGCGAGATGGCAAATTCAGCTTGAGCGCGCAAGGTTTGCGCACTGAAGTATGAGGCAGGCAGACTGATGTCATCGGCATTGATGTTACGCGGATTATCTGCAATGGGGGAGAGAAATGTTGAGATATTGACGTAATCGTCGCTGACATATGCGTTATAGAGCGCCACGTTCGCAATCATTGCCGAGAATTGATTGCGCACGCCTTGTAGCACTTGGTTAGCACTTCCGCCGGGAAAGGTTCGCAGCGCCTCGTCTGTGATAGTAGGGTTAACTACTTCAGTGGGATTGGTCTGGCATGCACTCCACAGCATGGCGCCGCAGAGCGCAAGCCCTAAGATATTTATCCTTAGCCGTAATTTGAGACCCGTTTTTAGTTTGTTCATACTTTCTTGGTTTAAGGTTATGCGGTTGTTGTTATCCGGCGCTTAGAAGTTATACTCCACAGTGAAGCGAATCTGCCTTGCGGCTGAAAGGTTGGCTCCGCCTGTCGAGCCCAAGTCAAGCGCTCCTGTTGCACGCTGCCAGTTGATTTCAGGGTCAACCCCTGCCGCCGCAGTTGAAATCACTAATGGGTTGCGAATTGCAGCGCTAAGGTTAGCGCCCTTGAATCCAAATGCATTACGGTAGCGCACCGTCACATCACGCCACTTAATCCAGCGTGCATCCTCGACGAAAAAGGCACCATATGCGGCAAAGTTTGCCGGGTTCACCACTGAATTTTGGCTAAATGATACATAGCCGGGTATCCGTGCCAGAGCATCAGGATAGCTGTTTGCAATTCTTAGCACTTGCAGTGTATTAATCAGCGCATTGCCACCTGAATACTCAAACAGCGCGCTGACCGTGATGTCTCGTATAATGACTGCTTCTAATGTCAATGACCCAAAGTAGGTTGGAATAGATTGCGCGCCATTGAACTGATTGGCAATGAAGCGCCCTCTGTAAGTTCCGTCGGCTTCTTGCGCAATGCGATTGGCACGAATCGCTCCGATGGGTCGCCCATTTGCCACGAACAATCCTGAAAATGCAAATCCGCCGACGCTAAACTCTGGGATTGGTCTTCCGCCTACGGTACCGATATTTGTAACTTCATTGGTGACAAATGCCATATTTATTCTTGCATTGAGCTCGAAGTCAGTAACTTTTATCACGTTGCCTGAAAGAGAGAGTTCCCATACACCATTAAACACTTCGCCGACGTTGCGCTGCACCAAGCCAAACCCTGTTACTGGGTCGCTAGGCACAGCAAAGAGTCCGTCCGTTGTTCGGGTTGAGCTGTAGGTAGCAGAAAACGATATTCTATCATCCAAGAACCCAAGTTCAATCCCACCTTCTAGCGAGGTTACAAATTCTGGCTTGATGTCTGGGTTGCCCGGGTTAGCTGGGGCAATTGCTGCCGAGCCTAAGAAGGACGGTGCATTAAATGTGCGGTCTCTTAGGAACGGTGCTGGAAAATTACCGGTCTGGCCAATTGCACCGCGCAACTTTAAGAAGGAGACATACTTTTTCCACTCTGCAGGGTAGAAATCAAAGTCGGAGAGAATTGCGGCAATTCCTCCTCTTGCCAGCGGGATGAACGACACGTTGCGACCGAACGCTGTGCTTCCATCAAAACGCATGCCGCCGTCTATGAAGATATGCTTTAAGAGCTCAGCTCTCACTTCACCGAATGCACCCGCAAGAAAGATAGAGCCGACTCCTTCAGAGCCTGTTACAATACCTGCTTGGTTGAAGGTGCGCGTGCCTGCTGCCAGATTTTGCCCTGAACCGGAAATTGAGCGAACGTCTTGACGGAAGGCTTCACCGCCAAAGTTCAACGACACAGCCACGCCTTCCAACTCTGGCAGCTTGATGCTACCCGCATAGTTGATAATGGGCTGCATGAACTCTCGGTCAGCACGCGTAATGCTACCTAAAATTGCTGAACCGAATGCGATGCTAGCTTCAATCGGTATTAAAAAGCGCGCTTCGCGCTTATTGTAGTCAAAGCCAATCGTAACACGGTTTGTAAACCACTTGAAGGGAGCATAGTTCAAGGTAAAGGAGGTGATAACACGGTTGACATTTTCGTCGTATTCAGGTAGCATCCACAGTGCCAATAGGCTGTCGGGATTATCAGTCCCTGCTGGCGTAAAGCGCCGCTCTCTGAATGCTGTGCCATGCTCCATCGCACCAAGTGGGGCGAAAATGTTGTTGCCTTGGTTGAAGCGGCTAAATCCGTTACGGATAAATGTGGTAGAGATTTCTGCATCTAAGTTTTCATTCAAAATGGCGCGTGCACCGAAGGCAATGTTATACAAATCATCTCGTGCTTGATTTCTCGTAATGAATCCGTTTGTGCTGCGTGCCATCGCGGAAATGTTGTAGGTGAAAATATCGCTACCACCATTGAGGTTGATGGTGTAGTTTTGAAATATCCCCGTTTGGAAGAATAGCCGTCGCGTCACATCCTCTTGCACGAAGCGTGTCTCTGGATTATCTGCACCTAATGTGGCAATCACTCTGACTTTTGGCGTGCCTGGTACCCCTTTCTTAGTGAAAATCTGCGTAACACCGTTTGCCGCTTGTGTGCCATACAGCGTGGCCGCTGAACCGCCCAGTGCCACTTCCACGCGCTCAATTTCTCCTGTTACCAGCTGTGCCATAGAGGAACTGACCGTTCCACCTGTACCGATTCCGAAGTTGTCGCCTACATCTACACGAACATTATCGACATAGAACACAGGTGTAGAGTTATTGGCGGCGCTCTTCACGCCACGCGACTGAATTCGCGAGCCCGTTCCCGGCAACCCTGACGCCATGCCAACCGAGACTCCTGCAATCTGCCCTTGTAAAAGCTGGTCGATAGATTGCACGGTCACATTTTGAATCATTTGTGGGGTAATGGATTGCACAGGTGCAGAGAGCTTACGCTTTTCTGTCGCCGCAGCCAAGCCTGTAACAACCACTTCTTCGGCACTGACCGCTGACGGCACCAGAGCAAAGTTGACTTCCACAGTTTTATCAGCCTCCACTGTTACTTGCTTGGTTGCAGATTTGTATCCGATATACTTTGCTACTATCGTGTAGTTTCCAGGCTTGACTTGGCGCAAAACATATACGCCATCCAAGTTTGTCACTGCCCCCACTTTTGTATCCACAAGCGACACTTGTGCCCCAATCAGCTTTTGACCGTCGCTTGCATCTGTGACGACGCCTCTGATTTCACCCGTTTGCGCCTGCAATGCGGCGTGATGGATGAGCAGCGTGAGCCCTATCAGACTAATGATTGCAAGGTTTCTCTTTACGGAGCTTAACATGTCAATGATATTTTGTTGTTGATAGATGCATGCAGAAGGAATTAGCATATCTCATATCTCTTCTTGTAAAAACTTCTCTTGGGAAAAAGCATTAAGAAAGAGCGCAGAGGTATGCCACGTGTAATGTTGTTTGTTTCTTGAATATTCGTGCGAAGATTATACACACTCTTCTCAAAATCTGCAAGCAAAAAAGAAGTTTAGCATTTACGTATGCTTTTGCAGCGTGTTACTAAAACACAAAAGCCAGCCTTTGTGGCTGGCTTTTGGTTCTAAAAACTACGGTTGTGTTTGTCCGCCTGTAAAGCGCGTGGCAGTAGGTCCTCCAAGCCACGAGTTTGATCCATCTGCTGTATTTACTCCGTCAGCTGCAGCAACTCCGCCGTAGGTATAGAGCGCTTCTTGACGCGTCGCAAGTTCAACGGCTGGCACTGGGAAGTGCAGGATTGTGCCTCTTTGCAGTGCATCTCTGCGGCGCATATCCTTGAAATGGATACCAAAGTCAGTCATCATCAGCTCAAGGTCTCTTTCCACAAAAATCGCATCCAAGACTTCTTCGCGTGAGGCAGTAGGCGGCAGCGGAGGACGTCGCCCAACGGTTGTTCTGCGCCCAGCATTGAGCAGCTCAACTGCTTCAGGAATTCTGTTAAGCATCGCCAAGGCTTCGGCGCGTAGCAGTCGATTGGTCTCTGCATAGAGAAATACGCACGGACCAACGCCGTTTGCAAGGTAGAGTTCATCGTAGCGGCTGAAGCGGTAGTGGCTACGCAGCTGTGGTCCTCTATCCAAGCGGAAGAATGCTAAACTGCTTTCATACTTGAAATATCCGGTGGTCTCTCGCATACGTGCATCTCTGGTGGAATCTGCGCGGCGTAGCGTGCCTGTGGCAGGGTAACCTGTCGGGTATGTCGGGTCCATATGCCGTATCACACGGTGGTCTGTACGCCAATACCATTGCAGACCAGCAATTTCCACGAACCAGTTTTGCCAGTTGTTTCCATCAAGGTTAATGACGTAATCTTGTGTCATTCCTTGCTCCGTTAAAGCAAGCACTCGATTCCAGTCTGTTTGACTGTTTTCGCGTCGATTACGTGCATTCTGCACTAAGAAGTTTGCGGCATATGTTCTTGCTAACCGTGCCAATTGGGTGTTGGTGTATGGTGATGGGGTATTGATAAAGTTAGCTGGGAGCGTGAAGTTGACACTATCGCAGATGCGAAGCACGCGGTCAAAACTTCGCTGTGCTTCAGCCATCACTTCTCGGTAGTTTGATAAATCCAAGCGCTGGCTGATGTCTTGCGTTGGCGAGACAATGTAGGCTCTGTCGAAGGATGTGGCTAAGTAGCCCAATGCCATGGCACGCACAAACCACGCACCGGCAAGAGTTGCTGCATTGACAGCTGGCGTGCCTGCACTCTGCCTATTGACTTCAATGGCGCGGATTACGTCGTTGGCATTCGAGATAGCGGCATGCCAGCGTTGGAAAGGAATAGAAGTAATATCGCCGTTGCTGTTAGCCAGTGTGTTATCCCATGGCACACGCGGTTCCACCTTGAAGAAGTTCCAAAACCCTCGGAAGGCGTTTGTCATGGTCACATAATCTGCCGCCCATTCCATGTGCACATTGTGTTGGTAACCCCGCCACGGATTATAGAGCGTTACAAATGCACCTGCTACAATACCTTGTAAGTCCGCCGGGGTTGCCAAGACTCTTCGTGTATCAGGGTTATTAGGATTATTGACATTAAGGTCAGCGCAACTGACGACACTCAGCAGCGTTGCTGCTGCAAGCAATGGAACGAAAATTCTTTTCATTTTTCTGTGATTTTGTTTGATGAATTTTATCATTTTTACCGTCTTATCAGTGGTCGTTAGGTTCATTAGCTTCAAGGGTTTATGGTTTGAAGCTTAGAATCGCACCTGCAGTGCGGCCGTGAATGTCCTAAATACAGGATATGTAAATTGGTCAACACGGAAGCTTGTGGCGTTTCCTGCCAGTGCAACTTCAGGATTGTAACCCGTGTAGCCTGTGAAGGTCAGCAGGTTTCTGCCCACCAGCGACAGGCGAATATCACGGATAAAGTTGATACCGATGGTGTTGAGAATATCAGCATCAAAGGTATAACTAACGTTGATTTCACGAATCGTCAGGAAAGTTGCCGACTCGACAAAATGTTCAGTTGGGTTGTTGTTGTTGTAAAGACCAATGCCCAAGCCGGGAGTTAGACCGCCGATATAGTAACCGATAGCTTTCTTTTTGTCATCTGGCTTACCCGCTTGGTCAAGGTCGGCATGGCGTTCATTGAAGTAGAGCAATTGGCGTGTTGCGTTGTAGATGTTGCCGCCAAGCTGTGTATCTAAAAGGAAGTAGAGCGAGAGCTTCTTCCACGATAGCGTTCCGCTGATACTTAGAATCAGGTCAGGGTTTGAGTCGCCAATCTTTGTCACCAGTGGTGCCCCCGTCTCGTCTGCTAAGAGCCATGCGCGTTCGTTGATTGTTCCTTCTACAGGATTTGTGCTGTTGGCAAAGTTCGTGGTAGAAATTGGTGCAAAGCGTCGGATAACATAGCCATCGGAATTGATGGTGAAATCTTCGCGGCGCAGTACCCCTCTGGGCAGTCCAACGAGATTGGTTACAAAGCCGTTGGCGTCAACTTGCAGTTCATCTAATGAGCGCGCATGACGATTGCCATACATCACTCCGAAAGGCTGACCAGCTTCAATGCGGAACATGGTGTTGGCTACACCCCCTGCAGCAGCCACACCAAAGCCCCCATTCGTGGGGAATGGCGGGCGACCCAACTGCGTCACCTCTTGAATCGTGCGGCTACCTACGATGTTCATGTTGAACTTCCAATCTTCCTCACGCAAAATCTCTGCACCAAGTGAAAACTCAATGGTGTTGGTGCGCATCTGACCTGCGTTTTGGAATTGCTGCGTGAATCCCGCGTATGCCAAGAGTGGCACAATCAGCACTTGGTCGTCTGCCGTGGCGGTTGCATAGTTAAACTCAGCGTTGAAGCGATTGAGAAAGAGCAAATTTGTCCCAACCTCAATCTCTGCTACTCGTGAAGGACGAAGCCTATTGTTGCCAAGCAGATCTTTTACTGGCACTCCATTGACAATATTGAAGGTTTCATACTGCGCAATAAACGGCGGTCTTTGCCCAGAAGTACCATACGATGCGCGAATTTTCCATTCCTGCACACCTGGAATCTCGATATCTTCTGTGATTCGCCATGCTCCCGAGAGACGGAAGAATATCTGCGAGCGTGCTTCTGAGCCGAAGAGCGATGATGCATCACGGCGAACCAGGGCTTCGAAGATATACTTCTCTTTGTAGTCAAAAATGCCGTTGATGAAGAAATTTTCAGCACGCACATCGGTGTTTGAAGCCGTGTTTGTAATCGTTGCTGTGGTCAGAGCTTGCGGCTGGGGCACTTCGCTAACCACAAACTGCGAACCAGATACTCGCGCAAAATTGCCAGTGTATCGCTCAAACTGGTAGCGCAAGGTCAGTGACGTGTTGAAATCACCAAAGGACTGCTTGAAGTAGGAGTTCGCAGTCAGCACCAGTCCATCCGTCAGGTCTTCATACTGAAACAGTCCCCCGCCAGTGTAAGCATTCATGTTGCTGTTGTAGGTATCGCGCCGTGTCACTCGTTTGAAAAATTCTTCGGCACGGTCATATGAGCCCTGCGCTTCCACGCGCCACCAGCTTAAAATTTGATAGCTTAGGGCAGCATTTGCTAAGATGCGACTTCTTCTTAGGTCAAAGGTGGTTGTAGACAGTGAATACAGCGGATTGATGGCGTTATTGCCCGCCACGGTCGGTCTGCCGCCCGGAATCGGCACTTGTCCCGGATACGCCCAGTATGGCGACCCATCTGGATTCGTTGCATAAATGTCAAAATCAGGCTCTAAGAGCAACACTCCGTAGAATGGGCCATCTTGCCTGCGTTCAATGGCATCTGGTCCAACCGAGTTTGTGTATCTAAATGAGCCCGTGAGCTTGAAGTCGCTGATTTTGTGGTCTACATTGAGATTGAGATTATAGCGGTCAAAGGCAGGCGTCAGTTCCAAAATACCTTGGTTAAAGAGCCGTGCACCAGAGGCAAAAAAGTTCGTGTTCTTACCTGTGGCACCGACTGCAAAGTAGTTCTGGTTAAAACTGCGGTTTTTGAACAGTTCTTTCTGGTGGTCGCGCACTTGTCCCGGATATGGATTATCCATCAACTGGTCCGGTTCAAACACGCGAGTGATACCTGTGGGCGAGGCTCGTCGGAAATCACCAGTAGCCGGGTCAATCTGCCAGCGATGGCTCTTGTTGAGTGGGTATAGCCGTTGCAAATCGGTGATACCCCATTCGGTGCGGGCGGTAAAGTCCGTGGCGTTCGGATTGTCGGCGCCGCGTTTGGTGATAATTTGAATCACGCCATTTGCCGCCTGTGAGCCATACAGTGAGGCACCTGCCGCCCCTTTGATTACCTCGATAGATTCCACGCTGTTAATGTCAATATCTGCCAGCGTGGTGCCCGGCGGCGTGATGATGCCATCAATGATAATCAGTGGCTCAGACTGACCCTGAATGTTGGTTGAGCCTCTTAGCCGAATTGTCGGCGCTGTGCCCGGAATACCTGTTGGCTGGACGATAATGACACCAGAGACTTTTCCACGCAGGGCATTGGCTGGATCGACCGCCGGCACTTCCTTGAGTATCTGCTCATCGACTTTGCCAATTGCAAAGCCTAACTTTTTTGTCGATGTCCCCTCGGCTACACCTGTTACCACAATTTCAGCAGCCATCTTTGCATCAATCTCAAGACTTACATCTATGACGGTTCGGTCGCCAATTGCGACTTCAATCGTGCGGTAGCCGATGTAACTAAACACCAGTGTGGTGGCATCTGCTGGGACTTGCAGCGTGTATCGCCCATTGACATCGGTTTTTGTACCAACCTTTGTCCCTTTTACCTGCACCGAGGCGCCAATGAGTGGACTTGCATCTTCAGCCGCTCGCACCGTCCCAGAAATGGTTCGCTCTTGGGCATATGCGCCAACTGCAAAAAGCCATGTTATGAAGAAAAGTATTACTTTTTTCATTGCTTGATACGTTTTGTTGTTCTGTTAGAGACACGATAGAGAAAGCATAAAACTGCTCTGACTGCATGCACCTTGCATGTGCAATTCAGAGTATGCAATTCAAAGTACAAGCTGGTTCGCAGAGCTATGCTACTTGCCCCTTTGTTGTGTCGAGTTGATAGCGCAATGTTCTGGGCTACTTCTCACATCGCTCGGCTATTATAAAAAAATTAGGAATGAAATCCAACAAAATTGAATGCGTAAGTCGGTACTCTGACCTCGATTCTCAAGTTTTCTCTTGCGATTCTTCTGGCTGGTTTCGTATCAGATTTGCGCTATATCTGTAGATTTTGCCCAGCCTTTATCTCCATTTGGAAGCCTGACTTCGAGCCACTCGCCCAATTGGCGCATGATGCTGACTTTCAAGCCGTCATGCACGGTCAGAATTGTTTTTGCCTCATCTTTTGGCTCGCTCTTGAGGTTCAGCGTGGGACTTACCACAATTGCTTCAGCACGCTGGGCATCATGATAAGACTTTGCGCCAAATGTGATGGCAAAGAAGAGCGTTATGACCAGAGTTACATAGAATCCAACCTGCATGAGCGTTGGATTAAGTGGTAATTTTTGCAGTCGGGCGATAGCTATAGCCATCAGAAGGTAAAATGCCACGACGGTGCCAACTGCAACGCCTGTAAGTGAGAATATTCCCAGCCAGCGCTCTACGATGGACTCGAGCAAGAACGGAGGCAGTTCTTGGATTCTATCCTTGGTGCGCATGCGTGCCAATTCCAAATTGGCGATAAGATCTTCATCGTTGCCGATTAGCTTAGCCGCCCTTTCGTAGTAGAGAATGGCGTAACCTATTGCGCCGAGTTTGTAGTAGGTGTTGCCCATGTTGTAATACAGTGCGCCGCTCTGATAGCCCAAGCTCTCCAGCTTTTTGTAGCGCTCGAGCGCATCGTTGAACTTGCCATCTTGATAGCACTGATTAGCTTCTTTGAAGAGCTGCTTAGCATCGTCTTCTGCCGCCCATAGCTTTAGGGGCAGCAGCCCAATGAGACCCACGCACACCGCGCAAATGAGCATTGCCTCAGCTGGATGTCGGATGTTCAGAAAGCTCGGAAATAACTTGCTCTGCATCATGCAATACGGCGTTGAGGTCGTCTTGGGTTTGGCTGGTCGGCGCATACCGATAGTATTCCGACTTTTCCAAAATCTTCAAGCATTTTTCAACGGTGGCAGGCGCAACCTTCTTTTCCTGAAGTAACGAGCGTAATTCTTCTTTGGTAAGGGCAAGGTCGTCGGTATTGAACTTATTGCCGATAAATTTCACCAAAGTTTGCTCCAGTTCTGCAAAGAATTCTTTCTGCTTGTTTTGCTTAAGAAGCTCGCTGGCAAGTTTCAATCGTTTTTTCGCCTCAGGCGATGCACGATAGGCGCGTGCCAGTGCCACATTGTTTTGCAGCTTTTCCTGCTGTTGCTTGCGCACCAACACAAAGAGCAAGGCGGCAAGCGGCAAGAGAAACGACGAATAGAACCAAACGGATTGATAGATTGGCACAGGACGATACTTCAAATCATCTTGGGTTTTGATGAATCGAATATCTCCGCCAGTTTTTGCCAAAGTTTGTCTATCTGCCATGGGTGTTGCCGCACTCACGATTGCCTCGCCTTCGACCTCTATTTCAAAGCGCGGAGATAAAAGTGTCTTGTATTCTCCTTTTTCAGGGTCGAAGAAGGAAAAGCTGACAGGTTCTATTTCAAATTTTCCGCCCACTCGTGGGATAACGACATACTCTGTGGTCTTTGTGCCGCTCACCACGCCGCCATGGCGACTTATGTTCTCTTCTACTTTGGGCTCATATTTTTCAAATCCCTCGGGCAAGTCAAGTTGAATGGGTAACACTGCGGCGATATTGCCCTCGCCTGCCACAGTAAATCGGAATGTGATGGGTTGCCCAGCCTTTACTTTGGATTTATCCAATGTCGCACTCAGAGTGTATTTGCCTACTGCTCCTGAAAAGCCCAAGGGCTTTGGTTCTGGCAACGGCATCACTTCAAATTTTATTTCAGGCGCCACCACATCGATTTTGACTTTTTTGCCCAGCGTGCCAAAGAACGCATCAAAATCTTCCAAAAGTGTTCTACCGCGCTGCTGCTTGATTTTGGTCAGCAAGGCGTCGCAATTGAGTTTATAGGTGCCATTGGTCAGTATTCCTGCTCGTGTCGGAAAGAGCACCATTTTCTTGACGGTATAGACCCGATAGAGCGCGCCGTTTAGAAACTCCGTTGTGTGCGGCACACTGCTGCGCCCTTGTTGCAAATCAATCTCCTCGACCCAAAATCCTTCGGGCTTCACATCTTTTTCTACCACCACATTTGAAATATCCGCTCGCTCATAGAGCTTGTAGGTTACCGTTGTCGCCTCACCCACATACAGCTTCGTCTTGCTCACCACTGGTTTGATGAAGACCAAGTCTGAGTAACTGTTGCCACTTACGGCGCTTCCATTTTGTGCCTGCGCTGCCGCCTTTACAACCGTGAGTTCAACTGGATTGGTCTGGTAGAGTTTTCCTTCTACTTTCACAGTCGCTGCAGGAATCGTGAGCTTGCCTTCGCTTGTTGCCACCAAAGTATAGCTGATGATGCGAGACTGCGACACTTTTCCATTTACAATGCTCACGCTGGTCGATTGCGATTCGCCCTGTTTTTCTACTCTTGGGACCTTAGCCATCTGCACAGATTCTACATTTACACTGCCCTGAATTTCTATCACATATTCAAACGGTTCGCCTACGGTTACCACTGGTTCGGTTACCGATGCGCGCACCGATATGTCTTGAGCCATGCCTATCACTGGTAGCGCTATTAGCGCCACGAACAGCACGTAGCATCGCACCCCATGCCAGAATGTCTCAAGTGGCTCATGCCATTTCCGATGGAACACGTGCATTGACTTTTGATGTTGAATCATGGATTTTCCGGGTTTTGCCTGCATATAACACATAGGCTGTTGTGCATCAGTTCGTTGATTTTCTATGTCTTATAGCCGAAGTGCCGCAATTGAGTTTCTTTCTCTCGCCAGTTTGGTCGCACTTTTACGAAGAGTTCAAGATACACAGGTCGCTGTAAAAATGCTTCAATTTCTTTGCGAGCCGCTTCACCCAGTCTTTTGATAGCCGAACCTTTTTTGCCAATCAAAATAGCTTTTTGCGACTCGCGCTCGACAACCACTGCACAGCGAATGAGATCTTTTTTCCCCTCTTTTTCAAACTGCTCCTTAAATTCTTCCACTTCCACTTCTGTTGAGTATGGAATCTCTTCAGAGAAGAGCTCAAAAATTTTCTCACGCACCAATTCGCTGACAAAGAACCGCTCTGGTGCAGTGCTTAGCATGTCTGTTGGATACAGTGGCACAGGGTCTGGCAGATACGGATAGATAGCACGCACCAATTCGCCCACATTCAATCCTGTCAGTGCCGAAAGTGGTACAATTTCCTTGAAATCAAACTCCTTTGCGCACCGATCGAGTAGCACAATCAGTTCATCTTGCTTGATGAGATCAATCTTATTGACAACCAGTATGATAGGTTGCGGCAACTTTGACACCTGCTGAAAGGCTAAGTCGTCTTTGAGCAACACTTGTTTCTTTGCATAGCGAAATGCATCTATCATGAAAACAATAACATCGGCATCATGACTTGCACTGTTTGCCGCCTCGAGCATGGCGTTATGTAGCTTATACTTGGGGCGCATGATGCCCGGCGTATCTACAAAGACAATCTGGCACTCTTCGCTTGAATAAATTCCTAAAATCTGCCGGCGTGTCGTCTGCGGCTTTCGCGTAACGATAGAGAGTTTTTCGCCAAGCACTGCATTGAGCAACGTGGATTTGCCTACATTAGGCTCTCCGATGATCGCTGCAAATCCAGCTCGGAAATTTTTAGTCCCCTGTTCGTCTTTTGAACTTTGTGTCAAAGTCTAATCGAAGTTAAAATTGTTAGATTCGCTATGCACCTTGGCGTGCTCTCGCAAATCGTAGTAAGTTAATTTCTACGCATGGTAAAACACAACGCTAAGCCTTTCGCTTCGTGCCATGACCTACGACCGCATTCGGCAACAGCCCGTTGATTTTAGCTTCTTGCTTTGCACGACTGTGCTCGTCTCTTTTGGTCTTGCCGCCATCTACAGCGCCTGCAATGGCGTGGGCATCATGACAAACTTTCACAAGCAGCTGATTTGGCTTGGCATTAGCCTTCTTGCCATGATAGTTGTTATGTTTCTTCCCTATCGCTTTTTTCAAGATTGGGCATATACGCTCTACAGGCTTTCACTTCTCGCCTTAGTTGCTGTTTTGATTGTTGGTCGCAAAGTGTCAGGGTCGCTTAGCTGGTTTCAAGTGGCCGGTGCCAGTATTCAGCCGTCGGAGTTTGCAAAGCTCACAACGATTATGGCATTGGCACGCTACCTTTCTCATCGCGAGACCAACATCCGCTCACTCAAGGGGTTTGTCACTGCTATCGGAATTGTGCTTTTGCCTGTTGCCCTTATTCTGCTTCAGCCAGACACAGGCACTGCCCTGACCTATCTGACATTTATCGTGCCCATGATTGTACTGGCTGGCTTTGAATTTTACTATGTGGTTATCTTGGCATTGCCTGTTGCCTTTGCTCTGGTAGGGTTTATTGACCTCTATATCCTTGCCTTTGCGGCTGGACTGATGTTTTTGGTGCTACTTTCAATACGTCAGCAACTTTGGCTTTCTTTTGCTTCACTGGGCGCTGGCATCACAGCGGGCATCATGACCAACCTCTATGCTGCCGAAGTTCTCAAACCTCATCAACTCAAGCGTATTCAAACTTTCTTAGACCCCATGCTCGACCCGCAAGGCGCTGGTTACAACGCCCTACAAGCCAAAGTTGCCATCGGTTCTGGCGGTCTTTTCGGCAAAGGGTTTTTGCAGGGCACTCAAACACAGCTACGCTTCATTCCTGCACAGTGGACAGATTTTATCTTTTGCGTTATCGGCGAAGAGTTTGGATTTGTTGGCTGTGCGGTTGTGCTGCTGACTTTTTTTATTCTTATTGCTCGTTTTCTTGCGCTTGCTAATAGCATAAAAAATAAATTCACTGTGTTGATGCTGGTCGGTGTTGCCTCGCTTTTTTTGGGGCATGTTATTATCAATGTCGGTATGACCATCGGCTTAATGCCAGTCATTGGTATTCCGCTTCCTTTTCTTTCCTACGGCGGCTCATCACTTTTTGCAAACTTTATCGCAATAGGACTTGCACTCAATGTCTACCGTAACCGCAGAGACCTCTCTTTCTCATAGCGCTGTGCGTGCGCGCAATCAACGCTTGGGAATTATTGCCATGACCTTTCAAACTATCATTGCCAGTTTAGCATATGGATTTACTCGCACGGCGGCGGCTGAATTTCATCCATTTGTTTTGCCATTTCTGCGAATGGTAGGTGCTGGGCTGATTTTTGTGGTTCTCTTTTTCTTGCGCGGCGGCTTGCAAGGGCGCTCGCATCAGCTTTCGGATTGGCTCAAATTCCTGCTCCTGGGTCTGTTGGGCATTAGCATCAATCAGGCTTCGTATATGATTGGCTTGAAATACACGACCTCGGCAAACGGCGCGGTCATTTATGCTATGACCCCGCTTATTGTGTTGCTTTTTTCGGTGTGGGTTGTCCGCACCGAAACCTTCTCGTTCGGGAAAATCATAGGCATTGCGATTGCCCTGATAGGCGTCGGGCTCGTGCTTTTTGCGCGTGGCATCTCGACGGACGACCAGCTTATGCGAGGCAATTTGATTATGCTCTGCGGTGCCATGAGCTGGTCGCTCTACATTGCACTTAGCAAAAAATGGCTATACGGCTACGACTCCATTCAAGCCACTGCACTTATCATGATGCTTGGCACGCTCATTTACTCGCCGGTTGGACTTTGGTATCTTGGCGAGTTTGAGCCTAGCAAAATTTCACTCAAAGCTTGGATTGCATTTGGGTATGTAACGATTTTTATGTCGGTAGTTATGTATGTTCTGCTCAACTATGCGCTGAGCAAAATCGAATCTTCTTTGGTGTCTATTTTCATGAACGGTCAGCCAGTTGGCGCGGCGTTGTTTGGGGTGCTATTTTTTAACGAGCCCTTGACTTGGAATGTGGCCATCGGCGGCTTGATTGCCATTTCAGGCATCTACATCATGCAGCAGGCACAATTGGGTCGATAGCTTCTGCTTATTGACAGGTTTTCTTATACTTCTGCCCAGCTAGCACTACACTTTTGTTTTGCAAAACTTGTTGTAACTTACTCCAATAACTTCCAATGACGCTTGACAATGAACCAGAATGTGTTTGGCGCAACGGACTTTGCGCAATTAGAAGCCAGTTATCAAAAATGGCTGGAAAAGAACCGCAATGCCAAGGAACTTCCGGGCAAATATGAGAATCTGAGCTGGACGCCTATCAAGCCCCTATACACGCCACTTGACGTGCAAGACATTGACTACAACACCGAGATTGGTCATAGTGGTGAATTTCCCTACACGCGCTCTATTCACAACAATCTCTACCGCGGCAAACTCTGGACGATGCGCCTATTTTCAGGTTTTGCCACGCCTGAAGAGACCAATGCGCGGTATCATTTTCTCTTAGAGCGAGGTCAAACAGGACTTTCTGTTGCCTTCGATTTGCCTACGCTCATGGGCTACGACTGCGATTCCGAATTTGCAAAAGGGGAGGTCGGCGTATGCGGCGTGTCGTTCTCGTCTCTGGCTGATATGGAGATCATCTTCAAGGGTATCAATCTGGAGAAGATTTCTACATCAATGACCATCAACTCCACGGCAATGGTGGCGCTTGCAGGTTACATTGCCACTGCCCAGCGCGCCGGCTACGACCTCAAGAAACTGCGCGGCACGATTCAGAATGACATTCTCAAAGAATACATTGCTCAGAAGGAGTACATCTTTCCGCCGCGCCCTTCTATGCGCATCATTACTGATATGTTCACCTACTGCGTTAAGGAAATGCCAAAATTTAATCCCATTTCAGTAAGTGGCTACCACATCAGGGAGGCAGGGTCTACGGCGGTACAGGAGCTTGCCTTTACGCTTGCCGATGGCTTTGCTTACCTTGAGCATGCGCTTGCTGCTGGTCTCGATGTCGATGAAATCGCTCCACGCATTTCTTTCTTCTTCAACTCTCATAATGACTTCTTTGAAGAGATTGCCAAGTTCAGAGCAGCACGCAAAATCTGGGCAAAACGCCTACGCTACAAATACGGTGCAAAAGATGAGCGCTCGTGGCAATTACGCTTCCACACCCAAACAGCAGGTTGTACGCTCACAGTTCAGCAGCCTGAAAACAACATTGTGCGTGTTGCTATTCAAGCTCTGGCAGCGGTGTTAGGCGGTACGCAATCACTGCATACCAACTCAATGGATGAAGCACTTGCTCTGCCCAGCGATAAAGCCGTCAAAATTGCGCTCCGCACGCAGCAAATCATTGCATATGAAACAGGCGTGACGAATACGGTCGATCCGCTCGGCGGCAGTTACTATGTCGAGTGGCTGACCATGAAAATGGAGCAGGAAGCCGAAAAATATCTTGAGCAAATCGAAAAACTCGGTGGTGTCATCTCAGCTATTGAGCAAGGTTTCATACAAAGAGAAATTGCTGACGCTGCCTACAAATATCAGCAGGAAATTGAAAACAAGTCGCGCATCATTGTTGGGGTTAATGCTTTCCAAGAGCCTGATGAGCAAATTGAAATTCCGATTCTTACAATTTCGCCTGAAGTAGAAGCTAAGCAAATTGCTCGCCTGCGCGAAGTCAAGGCTTCTCGCAATCAAGCGGCTGTGGAGCAATCACTTGCCAAAATCCGTCAAGCTGCACAAGACGGCACTAACCTGATGCCACATCTCATTGAAGCCATGCACAACTATGTGACACTTGGTGAGATTTGTGATGTTTTGCGTGAAGTCTTCGGCGTCTACGAAGAAACCCCTGTGTTCTGAAAGGTAACCTTTGCAACCATGTGTGAGCCACGGCTTGTAACCTGCGCTTCAACCAAGTCGTGGCTCCTTGCCTATATCAAGCGATACATGACCGCACCAGTGAGCACTTTTGGGAAAAAGAAGGTTGATTTCTGTGGCATCAGCTCGCCGATTTTTGCAACGGCTTCAACTTCAGAGATGCTCGTGGGATTCATCACAAAGCCTAATTGCGCCTGTCCTGACTGTACTGCCTCAAACACTTCGTCTATATCTTTCGAGTAATTCAAGTTCGTTTGTAAGGCTTGTGCCTCGAGAGAAACTCCCAGCATTTTGCCAATAACAAGATGATGCAATAGCGTTACATCCAATGCTTTCAGCTCGCGTGGCATCTGCTCTGGAATTGCCTTGTCTAAGTCGCAGGCTAAATGAATGCCTAAAATTTTTTGCTTTGCCACCACTCCGAAAGCACCGTGCGGATGGCATGCCAGAAATTCTTTGAGTTTTTGCTTGTTACTGAGTTCCTGCACACCAAAAAATGAACGAAGTTTCTCGACCAACTCTTCAAAATTGAACTTCTCCAAACTATGCAGTAAGCGATGTGTTGGGAAAACTATCAGCCCTTCGTCGAACATATTGGTCATGTAGACCATGATGAAGTTATAGGCTTCATGACCTGTGTGATGTGGGTTATTTTCAATTTGCAGATTGCGGTAGTGAATTGCTGTCTCATAGCGGTGATGTCCATCGGCTATAAACATTTGCTTATCTTTCAGGGTGCTATAGACCTGTTCAATGATGGTTCGGTCTGTGCATCGCCACACTTGGTTGCGTGCATTTTGGTAGTCCATAGCATCTATGAACGGCGCTGTGCTTTGTGTAAACTGCTCAAGAGCCCTATCTGCATGTCTTTCCTTATCGCTATAGAGTCCGAAAATCGGGCTGATGTTGGCTTTCGTTTTGATAAAAAGCTGTAACCGGTCTTTCTTTGGTCCAGTAAGTGTTTTTTCATGCGGTAAAACTACGCCCTTCTCAAACTCATATAAGCGGCACCGCGCAATAAATCCTTTGCGTGTATATACCTTGCCTTCCTTGGTTGTGAAGGTTTGGTGGTAGGGATAGATTGCTTCTTCGTTATCTTCTCTCAATATCCCCTGCTCCAGCCAGAGTTGTAACCGTTCTGCGGCGACATCATACTTATTTTCTTCTTTTGGTAATTCAAGACGCACGGCGTTGAACTCCGACTTTGCATAGAGCTGCTCCTGTAACTCAGGTGCGATTACATCATAGGGTGGGCACAGCACATCGTCGAATGCACTGATTTTTTCAGGGTTGTATGTAATCCCTCTGAATGCGGCAATTTCAGGCATAGTTAAGGATAAAGAATTGAAGAGAAGTTAAGCGACTTTCGATATCCAGAAGTCGTTGTAGTCGTCGCGTACTAGAATCGTGATAAGGTGTGCTTTTGCCATTTCTAACACTGCCAGAAAAGTTACTATCACCACTATGCGTTCTTCAGCATCGCGCACAAACTCAAAAAACGAAAGTTGCTGAGTTGTCTCTAAACGGGCTAAGATTTTCTGCGTTTGCTGCTCTATCGTTACAGGCACCCGTTTGATTTCATGCACAGTTTTTTTAGGAACATTTGCTAAAGCATATCGATAGGCTTGAATCAAGTCAAATAAAGTGGGGCGTTTTAGTGCAGGTTCTTCTGCAAGTGGCGCTTCAATGTTTTCAAAGCACAGTCGCTGAAAATGTTTGCGGCGCTGTTCTTCCAGCTGCTGAATTGCTTGAGACATTTCTTTGTAGCGCTTGTATTCCAACAAGCGCTGCACCAGCTCTGTGCGCGGGTCAAATTCATCAAGCTCGTCTTCAGCAGATTCGGGACGTGGAAGCAACATCTTTGCTTTGATGCTCATCAGCACTGAAGCCATGTAGATAAAATCCGACGCCATTTCCAAATCCAAGGTCTGTAGCGCACTTAGGTACTCGAGAAAATCATGAGTGATTTTCGAAATAGGGATATCGTAGATGTTTAGCTCGTCGCGTTTGATAAAAAAGAGGAGTAAATCTAATGGTCCCTCAAACTCTGAGAGCGAAACACGATACATCACGATGATTGCTTAGGTGTTTATGAACTGCTGAAAAAATAAAAAGCCGCTCAATGTGCGAGCGACCCTGAGTGACCAATTTCCTTGAAGTTGCATCTATCCTATACCAAAGAGCTTTTTTGCTGCACGTAGCTTTTCGCGCCACCAGTTTCCTCTCTCCGTTGCTTGCTGCTCAATAATTTTTGGCGCCACTTGCTGCGCAATCGCATGAACATTGCGAAATGGCTGAAGTTTGTATGTGCGCGCGCGTGCAAATGCAGATTGAATCGTTTTATCCAAGTCTTCTACTGAACATGGCTTGACATGGTAGCGATAGACTTGAAATTCGTTAATAGACTTGATAGCCAGCAGCGCATCTCGCACCTGCGTCAGCAAAATCGTCACAATGTTCGGATATTCCTGCTTGACGGCGTAGAGAAAATCCATTCCATCTTCACTATTCAAGTTCAAGTCGGTCACCATCACAGCTACTGGGTGCTTTGACAGCAATTCAAATGCTTCTTGGATTGAACCTGCCGGCAACACTTTGTACTTCTTTTCGAACACCTTCACCATGGTGTTCAGTTGTTCGCGGTTGAATTCTACAATCAACAGGTAGTCCTGTTGCTCCAAAGGTGGCGGGGGTGGTTCTTCTTCGACTATTTCTTCGACAGGCACGCTGGCTTTGTTCTTCAAAATCTCAGCACGGTCAGGATAAACCTGACTAACTTTCAGGGCAATTTCAGCAGCTGCGCTGACAGTTTCGCGTAACTGATCGACTTTCCACGGCTTTGTCAGATATCGAAACACTTCGCCTGAATTGACCGAATTCATAATAGCATCCAAATCACTATATCCTGTCAGCAAAATGCGAATCGTTCCTGGGCTAATTGTCTTGATAATCCTTAGCACTTCATGCCCCAGCATGCCCGGCATTCGCTGATCGCTTAAGACTACATGGATATGGTTTTGTCGAACAATCTCAATTGCATCTTTGCCGTTGGTTGCCGTAAAGACATTGTACTGCCGACGAAATGTGGCTGATAGCGACTGCAACACTAAGGGTTCATCATCGACTAACAAAATATTGATATTCGGCTGACTCGGTGTCATAGTGAGTGCTGCTTATATCGTTCACAAAAATACGGTTTTTCACCAATTCTGAAAAAATTAGTTGATGGCAGGCACACTCTCGAAGACTTTTTCCTCCTTTACTTCCGTCTTCATCGGTAAGTAGATGAAAAAGTCTGTGCCTTTGCCAACTACACTCTTCACCTCAATTCGCCCCTTGTGCCCTTCTTCAATAATTTTCTTGGAGATAGAGAGCCCCATCCCTGTGCCTTGACCAACAGGCTTGGTTGTAAAGAAGGGGTCAAAGATTTTATTGATGATTTCTTTTGGAATGCCTGTACCATCGTCGGAAACTTGCACCACAATCTCTGCCGCTTTTGTCGACATGTATGTCTTAATCCACAAGTTGCCTTGCCCCTTCTTTTCTATCGCATGGGCAGCATTGGTAATCAAGTTCAAGAAGACTTGGTTGAGCTGTGCTGGTGCACAAAGAATTTTGGGCAATTGTGCATACTCCTTATGTACAGTAACGTGACGCTTTAAGATGTGATTAGCAATCACGAGCGTGGAGTCTAAGCATTCGTTGACATCTGCCATTTGCATCATAGATTGGTCGAGGCGCGAGAAGTTCTTCAAATTCACAATAAGCTCCTGAATACGGTCAATACCTTGCAGAGCACTTTCAATCATCATCTTGTTCTCCTCTACTATGCCAATCTTTTCCAGCTCGTCAAGTTTCTTGATGGCTTCAGGAATTGCTTTCTCAACTTCGCTATACTTGCCTTCGACCAAATCTTTAAGGACAGTGTTAGCACTGTGGAAGGCTGCCTGCATTTCTTTTTCGTTTTCTCTGATGATTTCTACATTATTGCGCACAAAGCCAAGCGGCGTGTTCATCTCGTGTGCCAGACCCGCCACCATCTGACCCAGCGATGCCATCTTTTCTGATTGGACCAGCTGGCTTTGAGACTCTTGAATGACTTTTGCTTGACGACGCAACGAAATCGTTAAGCGCACAGCCATCAAGGCGAACACAACAATGCTTGCCACCAAGGCAATTACCTGAATAGTCTGCAGCCTATTTTGACGCTCAGTGGCTAGCTCTCCGAGCTTGACAATGAAGTCGCGATTATCGGCAAGGATGAGTTCATCGTTTTGCACAGCAAAGTCTATGGCAGCCAGCAGCATATCTGGGTTGAGTTTGCGCGTCCCTTCATATTGATGCGCAATTCCAATTAAAGAGTCTGCACGTGGATACCATCGTCCTGCAATATCCATGATATATTTTCGCGCACGCTCATCCTGAACGGCATCAATTTTGTACTCTACTCCTTCCAGCGTGATTTTGCCGCCTTTATCCAAAGCCTTGACCGTCCCGTCGAACACTTCAATTGAACGGCGATAGAGGTGGAAGCTGCTATCGATTATTGCGCGCTTTTGCTCAGCCAGTTCCAACTGTGTGCTATCGCCCATTATCAGCTCGTATTCAGCTAATGTGGTCTGTGTCTTGAGCAGGCTACGATATGCGCGCCCCCAGTATTCCTGCTGTTTTGTAGCGCAAAAGATTTGTTCAGAGTCACGGCGACTTTCATCAGAGAGATTGATATTAAGCACGAAGACGGCTGCCACCAAAGCCAAAAACAGCACGCCGTAGATTGCTAACTCGGTATATTGAAACGTGAGCTGTTGGTTATCTTTCTTTCCGGCCATGGTCGTCCAGTGGAATGAGTTGTTCAGGAATTTTCAAAAAAACCCGAAACAATGCAACTGCCTAAAGTTTTGCGTCTTCGCGGTGCCTATGCCTCCTCTGTTGTTATCTAGCAGCGCCTCTGTGCTGCAATGTATGCATTTCAGATCTTACCTACTTGTTGTGCTCAATCAGGTCCTTCAGAGCAGGCTCCAGACTTGGATACTTGAACGCAAAGCCCAGACTCTGTAAGCGCTTTGGGACTACTCGCTGTCCTTCTGCTACCACATCTACTGCATCGCCAAAGAGCACCTGCAACGCCGCTTTTGGGACTGGGAAAAATGACGGTCGTGACATCACTTTTCCTAAGGTTGAAGCAAAGGTCGACATCATCACTGGCTCTGGCGCTGTTGCATTCAGCACGCCACGCACATCCGTGCGCTCTAAGGCAAAGAGGAACACTTCCACCTCATCGTCTATATGTATCCACGACACCCACTGCTTGCCTGAGCCAATCGGACCTCCTGCAAAGAGTTTAAATGGTGTCATCATTTTTTCCAAAATGCCACCCCTTGTAGATAGCACGATGCCAATTCTTACCACGACAGTTCTCACACCTAATTTCTCTGCTACTAAGGCTTCGCGTTCCCAGTCTACACAGACCTTGGCTAAAAAATCGTTTGCGGCGGGCGCATCTTCGGTAAGTGCCTCAACGGCTTCCCCATAGCCTTGATTGCCGTAGTATCCAATTGCCGAGGCACTAATGAATACTTCCGGTTTCTTTGATGCTTTGGCTATGGCACCAACAAGATAGCGCGTGCTAAGCACACGTGAGTCATAGATTTGCTTTTTGTAGTCTTCACTCCAGCGCGCTACTACTGGCACTCCTGCCAGATGAATTACCGCATCTACACCATCCAACTCCTTCTGCCACTCTCCCTCGCTCTCTAATGCCTCCCACCTCACATACTTTTTGGCGTCCGGCAATTGCTGCCTTGCTTTCTCAGGGTTTCGCGCAAAGATGATGACCTCGTTGCCACACGCTTTCAGGCGCCTGAAGAGCGCTGAACCAATCAGCCCTGTAGCGCCCGTCAGCACAATAGACTTTGCCATGTTGAGCAGGATTTACTCCCGCAAAAACCCCACAAAGAAAAGAATCGTTCTCAAATTTCCCAAAGACTTAACAAAAACGAAACATCTCGCTCTTTTCGTTTTACACGCGTGCGGCGTCAAATGACCTGTGTTTGTCAGCGCTAATTCTGCCAGTTCCGCCTTGAGCGTCGTTAGCGTATCTTTCCATGAACTAGAGATTTCAATGAAAATGAGCAAATTGCACTCTGATGGCGCTAATTAAGAAACTACCAGATGTTGTCGCCAACAAAATTGCCGCTGGCGAAGTAGTACAGCGCCCTGCCTCCGTTGTAAAGGAACTTCTGGAAAATGCTATCGATGCTGGCGCTGACGAAATTATCGTGATTATCAAAGATGCAGGCAAGAGCTTGATTCAAGTGGTCGATAATGGCTGCGGCATGACGCCTGACGATGCTGTGATGGCGTTTGAGCGATTTGCTACCAGCAAAATCTCCGACGTTTCAGACTTAGAGCGCCTGCACACGCTGGGGTTTCGCGGCGAAGCCTTAGCCAGCATTGCCGCCGTCTCTCAAGTTGAGCTCAAAACCAAGCCGCGTGATTCGGCGCTGGCAACGCTTGTGCGTATCGAAGGCGGCATCCTTCAAGAGACAGCTCCGACGCAAGCGGCTGACGGCACTTCAGTCAGCGTGCGCAACCTTTTTTTCAACGTTCCAGCACGACGCAAATTTCTTAAATCCAACGCCACCGAATTCAAACACATCTATGAAACCGTTCAAGCCCAAGCCTTGATTCATACCGATATTGGATTTTCTCTTATCAGCGATGGCGAAGAAATTTTTCGCTTCAAAGATGAATCGCTCCCCGAACGGCTTGAGTTCTTTTTCGGCAAAGACTTCACCAAGGGCTTGCTGGAAATTTCGGAGCATAACACCATCCTGACCCTTCACGGCTACTTGGGCAAACCTGCCATGACCAAGCGTGCCAAGCAAGAGCAATTTCTTTTCATCAATCAACGTGTGGTTCAAAGCCGCCTCATCTCACACGCTATCACACAAGCCTACGGGGAACTTCTCAGCGAGCGAGAACAACCCTTTTACTTCCTTTCAATCTCACTTGACCCCAAGCATGTTGATGTCAATGTCCACCCCTCAAAGCTGGAAGTCAAGTTCGACGACGAGCGCAACATGTATCAGATGATTCATGCCGTTGTGCGGCGCGCCATTCATCATCTGGATTTTTCACCGGCTGTCAGCATCACCGAAAAGCCCAATTCTTTCTCTGCCCCAACGCATATGACGCACTCCCCCGAAGCGCCAAACTTCGTTGGCATCGCCAAACGCCTTAGCTACCAGCCACACGAGACCGAGATTCGCACCACACAGGCACTTCATGCCGATTACAAAGAGTCGCTCAAGGCACGCCAGCTTGCCGAGCTTGAGCATCTGGCTCAAATTCGCAACACGCTCGCCCGTCCATCACCTTCTGCAGAACCCTTGCCTAATCAAGCTCCTGCGCAGCAAGTTATTTTCTCCTCTGGCGCAACACAGTCTGAAGACAAAACTTCCGAAACGCTTGTTTGGCAAATTCACAACAAATACATCCTCACACAGATTAAATCTGGCTTGATGATTATTGACCAGCACGTGGCACATGAACGCATTTTGTATGAGCGTGCCCTTTCGGTCATGAACTCGGGCGTGCCGAACTCACAGCAACTACTCTTTCCACAGCGCATTGAGCTCAAACCTTGGGAAGCAGAGATTTTGCAAGAAATTCATGACGAGCTTTTGCGCCTTGGGTTTTCATTTCGGCTCTTTGGCGGACGCTCGATTTTGATTGAAGGCATTCCACCTGATGTGCGCCCCGGCTCGGAAGAGCACATCTTGCAAGAAATTTTAGAGCAATATCAGACTTACAAAACCACACTTTCTTTGGAATCGCGGCATACGCTTGCTGCCGCTTATGCCTGCCGTAGCTCTATCAAAGCTGGCGACAAACTCTCGCAGCGTGAGATGCAAGTGCTTATTGACCAACTTTTCGCAACTTCCATGCCTTACATCTGTCCGCACGGTCGCCCTATCATCATCAAACTTTCTCTTGAAGAACTTGATAAAATGTTTGGTCGCTGAAGCTTATGTCGGTTGACCGTTTGCTCTACTTGGTCTCGCTTTGACTTTCAAGCATGGCTTGTGCCGCCCATCGCCTTCTTGCAAAAGCGCGCAAATCGTGCCAGAAAAGCATAGCCAAGATGAGCACAAACGCCACGACGCTAACACCTTGCCAGAGCACGCTTGCCAAGACTTCTGTCGACAGCCACCACAGTAGCACCGCCGCTATGAGCACCAATCCAATTTTGCCCCACTCAAATTTGTTAGGGTAGATGCGCTGCGAAAACAGGTATGTGCCAATGGTCATCGCCAGCGACCCTGCTACGCCCGACATCGCCGCACCCATCATGGCAAATTTGGGAATCAAAATCAGGCATAGCACGAAGGTTACGCCTGCGCCAATTGCCGTAACCACTGGCAGCACTTCCGTTCTCTTTTCAATCATTAGCCCTGCCGAGAGATTGGTGTGAATCATCTCGAAGACAGGCGCAAGAAACAGCACGGGCACAATCGAGAGCCCCAACCAAAAGGGCGGTGGCAGAATGTAGAACCGCCCAAACCAATGCACGCGAATCAAATGCGGCACAAAGAGCGCCGCCACAAAGGCGATGAAAATCATGCCGACCGATGTTAGGGTCAGCACTTGACTAAACAACTTTTTTGCATCGGCATCTGAAGCGTGCTGCAAAAAAAATGGCTGCCAAGCAAAGCGAAACATCTGTATCACCAATTGAAGCAGCGTGGCAAAAGCATAGACACGCATGTAAATGCCCACCAGTGCTTCTGCCGTCATGGCTTCGCCGTAAATGCGCTGAATTTGTTCAGGGGAAAGTCGGATAAGCACGTTCCTATCGATGAAGTGAATGAGTGCGGCTGCCAGTCCATTGGGCACGAAAGGTAAGCCATAGCGCAAAAGTTCTTTGAGCAGTGGCAAAGAAAAGACTTTGCTCGAGCATCGCATTGATGGCAAGAGCCAGATGACCGAAACCAGTGAGCCAGCCACATTGCCTAAAAATGCTCCAAGTAGTCCCAACTTGAACACCACTAAAAGCACCAAACTGACCACCACGGTTACACCCACATTTGACAAGCGAATTAGCGCAAATTTCTTGGCTTGGCGCTCGTGCCGCAGTCGCGTCATTGGCACAGTAATCAAGGTATCCAGAAACAAAATCAAGGCGGCAAGTTGAACATAGAGCGATGCTGACCGACTGATGTTCATGGCGTCGCAGAGTGGCTCTGCAAAGAGTGCAATACATGCTGAAAAGCAAGTGGAAGTAAAAACATGCGCTAAAAATGGCGTGGCAAATACCGTGTCGGTTGGCTCGTGTCTTTTACTGGCTTCGGCGGCAAACTTCAAATAGGCTTGTTCCATGCCGTAGGTGTAGAGAATCATCGCAAACGCAATGTTGGTGTATATCAAGCCTTGAATACCGTTGTCATCTGCAGACAGGAAGTTTGCATAGAATGGCACCAGCAGATAGTTCAATCCGCGCGCTAAAATGGTGCTGACTCCATAAATCGACGTGTCTTTCAGTAACGCCTGTAGCTTTGATGACATCGAGAGCGCCTTTGCTTGTTTTGACTACATGGCGTGCAAAATAAGACGACCGCGGTGAAACATGAGGCTACGCTGACAATTTCATTTGGCTCTCTTTTGCTGGTTTGGCATTGGGTCGCCCATCACTTCCGATTGCACTCGCAGTGATTCTTGATGAACATATTCATAGAGTTGCTCAATGAAGGTTTCGCTCAAGGAGAGTTTTGTGCCTTGGGCTTTGCGCTTGTCCAAGATTTCTTTCCATCGCGCTGGTTGATAGAGCTCCAAGCGGTTGAGCTTCTTAAACACGCCGATTTCTCGTGCCAAGTTCATTCGTGCCGCCATGATTTCGACAAACTCCTCATCGAGCCGGTCGATAGCAGCGCGCAGGCGGTCGAGTGTATCTTGCTCATGGCTGTCAGGTTTTGGTTTCCACTTGAGTGAGCTTAGCAGTTCAGCCAAGGCGTCGGGTGTCAGCTGTTGGGCGGCATCGGTCCAAGCCGAGGTTGGGCAGGGATGAGCTTCTATCATCAAGCCGTTCATGCCCAAGTCAATGGCTTTTTGGGCAACTGCGGGCACCAGTTCTCGCTTGCCAGCAATATGGCTGGGGTCGCAGATGAGCGGGACATGGGCAAGGCGTGCGCGAAATTGCAATGCCAAACTCCACAGCGGATTGTTGCGGTAAAGCGTCTTTTCGTGCGTAGAAAATCCGCGGTGGATGGCGACGAGTTTATTGACGCCCGCAAAGTATAGGCGCTCGATTGCCCCTATCCACAACTCCAAATCTGGGCTAATCGGATTTTTGACCATCACGCCCAGCGTTGTGCCCCGCACGGCATCGGCAATTTCCTGCACAGAAAAGGGATTGCCCGTTGTGCGTGCGCCAATCCAGACAATATCGACACCGTATTTGAGGCAGGCTTCTACATGTTCAGCCGTGGCAACTTCCACTGCCAGTTGCAAGCCTGTTTCCGCTTTGATGTTTGCTAACCACTCCAGCGCCTTGACTCCATTGCCCTCGAATCCGCCCGCACGCGTGCGCGGTTTCCAGACGCCAGCCCGCAGAATTTTTGTAATGTTTTTTGAAGCTAATGCATGAGCGGCTTGCCTGACCTGTGCTTCGGTTTCAGCACTGCATGGACCTGAAATGATAATGTAGTCGGATGGTGCCGACGGCGCACTCGGCAACCATGTCTGCCATGGCTTGGCGTGCACTTCCCCTGACGCGACTTTTTTGCCCAGCTCTTGCGCCAGTGCTTGCGGCTCCTCGACCCGAATGTGAGGACGAGTGGTCAGGTCAATGTTCTTTTCGCCCTCGCAATAGACACCGTAGATTTTATACTCCAAAACGCATGGCTTAAACTCACGCAGGGCTTGCTCGAAATCGGTTACATCGTTCCAGACCACATCCACGAGAATCGTGTATTCATATGGCACGCCGACAATCGGTATGGATTGAATCTTTGTCAGATTGATGCCATTGCGCTTGAATGCCAGCAGCGCTTCTGCCAAGCTACCAGATGTGTGGGCAACACGAAATCCTAACGAGGCTTTATTAAACTGCCGCGTCAGCGGATTTGCCCGACGTGAGAGTACCAAAAACCGTGTGAAGTTTTGATGATTCGACTCCAGTCCCTCTGCCAGCACCTGTAGCCCGTAGAGCTCTGCTGCATAGTAACCTGCAATTGCCCCAACACCTTTGAGCTGCTCCTGATGAATTTTCCTAGCAATACCTGCCGTGTCGAAGGCTTCCTCTAAACGGATGTGCGGATACTGCTTAAAGAACTCTCGACATTGCAACAGTGCCATAGGATGCGCCTGCACAACCTTGATGTCTGCCAGTGTTTGATTTGGCAGCGCTAGCAAATTGTGTTGAATGCGCACATACACTTCGCCTACAATCGACACGCGATGCGTCTGCAATAGGGCATAATTTGGCAGTAGGCTTCCTGCGATGGTATTCTCAATCGCCATGACGCCTGCCGTGGCTTCATGCGTCTGCACTGCTTGGCAGACTTGCTCAAAGGTCTCGCACTCGAGCAGCGCAATTTTCTTTGGTGCAAAAAAGCGCCGCGCCGCCAAGTCGTGAAAAGAACCCGCAACTCCTTGAATCGCTACTTTTTCTTCGCTCACAATTCCTCCGTGTTCTGATGTTGTTGCCAGCTTGATGAGTCTGCCTCAAACATAAAAGATTCTTCCGAGAATTTTGAGTAGCGATGTGCAACAGTTGCATTTTTTCTTTTCTTTTAGTAACTTAGATTAAGTCTAAATTAGCTAAACCCTTATCACAACATGCGATTGATTTTAAGTTTTGCTTTGCTCTTTTCGGCTGCAGTTGCATTTGCGCAATCTGGCAGCGCCACTTCTTCTTCTGACAGTCTTAAGTCGTTTCACACCCCTGAAGTAGAGGTTACTGGCATCCGTGCGCCGAAGCGAACCTTGCGAGATATTGAGGGCATGGGGATTTTCAGCAGCAAAAAAACCGAGGTAATTCAGATGCAGGGTTCAAACGGCAACTTTTCACTCAACAATACTCGCCAAGCCTTTGTGCGCGTGCCCGGCGTTTTTATCTGGGAGCAAGATGGCAGTGGGGTTCAGGCTGGTGTAGCGGTTCGCGGACTGAGTCCTAATCGTTCTTGGGAGTTTAATACGCGCAAAGATGGCTACGATATTTCCGCTGATATTTTTGGTTATCCTGAAGCATACTACACCCCGCCTTTTGAGTCACTTGAGCGCATTGAGCTTGTGCGCGGGTCTGCCTCATTGCAATTTGGTCCTCAATTCGGTGGTCTTTTGAATTACGTCACCAAATCTGCACCGAGAGACAGGTCTTTTTCTTTGGAAAGTTCTCAGGTCGTTGGCTCCACGGGATTTTACTCCACCTATACGGCATTAGGTGGTACTATCGGAGACTTTAGTTACTACACTTATTTCAATCTGCGCACAGGCACGCCTTGGCGCGAAAACAACCGCTTTACGCAAGGCACCTTTTATGCACGTGGCAATTACAGAGTTTCAGAGTCTGGCACCTTAGGCTTTTCCATGACATACATGAACTACCTTTTGCAGCAACCGGGCGGACTGACCGAGGCACAATACCAAGCCGATGCGCGCCAAGCCACACGCTCACGTGATTGGTTCAGCACCCCTTGGGCGATTCCTACGCTAAGTTATGAGCATACCTTTTCAGAGCAGACACGCCTGAATGTGAGAGCCTTTGCCCTTTTTGCGCAGCGCAACAGCGTCGGTCTAACTACTACGCCGAATATCGTGGACAGTCTCATTAACCCGCGTCGGGTTGACCAAGACATCTTCACCAACTTTGGCACCGAGGCTCGCCTTCTGCATCAATTTGATTTTCTTGGCAATCCTAGCGCTATCGTTACAGGCATACGCTACTACCGCGGCAACACTGAACGCGACCGTGGGCGTGGCTCCGACGGCGACAGCTACGACATGACCTTCCGCAGTGAGCGTTCACTTGACCTCAACTTTACCGTGCAGAATGTTGCGGCATTTGCAGAACTCAAACTTGCCCTTTCTCCAATTTTCTCACTTACGCCGGGCGCTCGCCTCGATTACATCTCCACGGTTGGCACGGGACAGTTTAGCCGCAGCACCAATTCACTCTTTGAGCCAACGGGCGGATTTATCAGCGTCAATAAAACAACCAGCGAAGTAGTGCCGCTCTTGGGACTTGGGGCAACGCTCCGCCCAATTGACGAGGCAGAAATTTACGCCAACATCGCTCAAGCCTATCGTCCTGCCTTGTTTAGCGACCAGTTTCAAAACTCATTAGTAGATGTCGATGAGAACTTGCGTGCCTCATCGGGCTGGTCATCAGATATTGGGGTTCGCGGTTTTGTGGGCAATGTTTTCACATATGACATTGGTGCATTTTTTATGATTTACGGCGACCGCGTTGGCACGCTTAGTCGCGCGCAACTGGGTGCAGATTCTACACGCTTTCCAAATGGTCTGCGCACGAATGTGGGCACAAGCCGACACTTTGGTGTCGAAGCCTTTGTAGAGCTCGATGTGATTGCCGCACTTGGCGAACCTTCTCTGATGCAAACCGTCGGCTCGCTTGACCTTTTTACCGCCGTCAGTTATGTCAATGCCACATACATTTCGGACCGTCGTGCATCGCTTTCTAATCCGGCAGGTTCGGTGCAGGGCAATCGTGTGGAGTTTGCTCCAGAGTGGATTGTGCGTGCAGGGCTGACATACCGCTTTCGCTCCACTTTTTCCGTGACGCTGCAAGGCAGTTATGTGGGTAAATCCTTTAGTGATGCCAGCAACACGATTTTCCAAGCCAACGGCGTTCAAGGTGTGATTCCCGAATACACCATCTTTGATTTGAGTGCCTCTTGGCGCCTGTTTAGCTTTGCTACTGTGGAAGCCAATATCAACAATCTTTTGGACCGACGATACTTTACGCGTCGTGCGGGTGGCTATCCCGGTCCGGGCATCATTCCGGGTGAAGGACGTGTTGCCACACTGGGTGTGCGTTTCATACTCTAATTTCGCCAAACTCTTTATCTGGGAGGAATGCAATATGCAAAAGTCGCCGCTTGCCAAGACCACGATTCACAAGACCAGTCATGGCTGCATCCTCAGCGATGCCGGTTGCAATGTTATCCAACTTGAATTTGGCAATCTTTTTTTGCGCTTCGATGCAAAGGGACTTGAAAACTTCAAGGCTTGTATTGATCACCTTAATCTTGAGCGTTATGAAATTGCCAATCAATCAAAGCCCTATCATCGCAAGGTCTTTGTAGCGCTGCAACCCACAGGTGTAACCATGGCTTTCACACGCGAGGAAGTCTTAGAGCTACGCCAGTTGCTTGAAGCCGCCGCGGCAATTTTGACGCTAAAGAAACTTTCGCACGATGCGTTAAACTATCCACAAAACTAACGGGCTTTTTTGCTCTGCAAAGCAACCTTTCTCATTTTTGCCAAGGAAGGTTGCTTTGCTTGTGCTTGCCTTTATTTTATTACTTGTTGCAACTCATGGCAGACAGTTTGGCAGCACACTTTTCTACGCTGGCAAAAATTTTTCACTTTGGTTTAGCCTGCCGATTCAGTAACTTTAAGTAGCAACCATGCCGCTTGTTTGGGGCTTATCATGGGAAAGGAGAATAACGATGTCACTTCTACGCGAGCTCATTCAGGGCATTCTCAAGCGCTACTCCGAAGAGCATAACGAAATGGTGAAGATAATAGAGGAGGAGAAAAAGCATGGCTATCTCAAGGACTTGATTGAAATTGGTGACCGTCTCATCGAAGAAAATCCAAACTATGTAGATGAGGTGAAAAAAAGTGAGACGGGGTGTTGGATGGAGCAGATGTACAACCGCCGCTACTGCCGCATTTGTGACTTTGTTGATGATTGTCCAATTCATCTCGAAGAAGAGTGGCAGGCATTTTTAGCTCAGCAGTCGCCAGAAAAGCGTGCAGAACTTGAAGCCATGATTGCCCAGCAGCAGGAGCGATACTTCAAACGCTATGTGAAGTAGCTGCTTCTGTGAGCTTATTTCTACAGATTTGTTGATGCAGTTGCTTTCTGCTGCTGCCTTTTGTAACGCACTGCTTTGACTTAGCTCGTGTTGCTTTTTACACGATGCTACGGAAAATTGCCTAACTTTTTGCAAATCCGTAGCTAGCATGGTTTTTCGTTTCGTTTTATCAGTACTCTCTTGCCTGATATTGTCTCCACTTCTCTACTCACAAGTAAATTTTGCGTCATCATCCTCACCATCACTGCCTTCTCAGCGTCTTGATGCCTATTCACTTTTTTTCAGCCGTGAATATGGCAACTTCTTCGGCAGCAGTTTGGGCATTAGCATTTTTGATAACCAAACTTTTTATGCAGTTGGCGTCTCACCAGAGCTGGCTTTTGGACCGTGGGGAATTGGCTTAGATGTCAATCTGCGCATCTCCCAGCAAGGGCAATTGCGACAGGAAGATTGGCAAGATGGCATTTCAAGTTATTTGCGTCTTATTCGCTATGTGCGCTACCAGTTCAAGCGCGATAGCTTATACTTCCGACTGGGTCAGCTCGATGCAGTCAGGCTGGGACATGGGTCTATCCTGTTTCTTTATCGCAACAATGCCAGCTACGACGCTCGTCGCATAGGCATTGAATTTGACGCCGACTTTGGCGACTTTGGCTTCGAGTCGCTCATCAGCGATGTGAGTACTTTTCACATACTGGGTTTGCGTCCATTCTGGCGACCGTTTCGCTCTTCAGGTTTAGCCTTGCTCTCGGGGTTAGAACTTGGCGCCACATTTGTTGGCGATTTCAATCCAGAGGCTACGGCTCGTATCCATTCAGGTGCGGCACCTTCTGGCACATCCTTTGACTCGCTGTCGATAGTGCGTAGCGGTCCGATGCTTGCATTTGGTTTGGATGCCAGTTTCCCTCTCACGCGTCTTCCTCTACTTGATGTAGATTGTTTTTTTGATGTGGCTGGTCTTGCCGGCTATGGGGTAGGGGTTTCTGTAGGTGTCTCAAGCGCATTCAAAAATTTGTTCAATGCACTTGTACTTTCTGCCAAACTTGAGCAGCGTTTGCTCACCAAGCAGTTTCAATTTGCTTACTTTGATGCTCTCTACGAGCAAGAGCGCTACCAAGAGCGCACCACGGGCATCATGACGCGTGTCGATGAATTGAGCCGCATCGCTTCAGAAGGTGCGGGCATATACATTGAGCTCGGTGCTTCTATTTTGGATAAGCTTAAGCTGTTTGGAGCTTATCAGCGACTCTATCGCACACCGCGTGGCGGAATTTTGCAACTATCTATTCGCCTCGAGGAGCTTCTCCCATCTGTAGTTTTTCGTGCCGACTACTTTAAGCGTGATGTTTGGGTGGAGACTGAACTTTTCACACTGGATAATCGGAGTTTTCTGCAGGTGGAATTCAGTTACTTGCCTTATCCCTACCTTTTGCTTTCTTTGGTCTATCAATGGACATTCATGCCCGTGCGCGGAGAAAACAATCGAATCTTGCACTACGAGCCACTTCAGCGTATTGAACCACGAGCTGCCCTACATCTACAATTCTGACCTAGGATTCCAGTGTTAAATTTACGCTAACTCTTTGCATAGTTTTTTTTTCTCTGTATCTTAGCCTGCAGTCGCAGAAAAAAACTACATACCACGGTAGGAGGGGAGCCGCACTTCCATGCAACACTATGACATTGCAGCTGAACTAGCTGCTACTCGAGTCAAACGCGGTCTAACACTGTTTGACATTAGCCATAAAACTAAAATCCAAGTCGAGCATCTACAAAAGCTTGAAAGTGGCTGCTATGATTTCCTCCCACGCTTTTATGTTCGCCAAATTGTTCGCATGTATGCCGAAGCCCTTGGTCTTCCTGCTGACACCATAAATCTCTACCTTCGTGAGCTTGATAGTCAGCAGCCTCTCAATAGCAACGCTGACTTGCAGTCATCAGACCACACGAAAAAAACTTCCTCACTGCTCTCTGAAGCGCAGTTGGAGCAACTGGCTAAAATTTTTTCACCTATGCGTCTGGCTCTTGTTATCGGCACTTTATTGTCAATTGCAGTTAGTGTTAGCATCTATCTGAAGATTGTGCCGAATGATGTTGAAGTTGTTCGTAGAACTGGTTCTTCTGCTAGCACTTCTAGTAAGCTTGAGTCTGCCCCTGAATCAGCCAAGCCTGATGTTAAGCATCAGCCAACTGCGTTGATTCCTACAATTGACGCAGTTTCATCTATTACCTCTTCTGCTGCTACTGTACCAAATGGGGCGTCCTCTCCAGCTGCAACGGCAAATCGGCGGAAACTCACTCTCATCGTGCGTGCCAAGTCAGATTGCTGGGTAGGTGTAGTAGCCGACGAACACAAAGTTCAAGAAGCCTACTTGCGCGCTAATGAAAGTTCTCGTTTCGAGGCTGACAGTCTAGTTAAGCTAACCATAGGCAAAGCAGAAGTCGCTGAAGTCTGGCTCAATGGCAAGTCAATTGAGTTGCCTAAGCGTGCAGGTGTTGTCTCCAACCTTCGTTTTTCTCTCAAAGATGTCTTAGAGATGTCTCAATAATTTTCTGCATTGTATCCTTGCCTCTCTGCCTGAACTGCTACTGTTGTCAGCGCAAGACCTTGAGCATGAGCCATGTTAGCAGCACGCTGCGCAGACTCCACAAAATCGTGCGTATCCAATTTGTCGTCACCAGCGCTTGATGCACCTTTTCATCAAACCCAGTACTCAACAACGTGTGCTTTGGCACCTGAATAAACATTGTGGATAGCCATATCACCCCGAGCATCGCTGCACCCACGAACGCTTCGAGCGCTGAGACTGCACTTGGTCGCTCATAACAGAGATAAAGCGCTGTTATCAGTTCAACCAACATTGGGACCAGCACAACTGCTGTCGTAAGATTTGTGTGCAGTGCCTCGTATTCGCGAAATGATGCAAGACCTACACGGCTGAAAAGCGGGTAATGCACAATCTGCACATACCAAATGACTCCAGTCATGAATAGTGTTGCCACAAAGTTGAGCAGCAGCATAAGAGTTGAGAGTGGCAAAGGCGATAGCATAGTTTTGACTGTCTTTCTATAGCTTGACTTCGGAACTCTATGCAAGAAGCCTTGCGTTCCCTATTTTTGTGGTGGAGAGAAGTACATCTATTTAATTCTCAAACAGCAAGGCAAAAGTTATGACAAAGGGTTTCACAACTTCGGCGCGGGAAAACCGCCTCAGCCTGTGGGTTAGCGTCAGTTTCCTTTGGGGCACAATTTTCTACATTTCCTCTATCCTCATATTAGGTGTCATTAGCGATTATAGCGGTGGCTATTTCCATCCTGCTCTTTCAGACAGCGTAAAAGCCTATGTGTTTTATGCTTTATTGATTTTCGTAGTGGCAATCGGCGGATACTTTGGCAATAAGCTCTATGACCCAACCGGCGAAAAACGCCAGCAGCGTATCAACGCTGTAACAGCAGGTATGAGAGAGCAAGTGTTTGTCTCATTTGTGGGCAGTATTGCCACAAGCTTTGTTTTCGGCTTGATGACAGCATTAGCTTTCTGGTTTTCACATCTGACCTTCAACATCGCATTTGACATGCCACTGCATACCGTACTTATTGGCTCGCTAGCTAATATCCTTGCAGGGATTGTAGGTTCGTTGTTGACTGGATTGGTCTTCTTGGTCCTAAAGGCTACTGGTAGATTTCCAACTAGCGAAGTTGCATCATAAATTCATTACAAATTTGTCTCAAACTGTTATTTTTTGCGCTGCTCAAAGCCTAAAAAACAATCACAAATGACTTCATTAATTGTTCTCGGTATCATCTTAATCATTGTGGGTTTTGTTGCAGCTGGTACCAGTCCTAACTTTCAGCGTTTTTCCGCATTGTTTCGTCTCGGCGGTTTAGGGGTACTTATTCTTGGCATCCTATCAAAATCTATTGTTCAGATTGATGGCGGGACGGTAGGGGTTAAGCGCCTATTTGGTGAAATTCAAAGCGACATCCTGACGGAAGGTCTGCGCTTTATTAACCCACTGATGGATGTTGTTCGTTTCGACATCAAGACGCAAAACTATACGATGTCTGGGGCGAACGATGAAGCTGGACGCACAACAGATGATGCTATGCGCGTCCTTAGTGCTGACGGTTTGGAAGTTGTTCTTGATGTGACTGTCCTATACAGGGTTATTCCAAGTGAAGCGCCCCGTCTTTTGCGAGAAGTTGGTGTCGATTACCGCGAAAAAATCGTTCGCCCAATTATCCGCACAGCTATTCGTGATAATGCTGTCTATTACAATGCAGTCGATCTCTACTCGGCAAAGCGCGATGAATTCCAAATTCGCATTGTGGAAAAAATCCGGAAAGATTTTGAACAGCGCGGCTTGTTCTTAGAGCAAGTTCTTGTGCGCAACATCGCCCTGCCTCCTTCAGTGAAAGCGGCTATAGAGGCTAAAATTAATGCCGAGCAAGAGGCACAGAAAATGCAGTTTATCTTGCTCAAAGAGCAACGCGAAGCCGAACGCAAGCGCGTCGAAGCGCAGGGGATTTCTGATTATCAGAGAATTATTAGCAGCACTTTAACAGACAAGCAATTGCAATACGAACAAATCAAAGCCATGCAAGAGTTAGTCAAATCGCCCAACTCCAAGGTCATTTTTATGGGCAAAGGTGTAGGTGCCTCCGTCCTTATTGGTGATAAGTAGTACTTTGCAGACCCTTATCTACCATTTCACACTTCTCAAGCATTTAGGTGCCTCTTTTTCAGAACAACGCAGACCCAAGCTACCATGCGCTCTCTGCTTGCACGACTATCTCCCCCTTTCAATAGTGTGAAAATTCTTGACCGATACATCTTTTGGCAGTATGCCTCTGCATTCCTTTTTGGCATGGTGGCTTTTCTTGCCCTTTTCATCCTAATCGATGTGATTGAAAAAATCGATTACTACATCGACCGCAAGGCTACATTCACAGCTGTCGTAGGCTATTACATTTATGCTTTGCCTGAAAACATCAAGCTTACTGCTCCTATCAGTGCGCTGTTAGCTGCGCTTTTTGTCACTGGCAATCTTTCTAAGTACACTGAGCTTACCGCCATGAAGGCCGGGGGCATCAGTCTGTATCGCATTCTCGTACCTTTCTTTGCTGTTGCCGCTATTATCACGCTTGTTGATTTTTTATTTTCAGGATGGGTTGTTCCTTACACGACACGCCTCAAACAAAAGTTTGAATCCGTTCAACTCGGTAAAACATTTTGGACAGGTGGCAGTCGCAGCAACTTCAACATTCTCGACAGCCCTCACCGTCTGGTTAGCATTGGCTACTTTGATGATGTACAGAACATCTGCTACAATGTCAGCGTGCAGGAATTTTCACATCCATTCATGTATTGGCGCATTGATGCCAAACAAATGATATACGATAGTGTTCAGCATCGTTGGATTTTGCAAGATGCTGTCTGCCGTCAGCTTATCACTGAGCCCGAATATTTTTCTTTTGAGAAAACGGTTGATACTCTTACCTTTTCATTTACACTGCGTGACTTGCGCGAAAACACATCGGCTTTGGACTTACTTACGCTGCCTGACCATCGCGCATTTATTGAAAAACGTCAGCGCGGCGGTTTTGAGGCTGTCGAAGAAGCACTGGTGAAATACCACAGCAAAATTGCTTTTCCCGCCGCCTGTTTAATTGTGGTGCTTATTGGTGTGCCACTGTCTGCAACTAAAAAGCGTAGCGGTCTGGCGCTGGAAGCCGGAATTAGTATTCTCGTTGGGTTTATTTACCTCGGCTTACAGCAAACATTTGCCACCTTAGGCTATAAAGGCGAAATTCCCCCTTGGCTTGCAGCGTGGTTTCCAAATTTACTCTTTCTTGCTATTGGGTTAGGAATGCTATGGAAAGCTCAAAAGTAAGTTGTTATAATCAGGTCGTTGGTCGCTCTGGCGAAAAGTATGCCGTAGAGTTTCTCAGGGCTCGTGGATTTGAAATTCTGGCACGAAACTATCGATGCGGCAAAAACGAAGTTGACATCGTTGCGCAACACGGAAAAGTTATTTCCTTTATCGAAGTAAAAACTCGACGCACCAGCGATTTTGGTCATCCAGCTGAAGCGGTTACACGCTCCAAGCAGCGTGAAATTGCAAAAGTTGCAGAGTACTACATTTGCACGAAGGGCTCTGCAGATGTTTCATATCGTTTCGATGTTGTAGTTGTTTTTCTTGGCGGTCCGCAGCCTGTTGTTGAGCTAATTGAAGATGCTTTTAGAATCTTTTGATGCTGTTCCTAACTCATTGCCTTGAGCTCTACCCATGAAAGCACTCATTACATCAGGCGGGCATGGAACGCGCCTGCGCCCCATTACATACACGCAGAACAAGCATCTCATTCCAATCGCTAATAAACCAATGCTACACTATGCCATTGAGGCAGTTGCTGCCGCTGGCATCAAGGAAGTAGGCATTGTGACCAATGCGCAAAGTAAAGATGTTGAAGAAGCTATTGGCACTGGCGACGCCTTCGGCGTGAAAATTACTTACATTCCACAAGAGGCGCCGCTGGGGTTAGCCCACGCTATCAAAATTTCCGAAGACTTTATCAAACGCGAGCCCTTCATTTTTTATTTGGGCGATAATATGCTGGTCGGTGGGGTCAAGCGATTCATTGACGAGTTTCATTCCCAGCGGTCTAATTGTCATCTTACGCTTGCCAAAGTCAAAGACCCTCACCGCTTTGGTGTGCCAGAGCTCAAGGGTCAGCGTATCGTCTCCATTGAGGAAAAGCCCAAAGTTCCAAAATCCAACTATGCTGTTGCTGGCATCTACATCTACGATGAGTGCATCTTTGAAGCGGTTCATGCCATTTCGCCCAGCGCGCGCGGCGAACTTGAAATTTCTGACGCCCATCAGTATTTGATTGACAAGAACTACCGCATCACCTACTCGGAAATTACAGGTTGGTGGAAAGATACAGGTCAGCCATATGACTTGCTTGAAGCCAATCGGCTGGTGCTGGAAAATCAAGACACTTGCATTGAAGGCGAAGTAGATATGGACTCAACCGTAACGGGCAGAGTAGTCATCGGTCGTGGCACAAAGATTCAAAACAGTGTGCTGCGCGGACCGTGCATCATCGGAAAAAATTGCCTTATCAAGGATAGCTACATCGGACCTTTCACATCCATTTACGACGATTGCTTTATTAAAAAGTCAGAAATTGAGTTTAGCATTGTGCTGAAGAATTGTCGCATTGAAGATGTGGGCATTCGTATTGAGGAAAGCCTTTTGGGCAATAATGTGCAAATCGTAAACTCTACAAAAAAGCCTAAAACCAATCGTTTCATGCTGGGTGACCAATCTCGCGTGGAAGTAGTTTAATCGCTCCCACACACCCGCATTTGCCATCAATAGGAACTTTCGCAAGTTTGTTTTAACAAAGCATTGGGGATACGCTTGCTCACCATTTGGAGCGTCGTTAATCGCACCCAAGCTCAACAGCAACGCGCTTTAGACGGCTTTCGCAAGAAGCATTACAAGGTCTTGGTGGCTACCGATATTGCCGCACGTGGTTTGGATATTGACGGCATTTCACATGTCATTAACTTCGATATGCCCACCTTTGCTGAAGACTATGTGCATCGCATCGGACGAACAGGACGCGCCTTTTGCAACGGGTGATGCGATTACTTTTGTTTCTCCAGATAAGCTACGCTATTTCCGCCGCATTTGTCAATACATCGGAATCGGACGGCGATTTGAACTGCGTCAATATCCGCAGTTTGAGCTTAGAAATGCTGAGATAGAAAAATTTGCAAAGTGTAATGACTTTGGGTAAGTCAAAAAAATAATAATTGCGAGAAGTACCGAAACTATCTAAAAGCTAACATTTTTATCGCATAATCAACAAATTTCACCATCTTTGACGAACAAACTCAACCAACTTCGCCAACCAACGCACACAAAGCCAATATTAAAAGCTCTTCAGCTTACGGCATTGATTGCAGAAAGTCATTCTTCAGTGGAGATTTACTTCTCGCTTGTCGCGGCTTGCTTTTGAGGTTTCTTGGGCATTGTCAAGTTTTTCAGTGGTGGGCTAAGGTAGTTTTTCCAGACAAATACCACGCATAGATAGGTCAGCGTGCCTGCGCCTACTCCAATGCCCCATCCTGCCAGCACATCCAGCGGATAATGCACCCCTACATAGACACGCGAGTAGCCAGATAGGAATGAAAATACGACCAATCCCCATGCTACACTCCTATCGGGCAGACTGGATTTTGAAAGAAATATCCACATCACCGTTGCAACTGCGGCAGTATTTGCGGCGTGCGACGACGCAAACGAGAATGAGTGCGTTTGGTCTAATAGCAATCGTACATGACCAAGTTCAAAGCAGGGGCGAGTTCGTTGCACCAGCGGTTTGAGCAGGCCTGATGCCGTTTGGTCTGCTACGGCAATTGCCAGCAGGCACAGCGCAAGTGGTAGCACACTTTCTCTGCGGCGCGTGAAGATGATGTAGAGCGATGCAAATGCCGCCACCACCCACGAGCGCTTGAAGTCTGTTACAAAAAGCATGAGGGTATCGAGATAAGGCTGTCCTATACCTTCATTGATGAGTCGAAATAGCCAGACATCAAACTGATAGAGTGCATCGAGCATGATTCTCTAACTTAGTGTGCAACAACACTGCTGAACTTCACTTAGCTGACTTTGGCTTTTTTCTTCGGATTCTTTTTAACAGTGCCTTGCGCCGCTTTTGATGCTGGTGCTAGCTTAGAGCCTACTGGTGTTGGGTTACGCTTTGCCTGCCAGTTGACATACAGCTGCTGAATAATGCTAAACACATTAAACATTAGGTAATATAGCCCTAGCCCTGACGGCATGTTGTTGAAGAAAAGCAAGAGCATGAGCGGCAGGATGAAGTTAAAGACCTTGGTTTGCTCTGATGGTGCAGCGCTTGGTGTCAGTTTTTGCTGGAGGTAGGTGGTAATGGCCATCAGAATTGGGAATACGGCAACATGTGAGCCGTAAAGCGGAATATTGAAGGGTAAGGTGATAATGGCGTCAACGGTCGACAAATCGGTTGCCCAAAGAAAACTTTCTTGCCGCAACTGAATTGAGGAACGAATCACATAGAACATGGCAAAAAGCAGCGGCATTTGTAATAATACGGGGAGGCAACCGCTTAATGGATTGACACCGGCTTCTCTATAAATTTTACTCAATTCGCCTTGTAGCTTGACAGGGTCATCTGCGTATTTCTTCTGCACTTCTTGAATTTGCGGTTGCAGTTGCGCCATTTTTTTCATGGAGTTTGTCGAAGCTACTGTCAGCGGATAGGTGACCAGCTTGATAAGCAGCGCAAAGATGATGATAATCAAGCCATAATTAGGAATAAAGCGCTCGAGCAGATTGAACACAGGCAAGATAATCCATTCTGCAAACGGGCGCGTGATCCATTCCCAACCAAAGTCCATTGTTTTTTCCAGACTTGAGCCGGCTTCGCGCACCAAGACATAATCGAGCGGACCGATGTAGAGCGTAAAGCCGTTTTGCACCACATCTCGATTGAGCGGCAATCTTTGCTTGAGTGCCACAGTGTAATCTTCGAAGACATGTTTATCATCTTTGACGATGCGTCGTCCTTGCAAGTAAGCCCCTTCGGCATCTTCATCGGCGATAATGGCGGCAAGGAAATACTTGCTTTGCACAGATACCCACTTTGTTGCCCCATCAGGCTGCAACTTGAACTCCTTGTCTTTGCTATCTGCATCTAATTTTTCCAACGAGCCATTGAAGTAAGCATGTGCACATGAGCTATTGGCTTCCTCCAGTTCATCTTTTTCGGAATGAGCCAATCCGCCATTCCAAGAAATCTGGTAACTAACGCCTCGCACCAATTGACTGACGCCTGCCAGCTCGGTTTGGTAACGGATTTGGTATGAGTTGCCTGTAAAGATGTAGGTGATTTTGATACGCTTGCCATTTTCGAGCTCCACTTCAAAAGGAATGGTTGCCGATTGGGCGCCACTGAGCTTGAAGGTGCGCTCTTGTACTTTTGGCGTGAAGTATAGTTCGTTGGTATTGACCACGGACTGGCGCGCATCAGTTGTCTCAAACAGTAAAGAGAGTGCCCCATCCTTGGCGGTGATGAGGTCGAAGGGCTTTCGTTCCCAATCCAGATATTTTTTCTGCACGAATGAAATCAGTGTAGCACCTTTGCTGGAGAGCTTTGCTGTGAAAAGGTCTGTTTCTACCGTAATGGTGTCAGCAGTGCCTTCCATTACTCGGGCAAACTCTCCAACCCTCTGCATCGCCAGACTTTTCTGCGACAAGGCTTTTTCCACAGAGTCGGCGTATGCTAATGCCGCAGAATCGAGTGCCTTTGGTTTTGGCGTTTTCGGCGGCGGTGTTGGTGTCAGCAACTGAAACCACACGATAAGGATAAGTCCAATCAGTAAAAAACCGATGAGTGTGTTTCTATCCATTGTTTATTGCTATCAATGCTTATGTGAATGTGGCTTTGGCACTGGGTCAAAGCCGCCTTTGACAAATGGATTGCAGCGCAATATACGCCATATGGTTAGCCATAACGCCGCAAAGAAGTTATGCGTTTGAAATGCTTCCAGCGCATAGCTGGAGCAGCTTGGCTCAAACCGGCAACTTCCGCCCAAAAACGGCGAGAGCACCAGTTTGTAGGCGCGAATAAGCAAAATTGGCAAGAAATTGGTGATTTTCCAGCCCCACCAAAGTTCCGGCGTAGGCTCAGGGTCGGCTATCAGATGCTCCTGGTCGTGTAGATGACTCATGGCTTGATGCATTTGAATCTAAAATGACATCGCTTAAGTCTTGGCTCACTTGACGCTGTTTGCGTAAGGTTTGAATCGCTTCGAGCTCGTTATGAATCCTATCAAACACATAGTAGACTTTGCCGCTCGATGTGTCGGCTTCCAGTTTGCCGCGCAGCTCAATGAGTAATTTATCCATCATTTTTTGGATAGTCCTTCTCGATAGGCTTTCCATATTGGGGTCAGCATTAACCAGCCGTTCGATTTGTTCCAGTGTTTTTGGAGCGGCTTTTTTTTCAAAGACCGCCTTCATGACTCGGCGGCGGATGTGGGCTTGATGCTGCTCATACTGCTTTTTGAGTATCCATACCCCACGCCCCAGCGGAATTGCAAAGAACAGCACAGAGTAGATAAATGGCACCCATCCTAATAGAATGCGGACTGTAGGTGTCAGGTCAAAGAGCGTTCCATCTAACTTCAGCACAAGAAACGACATCAGGAGATTGAAAGCATTCATAGATACAATACCAAGGTTACGCAATAGCTCGTTACCTGTCCAAAGGTATTCGGGCTCGTCTTCATCCCAGTAATAGACAATTGGGGTTTCGTTAGTTTTTACTTTGCCGCGCAACAGTTCATCAAATTCAGCATACAGCACGCCATCTTCGCTGACCTTCAGCCGTCCATGGAATTTTGCGACATACATTGCCAGAAATTCTTCCATTTGGTCGGTGCTCCAGCCAGCAAGGGCTTGCAACTCAGCGCCAACCGTGATGCCTTTCTTCTTACGCAGAAATGCCGCCAGCTCCTTTTCATTGTTCAGCTTATCGGGTTGCTTGCGTGGCGGACCGAACACAAAATCATAGACCGACGCCAAGAAGCCTTTCTTTCCTTCTTCAGTTTCGGTCGCTAAATCAAAAAGGTAACCCCACACCTTTACAATCTCGCCCAGATTTGAGAAAAATTCTCTTCTGCCACTTCTGCCATCTTTGCTTGCCAGTGAGAGCATAATCAGTGCAATGAGCAAAATAGTTACATACACGCCGAAATAAATCATCATCATCAAAGCAATGCACACCTTGTAGAGAACTTGAAAGCCTTTCCACAAGATGTCCAGAATCTCGAGCAAGATTTCGGTTGCGGTTTTGGCATGGCGGCGCCTCAGCATATTGCCAAAGTGGTAGATGACATCGCCCTGCGCCGTGGCTTGCACGCGGCAGTGATACTTTTCTATCAGCTCATCGAATGCATGCACCAAGTCTTGCATGGCTATCCCAGTGCCAGCCGCCGCATCGTTGAGCGTAAAAGGTCGCCTCTGTTCCTCTACCCAAGCCTTTAGTCTGGCAAAGACTTCTTTTTCCTGAAGAGCTACTTTCATCCCTGTTTGCATGAACCTTATTTGCACGAAAATAAGCACTTTCTGTACATCATTTCCTGCTACGCCATGCGTCTATTTCCTTCTTTTGAAGTCGGCTTTGCCGTCTGCTCTTTGGCAAGCCAGCCTAAGTGCTTTTCACATTAGCGATGCTCTTTTTTAGAGGTTCTATTGGCGTTGCCGCAGGCAGTTCGACAAAAAAGGTGCTTCCTTTGTCTTTACCTTCGGATTCTGCCCATACTCTGCCGCCGTGCAATTCGACAATTTTCTTGACAATAGAGAGCCCCAAGCCCGTTGAGCTTTCTCCGCCAGTTGGATATGCCGATAGACGCTGGAACCTACCGAAGAGTTTTTGCATATCATCTTTTGTTAGCCCCTGTCCTTCATCTCTGATAGTCACGCGCAGCTTATTGGCAGAGGCTTGCTTCTCGTTTGCCGCATACTCTCCTACTTTGCTGCCACTTATCCAGATAGTTTTTCCCTCTGGAGAGTATTTGATGGCGTTGCTTAGGAGATTTTCGAACACTTCATACATGCGTTTGCTGTCGACTTCTGCAAACAGCTGTGGTTCAAGGTTTATCTCAAGGCGTTGTGATTTGCGTTGCAATAGTTGCTGATTGTTCTCGGCTACAGTGTACAGCAACGCGCTAATGTCTGTGATAGATTTTTCCAGCACAATAGAACCGCTATCGATTGCCGTGGTTTTTAGCAGGTCTGTGATGATACCCAGCATGCGCTTTGCCGAGCGTGTAATGGTTTCCGCCATGATTTTGGTTTCAGGCTGATGTTCCACTTTTTCTGCAATGAGCATGGCAAAGCCCATGATACTTTGTAATGGATTTTGCAAGTCATGCGCGGCAATTCCCAGCAACTCTGTTTTGAACATATTGGCTTGTTCGGCAGCTTGCCGCTCGGTTTCAGCTTTTTGCCGTGCTTCGTTGAGCTCAGCATTTAGTTTGGAAAGCTCTTCATTCTTGCGCGCTTTTTGGCAGTATCCTAACGCAATTAACACAATTACCATTAGTGAGAGCGTAGCTAATGCGACCAGCAGGTGCTGCGTCAGCTCTTTTGCTTCGCGGTCTTTTTGCAAAGCTTCAATCTCACGGTCTTTGCGCTCGTTTTCGAGATGGAGTTCTAATTCTGCGATGCGTTTCTGCGCCTCCAATGAGAGCAAGGAATCCTTCAGCGCCGCAAATTTTTCGAAGTAATTCAGTGCGGCTCGATAGTCGCCTTTCTCACGAGAGATTTCATAGAGCAGTTGGTAGGCGTTTTTCTCTTCATTGCGCGCTTGCACATTTGCGGCAGTTTCAAGAGAGCGCAAAGCATATTGGAGGGCGGCATCATGTTTTTTTTGCAAAAACAGCGTTCTACTGATTCGCTCTAAGGATTCTGCCACGTAGTTTTGTATCTGCATGTCTTGACGGATTTTCAGCCCTCTCATAAAGTATTCAAGTGCTTTTTCGTAGTTATGTTCATGCAATTCGCTTTCGCCCAGTGCCGTGAGAGCAAGGTCGATGTAGCGTTTATCGCCCAGTTTTTCTGATAGCGCTAATGCTTTTTGTGCATATGGTTTGGCTTCTGCGTAGCGCAAGAGCCGAAGATAACTTGTCGCCACACCCGTCATGGCTGAACAGATAGCATCTTCTACGCCGATTTCTTCCGCTTGCGCAAGTGCTCTGGAGCGATACTGCAATGCCTGTTCATGCTTGCCTTGATTGGCAAAACAATCTCCAATACGAATGAGCGACCACAGTACCCCTTTTTGGTCTTGAATCTCTTCGCGCAGTTTGAGTGCTTTAAGATGGTAGTCAATGGCTAAGTCGTATTTGCCTTGATAGTCGTTGATATTACCCAGACTGTGATAGCACCATGCGATGCCATTTTTGTCCTTGAGTGCCTTGTAGAGCTCGAGTGCGCGCAAGCGACTTTCCATGGCTTTAGGGAAATCGGCGCGGCGTTCATAGACATAACTTATTGCATTATAGGCATGCGCTATGCCGAGCGTGTAGCGTAGGGATTGGGAGAGCGCAAGCATTTCTTGGGCGTAGCGTATCACGCTATCGGGCTCGTTGCGCCAGTAGTAGCGCACCAACCGATAAAGAAGTTCTACGCGTGCTGTATCTTTTGCCTGAGTGAGGGCATGTAGCAGGCTATCGGTCCCGGATTTCACTTGCTCTTGTGCCCATACTTCACACACACTCACACTCAGCAATATGAGCACTGCAGTACCAAGTTTCATTCTCGAACACTTTGTATGACCAAGGACTCAGTTTAATTTAGTAAAAGTGTTTTCGAAGCACATGCTTTGTTTGGTCTTTTGCGAATTTTTTGCTTTAGAGGCTATACTGCAATTTCAATCAACTTTTCAGCGATATGGCACTAACTTACTCTACCATGTTGCCTTTGGGCACGCCTGCTCCTCATTTTACACTGCCAGACGCTGTATCGGGCAGGATGCTCTCACTGTCGGAGCTTAAATCCGATAAAGCCACGCTTATCATGTTCATCTGCAATCACTGTCCATATGTTCAGCATATTCAAGGCGTGCTGGCGCAGGTAGCGAAAACCTACACGGCAAAGGGGGTTTCTTTCATCGCTATCAACTCTAATGATGTTACGGCATATCCTGAAGATTCTCCCGAGAAGATGAGGGAAGTTGCTCTTCAATGGGGATATGTGTTTCCTTATCTCTATGATGAAACCCAAGAGGTCGCTCGTGCTTACGATGCCGCCTGCACTCCTGATTTCTTTCTTTTTGATTCAGCTTTGAAATTAGTCTACCGCGGTCAGTTTGATGATTCACGCCCTGGTAACCGCATTCCAGTCACGGGCAAAGACCTGTGCGCCGCTATGGATGATCTTCTGGCAGGTCGCCCAATATCGGTTGAACAAAAACCTTCAGCAGGATGCAATATCAAGTGGAAAAAATCTCTTGCTTAGGCTTTTGCGCTACGACAGTTGCGGCACCATAGGTAGAACTTTTTCGAAAATTCTTGCCTCGACAAATATGTTGAACAGTTCTCCATCGATTTTTCCACTTTTTACCTCATAGTGAAGAATATCCAAGGCTTTTTCCACTGGCACTGCAGGTTTGTAGGGGCGGTCTTGTGCAGTTAGCGCATCATAGATGTCTGAGATGGTCATCATTCGGGCTTGTAGCGGAATTGCTTCTGCTTTGATTTTGCGTGGGTAGCCTGAACCGTCGAGTTTTTCGTGATGAGCATAAGCAATTTCGGGCACGCGTCGCAGGTCATTTGTCCAAGGAATGTTTTTCAGAAAATTGAAGGTATGCGTTACATGCGATTCAATTTCGCGCCGCTCATGTTCATCGAGACTTCCTTTTGAAATTGCTAATCGACTGGCTTCACTTTCTGAAAGATACGGATAGACTTCATCTTCACTGTAGATAAAGACTTTGGATTGAATTTCTTTCAATTTTCCAAATCCTTCCGAGCGCAAGACTGTCGGTTCATTTGCCTTGATGATAAATTCTAGGAAGCTGTCGAGTTCAGCTAATTTTTCTGCCATCTCTTGGTCTAAGCGTCGGAGTTGTGGTTCCACTTCAGCACGGGTGCGTTCTAGAAGGTAGAATAGCTTTTGCTTAGTGTATTTGAGTTCGATAGCTTTTCTGATGAGTGCATATCGCTCTTTGATAGCGCGCATTTCATGGTCGTACAATTTTTTGGCTTTCACCAACACATGCTCTCGCACACCAATTTTGCCAAAGTCGTGTAGCAGCGACGCATAGCGAATTTCTTCAAGATCGCGCTTGGAAAACTTGACATCTTTATAGATACCTGTCTCCATTCGGTCGACGGCTTCGGCAAGACCAATGGTTAAGATGGCAACACGCTCTGAATGTCCAGACGTGGTAGGGTCTCTTGCTTCAATGGCTGTGATGGATGCTCGGATAAACCCTTCGAACAGGTTTCTAATGCTGTCGTAGAGCAATCGGTTTTCATATGCCACGGCGGCTTGTGAGGCTAAGGCGTAGATAAATGATTCATCTTTTCGCGTAAAGGGAATGATGTAGTCTATGGCTTCTTGTGGGTCAGGCAATACGACACGAAAGTCAGGTTTCTTATTGATAAGCTGAATTACACCGATAGTTTCTTTATCACGGTTCAGCATTGGGACGGTGAGCATGGACTTTGTACGGTAGTTGATAGAGAGGTCAAAAGCTCGACCGCCAAAGCTGTATGGAGCATGGTCAGGCAGATGATATACGTCTGGAATGTTTAGTGGCTCACCCGAAATTGCTGCGTAACCGACAATGCTATTGGGCGTAATCGGCATTGTCCATTCCTTAAATGGCACTTCACGGCTGATATTTTGCGCTAATTTGAAACGCAATTGTTTATTAGCAAAGTAGTTATCGCGGTTGAATTCTATGCCTGGTATTTCTTCTATGATGTATAAGCTCCCAGCATCTGCACCAGTAATTTCCATGCTAATCGAGAGAATCATTTCCAAGAGGCGTGTAATATCCTGCTCGCTCGATAGAGCAATGCCAATATCCTTGAGCTTTTCTAATTCTTCACGCTGCTCTGAGAGCTCTCGGCGTAAGAGCCTTTGACGTTCTTGCTCTTGAAAATGAGCTTGGGTGCGCTGCAAAAGCAACTCGAAGCGTAGCGAACTAATTGGAATTTCCAGTACATCAATCAAATGATGCCTGTAGACCAGTGTTCCAAAATCTCCGAAGGCTTCAAATTCCTCAGGCAATCCTACCGCTGCCAGCGCAAACATTTTAGCCAAACTCGCTGGGATAATTTCCTTGATGCGATGCAGTGTAGTGATATCTACCAGCATCAGAATAGGGGTCAGATGAAACGATGTGCCCAGTGTCTTAAGATGCTGTTCAGATTGTCGGGGAGAAAAATACTCAAATGCATAATGCATCTTTTTTAAGCCATCTTGTATGGCTTCCGTAGGCAGCCCCACTCGATCGAAGATTAAGATTTTTCTTGCATCCATATATCTCTATCAGCTGGATGTGATTCATACACGGCAAAATACAACTTTCTGTGCTTAGAGAATTTTTTATTTCTTGAAGACGTTTTGCTACTGCAGCATCTGCTTTATAAAGTATGAAGTGTCAGTCGCCTGTCAGGAGGAAAGAATTGCGCTTCTTTTCCTATCTGCTTTCTGGGTCAGCGCTGTTTAATTTTGTTTCCGCCCTTGCGCTACTTTACAGTGCAACCGACGGCTTTAGCACAAGCCTGCCTCATACGCGCGAAGGCTCATCGGTCATTGCTGCCACTTTTGCCTCCGCTCTACTGGTTGCGGCAAACTTCGTCTATCAGCTTGTCCTACGCATGAATATCACTTTCTCTTCTGTGATGCTTATTGCATTTGTCATCAGCGAAGTATTCTTTTCACTTTTTCTGTGGAGTTTGCACTAACTTCCTTTGCTAACCTGCCTTGTAGCCTTCCTAGCTTTCAAAAAAGGCTTTCATCTTTTGGTATGCTGCGCGTTTGCCTAATAGTGTGTGCATCAGCTGAAGCATAGCGCTTGCGCCTTGTGCAAAATAAATTGGGCGTGATGACACAATGTTAGTGTAATACACAGCGGGTATGCCCAATTCTTTGACATAGCTATCGAGCGATGTAGTGCCAATGACCAAATCAGGTTTGTATTGCAGGACGGCGCGACGGTCTTCTTCAAGGTATTTGCGGTAGCGCAAGTCTGTGCCCAGCATGGTGAGCAGTTTGTGGTCGTCATCGCCTAATGTTGTATGTGCAATTGAGGTTGAGGCATAAGGCACATTTGCTCCGGCTTCCAGCAACAGGCGCACCAATGGAAATTCATTGCCTTCGTAACCTGCCACGATAATTGTTGCATTTAATCGGTTTGCTTCAATTGCAGCTTTGACCTTAGCTTTTTCTTCTTGAGCGACTTCTTCCACTACCGCTTCATTTAAGTGAAGCGCCTCACCAACGCTTTTTATCCATCTGTAAGTGGATTGCGCCCCAACAGGGTTACCTGAAATGACCCGTAGCCCACGGGTTCTAAAAAACTCTTCAGTTCGTTCATAGAAGGGGTGCAGCACCGCTACGGCACTTGCGCTACCAGACTCGACAAAGTCATCAATATGCTGAGAAGGCAGTGTAATGACGGACTCTACACCGATGCGCTCCAAGACCGCACCAATTGCCATAGCATCAAGCGGGAAAATTTCACCAACGATGACAATGGATTTTTCACGCTTTTGCGAAAAGTTTGCCAAGCGTTTGAGCAAGGCTTCTAACGCAATATCTTTTGCTTCAGGATGCGATTTAATAAGGTAAGCGGGCAGGCGCACCAGCACCACTTCGGCGTTGCCAACTTTCTTAGGCAAAAGCTCTTCTGCTAAGCCTGCTGTCTCCGCTACACATAGGCTAACGACAGGTATCAAACGAACTGTTGGGTCTTTGGCGATTTCTTCAATAGTTGCACGCACATCGTTGATAATACTCCCGCTAGCTAATTGTGTCGACATCAGTTCAGGCGAAACAATAGACTTGCGTGCTGCATAGAAATGCGTTACAAATGTTAGCCCATACATGCAGCCTTTGTCGGTTGCCATACAGACCTGTGCTCCATCAATGCGAGTTACAACACGCAAGCCCCCAAAGGCTGGGCACATGGTTTGTGGATGTAAGTTATTCTCATCACTTTTTTCGTCTCGGTTAGCTTCACTTTCTCGTAGCAGCGTAAAGAGGTGAGAGAATTGGTCATCATTTGACGGAGTCAGATTTGTGCTCTGTGTCATAACTACTTCTCCTTTTTATTTTGCTCAGGCTGGCAGAAAGGTTGTTGCAGATTTTCTCACTGAACTTTATCAAGAAACGCACCTTTAGGCAAGTATGCTGTGTATTGCTTAATTGCTTTTAGGGCGTCTTGTTGCTGTGCAAATTGTCCTATTCGGACTCGGTAGCGCTGCTCGCCATTGACAATGCGTGGTTTGACACTAACACTAAACCCTTTTTGAGCAAATACTTTGGCGACTTCTAAGGCTTCTGCTTCATTTGGGCGAGAGGCTACTACGATACACCATCCTCCTTTGGCTTCCACAACTGGCGTTGACAACTCTGGTGGCAAGTCGACTATGATGTCGCTGGGTCTCGCCCGTGTTGCACTTGGTGCTGCATCTTTTGGGTTTGTCGGAGTTGGGAATGTCAGTTTTGTACCGTCAGGCTTGTTTGCTTTTGGATTTTCTGTGCTTTCGCTCTGTTTTGCTGTTTGCTGCTTTTCTTTACCGCTTGCTTGAGAGAGTAGCTCAGTATCTTGTTCAGCAACGGTTTTTTTAGCTTCTGTTGTGGTTGCCGCTGGGCTCTTTGACGCTGTGCTCGAGGTAGGAAATGTCCGCAAACTTTGCGACACCAAGAAAAACACCGCGATGATTGCTACTACGCTTATGCCTACAATAATTAGCGTGATAACTGTTGCTTTGCTAATGCCTTTTCGTGGCACCTTCGGAGGCGGCGCTGGTGTCTGCGATGGAGTGGGTTCCGAAGCTACAGCAGATGGCGTTGCACTGTCTGCAGTTGATTCCTGCGTATTGCTCGATAGGATTTTGTCAATTTCTTCGCTGTAAATTGGAATTGGTGGCTGAAATTTTTTCTTCTTGGGCTTGGGGCGTTTTATGTTCAAGTCTGCCAGTAGCCCCGATTGTTCAATGAAGATTTTATTCTCGTCTTGTTGCGGCAGTACCTCGCTGTCTAAGCCAAAGTCTGAAGGGTTCAACTCGACACGCTGAACTGGTGGGACTGGCGAAACAAGTTGTGCCGTTGTGGTAGAAGATTCCGTCTCCACGGCTGGCAAGTCTGCACTTGATGCACTAGCAGTCTGCGATTCTTGCTTGGTTAATGCAGGCTGCTCAGATGCTATCTGATTAGGCCATTTTTCCGAAAGCGATATGGCTACAAGTTCCTGATATGGCTTATTGAGCAAATCCAGTAGCCATTCTGACGGCTGAATCGTGAGGTCTTTGCCCACAAGTGTCAGCACTCCTAACGGCTCAAGCTCCAATTGCCCTTTGAATTCTAAGGTCTTTTGCACTGCAGTTGCAAATCCCATGGCGAACTTTTCAGCCATTTCGTCGTCTAGCCCTAGTGTGTCGAGGGCTTCATCGTAGAGCAATCCGCCACTGCTGTCATCTGACTCGGGGAGAATCTCAACGGTGCAGCGCGGTGGTAGTAACCACATCTCGCCGTTTTGCTCTGCTGGGCGCGATGCAACATGAGCTTTTCGAAGCATTCCGATGCCCGGCAAATGCACTGAGCCTGAGAGAAGCAATTCTTCACATGCACGATACACTATTACCTGTAGCCATTCGTGGATTTTGGTCTCGGGTACAGCTAAAGCTGGTGCCAACGATTTGGAAATCACACTTAATGTTGAAGACATGTCGTCCAATTTTTCTTGAATGATACTGCAATATGCTAACTTAGCCAAACCGTTTTATCCATACAACCCTGACGACCATGTTAGATATTCAGACCTTTTCAGTGAGCGAGCTTACATCGCTCATCAAGACGATACTGGAAACTGGCGTTGGTTATGTGCGACTGCGCGGCGAGGTATCGAATTTCAAACGTCACAGTTCCGGACATTTTTATTTTACACTCAAAGATACTGAGGCGCAAATTAGTGCGGTGATGTGGCGCCCTTATGCCGACAGGCTATCGTTCAACATCAAGGATGGTCTTGAACTTCTTGTGGAGGGGGATTTACAGGTCTATGCCCCACACGGCAAATATCAAATTGTTTGTTACACCGCCAGACCAGTTGGCGAGGGTTATCTTCAGCAAGAGTTTCTTCGTCTGTATGAGAAACTGCGGGCTCAAGGGCTATTTGATGAAACGCTGAAGCGCCCCTTGCCACGCTATCCTGAGCGCATTGGTATTATTACCTCTTCCACAGGTGCTGTTATTGAGGATATCAAAAAGATTTTAGCGCGCCGCTATCCTGCTGCTCAATTGATACTCTATCCTGCCAGAGTGCAAGGTGAAGGAGCTGTAGAAGAGCTCATTGCTGGTGTTCAGTGCTTTAATCGCTTGCAACCGCGTCCCGATGTTCTGATTTTGGCGCGTGGCGGCGGCTCTATTGAAGACCTTTGGCCCTTCAACAGTGAGGCGCTTGCGTATGCAATTCGTGACTCACAAATTCCAGTTGTCAGCGCTGTGGGACATGAGACGGACTTTACGATTGCTGACCATGCCGCCGATGTCCGAGCTAGCACGCCGTCTATGGCAGCAGAAATCGTCGCTCCACTTGCCCAGCAAGTTTTAGAAGACATAGAGGCAATAATGCAATCGCTTCGCACCACGCTTCAGACCAACATCCAGCAGCACTTGGCGCACATACATTCTATCGTCAATAGTTATGCATTCAATCGCCCCAAGCGTGAGCTTGCTACGCTAGTGCAGCGCCTTGATTATGCTGAAGAGCGTCTGGTGCACAGCATCACGGAGCGTGTGCGCACTTACCAAACTTTGCTTGAGCATGCCGCACAGCGTCTGTCAGCGTTAGGGCACGAGAACATTTTGAAGCGTGGGTACATCCTTGCCTTCAAGCACGGGCGTGTCATCAGCTCTGCTCAAGCAGCGCAGCCGGGCGATGAACTGATTCTACATTTTCATGATGGCGTGCGGCATGTCCGAGTTGAGCGATGACAACTTGCTTGCCCCCACTTTCTTTTGCCTACCTTTGCGCTCAGTAGGTTTTGCGGAGTTTGGCTATCTCACGCACTTTTGCTAAGGCTTCCTCCAAAGAGTGCGAATCGCCTTGCGAGAGCGGCAATGACTCTGGCACTCCTTTGTATATGCGCGTATTGAGCTGTGGTGCACTGATGATTTCTTGATGACGTGAAATCGCCAGTTCAATTGTGGTCTTGAGCAGCTCGCGCTGCATGGGCTTGACCAAATAGCGAAATACTTGCGCTTCATTGATGAGTCGAACAGCAATGCTCGCATCACGGCTATCGCTCAAGAGAATCGTGACCACATCGGGTTTTTCGTTGGCAACCGCCACAAGAAAATCAGCAGCACTTATATCTGGAAGATTCACTTCAGAAATCAAGACCGAGATGGGCTTTGTTTTCAAAATTGTAAATGCCTGTGCGGCGTTTTCGGCAGTATGCACATCGTATTTATCGCCTAGTACGTTTCTGTAGGCTTGCAGGTTTGTAGGTTTGGGGTCGACAAACAGTATGCTATCTTTCGTAGAGACAGGTACCTGATTTACGCCCAGCGCATTTAGCAAACCTACTGATGCACTCGTGCTGCTTACTTTCGGTTTAGGCATTGTCTTCAGTCGGTCTGCATACTGACCTGCTAATGCAATAGTCTCCTTGAACTTGCTGCTTTGCCATGGCTTATTGATGTAACGGAAAATCTCTCCTACATTGACAGAATCAATGATAGCGTCCAAGTCCGAGTAGCCAGTCAGCAGAATGCGTACAGTGTTTGGACTAATTTTCTTGACTTCACGCAACAGTTCTACGCCTAACATGCCGGGCATGCGCTGGTCACTGACAATGATGTCTATGCTTTCCCCACGCTTGAAGATGTCTAAAGCTTCAAACCCGCTATACGCCGTGTATACCTTATGGTCATCGAAGAGGAGGCTTAGCGATTGCACGATATTGGGCTCATCATCCACAAAAAGAATTGAGTGCGACATACTTCATTTCCTCGTTTAAGGTTATCAAAGACATTTTCTAGGTACAGTATGTGTTTTTCTGCATACACTTGCTCAAAACTAATGCCAAAAAAAGCCTATCCACTTTTTTGGCGAATTTTAGCAATTGCCTTGGATAGTTATGGTAACAACTTAATCAACGTGGAGATTTTTCTTACACTTTTTCGCCTTTTGCCGACGGGCTATTTCAGCTTCTATTAGGCGCTGCTCACGGCTGACATAGCCACTTAAGGCTGAATTTTCCTCGGCACGGCGTAGCAAGTATGGGATGACCTTACGCACGGCACCATATGGCACATACTTGGCAACATTAAATCCGTGTGCAGCCAGCGTATAGGAAATGTGGTCGCCCATTCCATACAGTTGTGAGAAATATACATTGGGGTGAGCTGGGGTCTCCAAGGCATTGGCAAGTTTTAGGCTACTTTCTTCATTGTGTGTGCCTGCACAAAAAGCAATGCGGTCTAAATGCGCCAAGCAAAACTCAATTGCGGCATTATAGTCTTTGTCAGTATCAGCTTTGGTAGGATGAATAGGTGAAGGGTAGCCTAACTTTGCGGCACGTGCCCGTTCTTTTTCCATGTATGCGCCGCGCACCAATTTTACGCCTAAGTAGAACCCTTCTGCTTCAGCCTCAGCGTAGCAGGCTTTCAGGTATGCCAGCCGGTCGCGTCGGTAGAGTTGAATTGTGTTGAAGACAATTGCGCGCTGCCGATTATGCTGACGCATTGCTTTCATTGCTAATTCATCAATTGCCGCTTGAATCCATGACTCTTCGGCGTCAATCATCACAGGGACTGCTGCTTGTTCAGCGGCGGTAGTAATGCGTGCCACTCGAGCCTGCACCCGTTGCCACTCGGCTTCTTCTTCACTTGTTAGCACCTTTCTGGCGCTGACTTTCTCGAGCAACTCAAAGCGCGCCAGACCTGTTACTTTGAAGACCGCAAAAGGAATTGCTGGATTGGCTTTTGCTTGCGCAATGTTCTGTAACACGGTTTGGGTAACCTGCTCAAATCCCTCTTCCGTGGATTCGCCCTCGACAGCGTAGTCCAAAATGGTTTTGATGTTTGCTTGAGCCAGCCGGGCAATTGTTGCTTGACACTCTTCTAAGGTTTGTCCGCCACAGAATTGGCGAAATAGTGTTGCTTTGACAATAGGCTCGACGGGAAGATGCCACCGCATCGCCAGACGAAGCGCCGCACTGCCCCAACGATTAAGCGTGGGGCTGTTCATCAGCCGAAACAGCCACCACATCTGACGCAACCTCCGATTGCTATGATGCTTGAAGGCTGATTCGGTTTCGTCAAAATTTTTTAGGCGAATGCTCTGACCTTTGGTAGGATAAGGCGGAACAGACGATGAAATAGCAGTTGCTTCGGGCATTAGTACTTCTTGGATTTATCAAAAGCCATTTGCTACAAAGTTAAAATTCAGACTTGGCTTTGCAACGCTCGTTTTCGCGTCAGCGCCTCAATCAACACCTTCGATACTTCATTTGCTGGCGAGAGACTACCAAGTTTGGAGCGTGCTGCTAGTAAGCGGTTGCGAATCTCCTGCATCTTAGCTTTATCGCTTAGCAACGCTTTTGCCGTCTGATAGATGGTCTCTGGGTTGACGGCATCTTGTAACAGCTCTGGCACTAACTTCTTTTCGCCTGCTAAGCCTTCGGTAATGATGTTCGATAGCGCAATTTTCTTAATCTTGACCAAGCGTTTGCCAATTTCGTAGTTGAGTCGGGCGGTTTTGTAATGCACTACCATTGGCGTTCCGAAGACGAGCGTTTCCAAGGTTGCTGTGCCTGAGGCAACCAGCACAAGGTCGCTATATGCCATGGTTTGATATGCGTTTGCAAAGAGCGGCGTAGTTGGCGCAGATGCAAGAATGCGATGATAGAGCGCTGGGTCAACGGTTGTAGCAGTGCCCAAGATAGACTTCAAGCCAAATTCTTTTTCCAAGCGAGCGGCTGCTTCCAGCATCGGTGGGAGCATCTCTATCACTTCACTTTTTCGGCTACCAGGCAAAAGTCCCAAGAAGCGCTGCGCCCCGTCCAGCCCATGCTGCGCACTGAAAACAGGCTTTGGTAGCAAGGCGTGCGATGCAATTTCCTCAATAATCGGATGCCCCACAAACTGCGCCTCAATACCATGCTTGCGAAAAAACTCTACCTCGAACTCAAATACAACCAGCAATCGCCAAACATATTTTCGAATTTGTTCAACACGGTTTTCTTTCCATGCCCACACTTGTGGAGCAATGTAGTAGATGACAGGTATGCCTTGTGCAGTCAAAAATTTCGCTAACCGCAGATTTATTCCCGGATAGTCAATCAGTAGTGCTGCATCAGGCTTTTCGTGCACGATAGCAGCCTTCAGCTCATGGAGCATGCGGCGCAGAAAGTTGAAATGCTTTATGACATCAAGAAAGCCAACAATGCCAACTTCATCCGCATCATAGAGCTGGTGCATGCCCAGCTCTGCCAAATGCCTGCCGCCAACTCCGAAGATACGCAAGTGAGGCAATGCTTTTAGGGTTTGGCGTATGACAAACGCGCCATGTAGGTCTGCCGAAGCCTCACCTGCCACTAAGAACAATTTAGGCGCTGCTGTGTCTGCGTCAGTAGAGCTTCGTTTTGTCGTCAATTCGTCTATGCCGATAGGTTAAAGAGAAGTGACTACATCGTTCCATGCTTTTTAGCCAGGCATGTTCAGCGCTGGCTACATCATCACCTTGCACCCGTTTTGCCTTGAGTGGGCACTATGTGCTACACTTGAAACGCTTTGTTGTAATTTCGCAAAAAAATTTGGCGCTTCAATTTACCTAAGCATGATACTTTCCGTTGTTATCGTTAGCTACAATGTTAAGACTTTTTTAGAGCAATGCTTGCGCTCCGTGTTGAAAGCAGCTGAAGGTATTGAATCAGAAATTTTCGTCGTCGATAACAACTCGGTCGATGGCACTGAAGCCATGCTCATGGCGAAATTTTCATGCTTACCAAATGTACATCTTATTTTCAATCGAGAAAATCTTGGTTTTAGCAAAGCTAACAATCAAGCATTGCGGCGCTGTCGTGGTCGATATGTGTTGGTGCTTAATCCTGACACGCTGGTGCAGGAAGATACCTTTCGCAAAATGATTGCTTTTATGGAGCAAGACCCTACGATTGGCGCTGCAGGTTGTAAGCTACTCAATGCCGATGGGTCGTTTCAGCTCTCGTGTCGGCGCAGTTTTCCCACACCTGAGGTTTCATTTTACAAAATCATTGGTCTTTCTGCGCTCTTCCCACAGAGTCGCCGCTTTGCTCGGTATAACCTTACTTATTTGCCAATTGATGCCACATATGAAGTTGATGCCCTGATGGGCGCTTTCATGTTCATTCGGCGAGAGGTGCTCGAGCAAGTCGGCTTGTTTGATGAATCATTTTTCATGTATGGCGAAGACTTGGACTTATGCTATCGCATCAAGCAAGCTGGCTGGAAAATTTACTACTATCATGAGACGCAAATCATTCACTACAAAGGTGAGAGCACAAAGAAGGAAAGTTTTAACTATGTGATACGCTTCTATGAAGCCATGCTCATTTTTGTGCGCAAACACTACCGCTCGCGCTACTCTCGGCTCTTTGAAGCCATTTTGGTTTTAGGAATTTACCTGCGTGCATCGCTGGCTTTTCTGCGTCGCTTGCTCATGCGACTTGGTGTGCCGCTCCTAGACCTTGTGCTTATCGTGCTTTCCATTTTTGTTGGTTTTCGCTACAAGTTTTCGGTTTATCCTACCGAGTTTTTAAGCATTGTGCTGCCAGCTTATACAGCCGTTTGGGTTACTTTGCTTGTTGCATTTGGGCAATATCGCGCGGCACGTCAGTATTCGCTAAAGACGCTTGCACTTGCGCTGTGCATTGGATTTTTAATTAACGCTTCGCTGACCTTTTTCTTCAAGCAGTATGCTTTTTCAAGAGTTGGGCTCAGTGCATCGTTTGTATGTGCTTTGCTCTTTCTCGGTGGTTGGCGTGTGCTTTGGCGTGCGTTCGCACTTAAGGCATTTAGCGGGACTCTTGCTTGCCGACGCCGCTTAGCTGTTGTGGGCACAGGTCCTGCTGCTATTGATGTTGCCACAAAATTGCAAGCCAATATTTCCAAAAACTATGACTTTGTCGGCTATATCAGCACGGGCAATGGTGTTGCAAATGAACAAACCTTAGGTCGTCTTGAAAACATTGTCGACATCGTACGCATCAACCGCATTGATGAGTTGGTCTTTGTCTCTTCGGAGGTTAGCAACATGGATGCACTGACAGCAATTTCCAAGTGCAGTCGCATGCCTGTGGCTTGCCGCATTGCGCCCAGCGGATTGGATGTCATGATTAGCTCAGGCTCTATTGAGGATTTTTCTAACACTATTGCATTGGTTGATGTCGAGCTTGCCCTTTCACAGCCTGCACGCCAAATTTCCAAACGCATTTTTGATGTATTGCTCTGTCCGCTTGTGCTACTTGTCTTGCTTGTTCGGCGCACCAAACCGCTCTCTGAAGTCTGGCAGGTGCTGCGTGGCAAAAAAACATGGGTCGGGGTTAGTGCGCTGCATTCCAAGTCAAGTGGCGTATATGCGTGGCGTACTGGCGTATGGAGCTTGGCTGAACTCCAGCATGCTACGACTCCTGCTCAATGCGAGCGAGCTGATTTGTTTTATGCCAAAAATTCTTCTTTAGGTCTAGACACCGAAATTCTCTTCAAGTCACTCTTCTCTAAAAGCCACTCACGATATATGTTATGATAAGACGCGGGCGTAGCGAATCTGCCGCCAGATTGCCAAAGAAACGGATTGGCGAAATGCTACCAGCCTCAGTTGCTGGAATAGATAGACTGACGGTGCGCAGGAGAAATCCAAAATTCGATGCAGGTCGGTTTGCCCACTCTTGCACATTGCCTGTTACAATCGCGCTATACTGACTGCGGTTGGTGACCACCATCCGCTGCTCAGGTAAGCTCGTGTTGGTACGCCGGTCAGCAGTTGCCAAAGATACACCAACTTGATAGTCATTTGCGTCAATCGGGGTGTAGAGCGTATCGCGATGGAGTATAAGTTCGGCGCGTGTGATTATCGTACCAGGGCGCAGCATCGGTAAATTGAACCGCAACACTGCACGCGCACCAATTGTAGGACTTAGAAAAATTCCTGTTTGGTCGAAATTCACAAAGTTCTTACTGCCTGTGTAGCCTGCATCATAGACATTCATAAGTACTGAGCGGCGTTCAATGCCAGTAGGGGTACGCAAATCGAATGTGAGGCGCAAGAAGGTTAGCAGTCCGTTCAGCGTGATGACGGCATTGCCACGCTTTGGCACGAAGGAGAGGGTCAGTGTAGTACTATCTTCCAAGAATTTCTGACCGCGTCGTGCTGCTGCCAAGAGTGAATCGCCATACCAGCGTGGCAATGGGGTTTCGGTTGCCAGTGAATCGCCTTTTAACCAGCGAATTTCTGCCAGTCGCTCTTGCTCGATAAATGGGGTATTGCTAAGCAAGTTCTCTCCTTTCCAGATTGTTGGGGAACGGAAGACCTCGACTTCGAGTGGTGCAAGCGACGGCAATGTATCGGCTTGTGCGCGCACTTGACGTGTAATCAGGCTGACTTCAAGCACACGCAAAATTGCACCAGGGCGCCCGTTGAAGCTCGAATCCAACCGACTTAGTGGATAGGAAAACTTTACGCGCCCAATTGCTCGCAATTCCTTGCCGTCTGGCAGTTGCCTGATGCCGACTATTATGGTGGGCAGCGATGCTGTGCTCCCTGTTGCAACGGAATCAAACTGAAAGTTTTCAAAGCTGGCGCTGTCGGTGTTGAGCGTCAGCAATTGGTTTGGTCGCAAAAAGCGTGTATCTGTGCCTACAATATCTAAGTTTTCGTCGCCACATGCTACAATGCTTACCGTCAATAGCACAATTCCAAGTATGCGGTAGCCTCTCATGCTTTGAGCTTAAATTTTTTGAGCAACCACATAGATGTCGAGCGCATGCTCCAGCGGTTGGCGCTCTAAGTAGAAATCTTCTACTGTAATGTCGGTGGTGTGCTCTACTTGCTCTTTTAGTGTTTGGCGCATGATGTGCGTGATAATGTTGTAAGGTGTTGCAATGATTGCTGCTGGCAAAATTTTGTGGATACCGAAAATATCCCAGCGCATGATATTTCGCACCCATTCTGCATTTTTTTGGTAGTAGGCTTCTACTTTGTCATTGCCACACAATCCAAACAGCTCGAAGTGATGAAAAATTGTCGCCAATTCCGAGTGCATCTCTTCGAAGGTGTATTCATGGACATGGAATGGGTTGCGTGCCAGTGTCCGCTTCACATTCGGTGTAGTCAGTAGCAGCACCCCTTTTGGCTTAAGGACACGAAAGGCTTCTTTGAGAAACTCCTGCCGCAAGGTCAGGTGCTCAATAAATTGAAATGCGGTGATGACTTCCACGCTATCGGTCTCGAGAGGAAGCGGTGGAACTTTTGCTTGCACAAAGCTCACGTTTGCAAGGTTGCGATACTGCCCACGATTGGCTTCTATAGTAGCTTTGTCATAATCCAGACCTATAACTTCGCGTGCATCTTGAGCCATCAATGCCGTGCCATAACCGTTGCCACAGCCAATATCTAACACCGATTTACCTTGGATGTATTGACGGGCAAATTCGTAGGCATACATGCAGCGTTGGTGCGTGACGTTATTGACATCACTTTTTGCCGCACGTTCATATTGCCGCATAATCGCTTCAGTATGCATCGGACTTGGCTGAGTATTTTTTAGGTTAAAGTGTTTTCACCTCTTCTTCTACAGGCGCTTGCTGCCTAAGAATGTAGGTCATGATTGCTTCGTGAATATGACGAGCGACTTTGTAGGGCATGGTATTTTTTTTCTTGCACTGTTCTAATTCGCCGTATCCTGTCATGACCAAAATTGGGCGAAGTCCAGCACGCAAGCCGCACTCGATATCGATTTGCTTATCTCCGATTAGGTACGATTGGCTGCGGTCAAGATAGAAACCTTGTGCAGCAAGGTCGCTGGCTGCTTGTTCAATCATTCCGATGTTTGGTTTGCGCCACGATTGTAAGTGGTCGTAGCGTGGGTTGGGGTGGTCTGGATGTGTAGGAGCGTAGTAGCATGCATCAAGGCTTGCACCACTTTCTTGCAGGCGGTCTTGAATGTAGCGATGAATTTCTTGCACACGCTCTTCTGTTACGATACCTTTTACAATACCTGCTTGGTTTGTAACCAAGACCAGCTTATAGCCTGCTTTTTTGGCTGCCACCAGTGCTTCAATTGCACCGGGAACAAATCGTACTTGCTCGATGCTCTTGATGTATCCGCCCAGCTCATCGTAGATAATTGTGCCATCACGGTCTAAGAATATCGCCTTGACAGGCTCCATCGTCGCTGGTGTTGTATTGGGCTTTGTCATTTAAGTTTTTACTTTCCTTCTACCAGTTTGTGATACAGGGCATTGTATTTCTTTGCCGAATTTTCCCATGAGACATCTGTAGACATGCCATTCTGGACAATTTTCACCCATGTCTTTTGGTCTTTGTAAGTATCCAGAGCATCTTTGAGTGCTTTGAGCATGTCGGCGGCAGAGTATTTTTCAAAGACAAAGCCGTTGCCTTTACCATTTTTGAATGGCTTGACCGTGTCGTATAAGCCTCCTGTCGCACGCACGATTGGCACAGTGCCATACTTGAGGCTATACATCTGGTTCATGCCGCATGGCTCATACTTGCTGGGCATGAGGAACATATCGGCACCAGCTTCAATCAAATGTGCCAATTCGTCGTTGAATGAAATTGTGGCACTAAACTTTTCAGGATATTTACTTGCCATTTTGCGGAAGAAATCTTCGTACTCTTTTTCGCCCGTGCCCAACAAGACATACTGCAGGTCCATTGCCATCATCTTTTCGAAGGCTTCAATGATTAAATCAAATCCTTTATGGCTCACCAGACGCGAAATTGAAGCCACAACTGGGGTTTTCTCATTGTAGGGCAGTTTCAGTTTGCGCAGTAGGGCTTTTTTGTTCTCGAGTTTGGAGGCTAAGTCATCGATGTTGTAGTTCTTTTCAATAAACTCATCGGTTTCGGGCGACCAGATATTTTCATCTATGCCATTGAGAATGCCGTAGAGGTCTTTTTTGCGTTTATTGAGAATGCCTTTCATGCCGCAGGCAAGTTCTTCGTCGGTGCGAATTTCTTCGGCATATTTTTCCGAGACGGTTGTGATGGCATCAGCATAGACGATACCGATTTTCATGAAGTTAAAACTATCGTAGAACTCTAAGCCCTCTGGGGTGAATTCAGATTCTGGTAAGCCCGATTTTTGCAATGCGCTCTTGTGGAATGCGCCTTGGTAGGCAATATTGTGAATGGTATAAACCGTTTTGACATTCTTGAAAAAGGGGTCATCTTTGTAGACAAGTTTGAGATAGGCTGGTATCAGCGCGCTCATCCAGTCATTGCAGTGAATCACATCAGGTTTCCAGCCTAATACTTTCAGCGTTTCTAGCACCGAGCGGTTAAAGAAAATAAATCGTTCATCGTTATCTGGATAATCTTTCTTGGTTACGGGATTAACATAGAGCCCATCACGTTTGAAATATCCTTCGTTGTAGAGAAAGTAGGTTTGAATTTTGCTTGAGGGCAAAGCCGTGACCTTGACATTCAAAAGCTCAATTTTATTTCCGATAGGGATAGGGATATCTTTCAACCGTAAGACATCGTGGAGGCGAAACTTGCGGTCGTTGATGACACCGTACTTTGGCATCATAATTCTTGACTCATTGCCGCAGTCTTCTACTGCTTGTGGGAGCGATCCCATCACATCAGCCAATCCGCCCGTTTTAGCAAACGGGACAACCTCGCCCGATACGAAGAGAATTTTTAATTTTTTTGGCATTATATTCGCCTCCCTACTGGTTTAGAATAATAAGTTTCAAAAGTATGCAAAATTAAGGAGAATCACAACGCCCATTGCAGCATATACCTTTTTACAACATTAGAGTTTGCTATGCTTTTTTGCTGATGCTTTTGCTATCGGCATGTGCTACCGAAGTTGCACCGCAAGGCGGTCCAGAAGACCGCACTCCGCCCAAAATCGTCAATATTTACCCTGATTCTGGCACTTTGCGCTTTTCGGACAATCGGATTCGTATTGAGTTTAACAAGTTTATCAATGTTCAATCGTTGCGGTCAGCTTTGTTTTTCTCTCCTGCCATTGAGGATTATGAAGTGTATGGCGCTGGTCGCTCCGCCGAAATTATCATCTATGACACGCTTCAGCCCAACCGCACATACACCTACACTCTTACAAATGAGCTCAAAGACACTCGCGGTAATGCTCTTGAAAAGTCGTACACTTTTGCTTTCTCGACTGGCAACAAAATTGACTCTGGCTTTATTGCTGGTCGGGTATTTGGGCGCAATAATCGCCCAGTCAAAGGCGCATTGGTTTTAGCCTACCTTCTACCTGATACCAACCGCCTCTATGCCGATACGCTTAATCCTGCTTACCAAAAACCTGACTATCTTGCTCAAACTGACTCTGCTGGTAGATTTCAGCTCAATTATCTTGTTGAGGGACAATACCGTTTGATTGCCATCAATGACAAAATTGCTAATCGCCGCTACGATTTTGCTCAAGAAGAATTTGCAGTGCCTTTCCACCCTGTTCGTACGGGCATGACGAATGTGCTGATGCGTTTTGCTCTGGAGCCCGACACGACTGAACTTGAACTTCAAGTTGCCGAAGCGCGTCATGCTCATAGTGTCATTTTGCGCTTCAATCGTGATGTTGCTCCCGACAGCCTCTCTGCCCAACAGTTTGTGATTTTTGATTCCACTGCACAAGCCTTTGTTGCCGTCTATGATTTATATAGCCAAATAGAAGGTCGCCGCGAGCAGATTGTGCTAGTAACAGATTCTTTGATAGAGGGGCATCTTTATGCAGTTCGTGCCTTTGATGTCAAGGACCGATTTGGCTTCTCTGGCGATTCTTTAGTTGCGGTTTTCACAGGAAACAGCACTCCCGATACTTCTACGATTCTTTGGCAACCGACTTTCGCCGATAGTACGAAAAATTTACTTGAACTCTCTGCCCCTTCACCAAAGGGGCGCACTTTACCTTTGCAATTCAGCGGACCAATTAGCCGTTCGTCTTTACCACAAGCTCTAGTGCTCGAGCTGCGCATTGGAAAACAGTATCAGCCTGTGGATTATCAACTCTTCTTCATTGATGCCACACGTGCTATGCTTCGACCTCAACGAGGGTTTGAGCTTGGAGCATGGTATCGACTTACGGTCAATCATGGCAAGTTGCGAAGTGCATTGAACAAACCCGTGCGCGATACGCTCATTGTGCGCCATTTTCAAATTGTGTCAGAGGAACAATTTGGCACCATAGAGGGGACTTTGACCGCAGATTCAGCAGGACATGTGCTTCTTCATGCCGAACTTTTGGGCACGAATGTGTTTTACCCCATCTTGCTTACCGTGCAGCCTGATGCTACAGGCATTGCTTTTACGCCCTTTACTTTGCAAGAACTTCCTGAGGGACGATACTTTTTAAGTGCATTTTATCCCAAGAACCCGAACCCTTCAATTTATGAGGCTTGGGATGGTGGGCGTCCTTTTCCCTTTCGGTATGCCGAGCGATTCACTGTTGGCTTCGATAGCATACGCGTGCGCAAGCGCTGGACAACGACTGGGGCTCGCCTACGCTTTTCTGCTATTGAGCTTCCCGACGGCAAAGCGCCCTAAGGTCGCCTAGCAGCGGCATGTATTGACTGCGTTCAAATTCATCGGTTGCGGTCTCATCCCAACTGCGCTCAGGGGTTTTCCCATCGTCTTTGACGGTGAAGACGAAAACGGTCAGCGTATCATTGCGGCACTGTGCCTTCACAAGGTATGGTCCTGCTTTGATAGGCACATCGCCCATCATGAACATTCTCTCTGGCTTGAACCCCACAATCTCACCGCTCACGTAGTCTGTCTCACGCACTTCATAGCCATTGTTGCGAAACACTCTGGCTGCATTTTCCACAAAAACTTCTGGCGGCTGGAAGCAGTAGTACCTAATCGGTTTAGGTAGCGTACTCGATGCACATGCTTCCAGCAGGCATAGTCCTATCGCTACCACCGTACGTTTCATCTGCGGCTCATCACCTCATCGTCCTTTTAGTTGGCAAAGGGAAGGCTACTGCTTGTTGCCGCCTTCCCCCTCTTTGACATTGTCTTTACTTTGACTGGCACGCATTTCGCAGTGCGGTTAAGATAGGTTTCAAGTGCCTAAGGTCGTAACTGCTGGCGTTGCGCTCGTCCCAAGTCTCAATCGAGATAATTTTCCCGTCTGGTCCTGTGCGAACGGTCTCGTAGTTGACGACCACTGTATCGTTCTGATAGAGAATGTTCATGGCGTAAGGACCCAAGACGAGGGTGTTTTCGCCGATACCTACGAATGCTATGGGTCGTTCGGCTTCCACAAGTCCCTTTTCTTCATCAATCGTTTCAATCACGAAACCTTCTTTTCGCAGTTCGGTTGTGACCAACTGGATAAATTCAGGTTTGGAGAGCGTCTTACAAGCAATTTTTATGGGACGCGGTGGCGCAATGCGCGTCGTTACACAGCCAACCGCTGTGCAAACGAGAAGTAATAAAAAGATTTTCCGCATTGTTGGTTCATTTATGTTTGGCAACTGCTTTGAATGCTAAGTTTAAATATGGTTTTTTCCTACGAATTCTACAGGGACTTAGAAATACACCATTGACTGCAAGATAAACTCATTTTTACTACCATCTCTTGAGATGGCTGGCAGCCCGTCAGGTCCAGTAAAAGGTGGCGTTACCTCTTGCCGGTAGGTTGGGCGCAGCCGATAGTGCAGAGTAAACTTCGCATGATGCCCGTCAATGAAGTAGTTTAAGCCCAGTTCAGGCAGAATCATCGGGTCTTTGAGGCGGTCGAATTGTGAGAAAGTAAACATGAAATACGGCATAAACCTGCCAATTTCCGTCTTGGGGAAGGCATAACCAGCTTGCACGAAGAAGTGGTTGCCTGTGCCAATCAGCGGATAGGCAATTCCAGCCAGACCGGGGATACGTTGTTCTGGAGTTGAGGTCTGCGGGCTAAATCCTGCACCCATGTTCATAATCCCGATGTAGCGGACATTGTTTGGTCCGAAGTTGTATCGTGCAAAGAGCGCGTATGCAGTCAGTGCACTGCGAGAGGCGCCTTCGCCGATGGGTAAATCTAAGAAGGCATCTACACCGAACGCTGAAATGGCATGCGTGTTGAGTGAATCAGGCGTCAGGGTTTGTACGCCAGCAGTGCGTGAGAGTGGTGCTTTGCGAGTTGACATGCCGTCGCCATGGTAGTAGAATCCCGCTCCAATGTTGAACACTTTTTTTGTACCAAGGTAGGTGCCGACCAAGAACGGTAAGATTTGTGCTTCAATATCAAAGAATTGCCAGAATACGTATCCCTCAAATGACTTTTGTTGGAAAAATGGGTTATAGTTTGCCACATTAGTTAATTGCCCTGCCGTTGTAGCGCCTGTAGCCGTGATGGTGCTGGTGGTTGGTGCCACACCCTCGCCTGGTCGGAACGGCTGATTGATAGCAAAGCGATAGTCCAAGCGCTTCTCAAAGAGTTGTCCTTTGATATAGATTGCAGGCATACGCGCAAACTGGTCGCTGGCATCGATGGTTAGCCAATTGAAGATGGGTGCATCAATGCCCAAGAAGTTAAGCGTGCTGGCATTGGTCATTCGTGACAGACCTTTCCAGTAACTCAAGCCAAATCCAATGTAGAGTTCTGGGATAATGCGCTGTTCATACCAGATGTCATGAACAAAAGGCTGCGGTCGTTTTGCCGGACCTGTGGGGTCGTTGCCCGCCGTTTGTGCATTGATAAAGGTTTGGTTATTGATTCCAATGTGGAACATAAACAGGCTACCTTTTCCGAAGGAGCCATATACGACGAGGCGTGCGCGGCGCACATTGACATCAAAAAAATTGTCGACAGGGCTGCCATTAATGATTGTGCCCGGATTTTGCTCCTGAAAACGCGTCCAAATTTGCACCCACGTAATGAGGCGGATGTATTTGGTGCCCAAGGAGTCAAGGTTAAGGCGAGCTCCTGCGCCATATGTGTCTGAGCCTTGTGCAAAGACATGCGTTGAGAGCCCTAAACAGTACATCAGCAAAAGACTGAACTGGGAGAATCTTTTCATCATGTTTTCCTTTGTTGGTTTGTTGTTAATTGGAAAGATGTTTTTTCTCAATGTTGTTGATAGAATTGATAACACCGGATAGCATGGGTTGAGGCGTACCCTATCTGGATACGCCTCAAGAACACTGAGTTAGGAACTTGCACCCAGCGCTTCGACTTCCTTGCCTTTCATTGCACCTTTCGGGAATCGAACGCTGTAGACAAACTCTTGCAATTTCTTTGAGGGCTCTGGGGTTACGAGTGAGACAATGATGGTGACCAGAAATGCGGCTGGTATGCCAAATAGTCCTGCACTGCGGTTATCGATACCGAACCAGTCAGCCGCCCCATTGAAATGCGCAAAGGAGTAGTAGATGGAAATCACCAAGCCCACTATCATGCCTGCCACGGCACCAGCGGCTGTTGTTCTACGCCACCAGATGCCCAACACTAACGCTGGGAAAATCGACGAGGCGGCGTAGCTAAATGCCCATGCGACGGTGTTGGCAATCACGGGCAGTTTTACAAACGCCGCAAAGGTTGCCGCACCCAGTGCAATGATGACCAACAAGATTTTTGAAATCCACACGCGTGTGCTGACACTGGCTTGTGGGTTGATAATCTTGTAGTAGAGGTCATGTGAAATGGCATTGGAAATGGTTAGCAACAGTCCATCTGCAGTTGAGAGCGCAGCTGCCAAACCGCCTGCCATCACCAGACCGGTAATGGTGCCTGGCAGCCCTGCAATTTCAGGGGTTGCTAACACCACAAAGTCCGTAGATTTCACAATAAAGTCAGCAAATTGCACGATGCCATCACCGTTTTTATCCACCACATCAAACAAACCCACGATTTTCCAGCGCGCAATCCATCCGGGCAATTCTGAAATGGGCGTGCCGACCAGATTGATAAACACTTCATACCGAGCAAATGCGGCATATGCTGGCGCTGTAAAGTAGAGCAGGAAAATGAAGAATAAGGACCATCCTACCGACGAGCGCGCCTGCTTAACGCTTGGCGTGGTGTAATAGCGTGTGAGAATGTGCGGCAGCCCTGCTGTACCCAGCATCAAGCAGAACAGCAATCCTAAGAAATTGACCATCCCCATGCCTTCAGGAACAGCCAAGTATGGTTTGGGTGGCGCTGACTGTGCTTTCGCCGTTGCCAGTGCTGCCGACCACTTGGTTTTCGCTTCGTCGACCGTTTTAGGCAGTGCGGCTTTATCTTTTTCCGCCTTCTCTTTAGCCTTGGCAATGGCTTCAGGAGTAAGTGTTACCAGTTCAGCATCAATGGCGGAAAGTCGCGCCGAGAGTTCTGTGCGTTTTGCTTCGTCAAGCGCTGGCGTGGCACTTGAACTCAGCATGGCATTGATGTCCGCTTTTTCCTTTTCTAATGCCGCTTTCTTGGCTCCTACCGCTTCGGGCGTAAGCGCGGCAAGACGGGCATCCACTTCAGCTGCCATCGCCTTGAGCGCCGAGTCTGGATTCGACAGCCGTGCACTTAGCATCTTGACATCGTTAGCCCACAGTGCCCGTGTCTCCTTTTCTTTGGCTGGGTCGATGCGCTTGTTGCGTCTCTCTTCAGGCACACTTTGCAAGTTCGGATTGTCTCTGCCTGCAATCTGGTTTTCCATCACCGTAATGCTCTGCAAGACTTGCCCATAGGTCAGTTGCGGCACTGGCACTTTAAAGATTGTCGTTGAAATCATAATAGCTGGAATCAGGTAGGCGGTAATCAGCACGATATACTGCGCCACCTGTG
>Ga0209750_1000026_pt1 | contig 99345 bp, 91 predicted proteins | sample YNPBryulayer2012_FD_185813 | JGI IMG/M metagenome (GOLD analysis project Ga0209750, IMG submission 185813) | Anoxygenic and chlorotrophic microbial mat microbial communities from Yellowstone National Park, USA - YNP Bryant MS upper layer 2012... ...
CGAATAGTGAGTAATGAGTAGCGAAGATGCGCGTTATTCTTCATTCATCATTGCTCATTCTTCATTAGCGATGGATTCCTCGCTTGGATTTGGAATAACAGCACGACCTCACCCTGTCGCAAGGCGACGTCCCTCTCCTTTCGCAAGGAGAGGGACGTTTTGGCAACGCCAAAACAGGGTGAGGTCAAAAACCACGAAGTTCACCAAGTCAATCCGTGCAAAATCCGTTCAATCTGTGTGTTCCGTGTGCCTTGTTGTGAAGATGCCTTGCTTGCGCTCGGAATGATACCTCACCCTGTCTGCTCACGCAGACGTCCCTCTCCTTTTGCAAGGAGAGGGACGTTTTGGCAACGCCAAAACAGGGTGAGGTCACAAACCACAACGCACACAAAGTTCAATCCACATTCTCCGTGTGCTTTTCTCACAGGAATTCCTATGATTCATGAAAACGTTAAATTGCTTTTGCTGAATGAAGTTTGCTAAACAACGCAGTGTAAAGAAGATAACCATGTCTCACACCATTTTACCGAAACCAACGGAAACACAAGACGACCTCTTCTTCGCCCTCGCCTACTCTTCACCTGCAATGATGTGGCTCTGCGACGGCAAAGGCAACGCAAAATTTTTTAACCCCGCTTGGCTCAAGTTTCGTGGGCGAACGCTGGAACAAGAACTCGGTAAAGGCTGGTTCGACGGCGTTCACCCCGACGACAAAACCCAATTCTTCTCAGCATACTGCAACGCAACTGAAAAGCAATGCCCGTTTGAAGCCGAATACCGCTTGCTTCGGCACGATGGCGTCTATCGCTGGATTCTTGAAAAAGCCGCACCCTACTATGACCCACAGGGCAACTTTCTCGGCTACTGCGGCTCGTGCATCGACATCACCGAACAAAAAGAACAAAACCAAAAACTCAAACTCTTTGAAAGTGCCTTTAACGCCAGTCCCAGTTCCATTATCATTACCGATGCCACAAACGACAATGCGGTTATTTACGTCAATCCAACCTTTGAGAAAGTTACAGGCTACTCGGCAAGTGAAGTCATCGGAAAGAATTTGCGATTTCTGCACGGCATTGATAACGACCAACCCGGACTTGACACGCTCCGAAACGCGATTCGTGAAGGGAAAAATTGCCACGTAACGATTCGCAACTATCACAAAAGCGGCGCGATGTATTGGAACAGACTTTCCATCTCGCCCGTCCGCGATGAGCATGGTAATGTCACGCACTTCGTTGGCATTCAAGAAGATGTAACCGAGCGCGTGCAACGCGAAGCCCTGCTCCGCCGTGCGCAAACGATTATCGACACGGTCTCCGAAATGGTGATTATCTGCGATAAAGAGGCCAACATTCACTTTGTCAATGAAAGCTTCGCTCGTCTGTTGGAATACACGCCCGAAGAGCTCCGACACATGAAACCCTCTGCGTTCGATGTCAATTTCAGTGAAGAAAAATGGCATAAAGCATGGGAAATTATCAGACAAGCAAAAACTGCACGCTTCGAAGTCGAGTATCAAACCAAATCAGGCAAACGCTTGATGCTGGAAGCCATTTCAACTTACTATGAAGAAGACGGACAGGAATACATCGCAGGATTTTTGCGCGACATCACCGACATCAAAGCCGCACAAGCGAAACTTGCCGAAACCAACGCGCTCCTGCAATCCATTCTCGACGCTTCGCCAACCCTCATCTTTATTTACGACCTGAAAGAATCGCGAAATGTGATGGTCAGTCGTGGTGAAAGCATGAATGATGTCTTCCCGATTGAAGCGTGGCAAGGAAAAAGTTTAGAGGCGATTCTGCAAGATATTCACCCCGATGATGTGCCTATCATTCTCAACAGTCAAGCGGTCATTAGCGCGTTGCCTGATAAAAAAATCTTGTCCAAAGAATACCGCGTGCGTGATAGAGAAGGCAAATGGCGCATGTGTTTAGAACGCTCCGTAGTTTTTAAGCGTGATGAACATGGCAAGCCCGTCCAAATTCTTGCCACGCTGATTGATGTTACCGAACAGCGACAAACTGCCCAAGCCTTGCGCTACAAGGAAGACATTTTGAGCAAAGCCGAGCGCGTAGCGCACATCGGCGCGTGGGAAGTCGAGTTGCAAACGATGAATGTCTATTGGTCTGATGAAACCTACCGCATTCACGAGCTTGATGAGCATGTGCCTATGACTGTTGAAAAAGCGATTCAGTTTTACGCACCCGAAGCGCAAGCGATTATTGCAAGAGCCGTTCAAGACGCAATTGAAAAAGGGCAATCCTTTGACCTTGAACTGCCACTCATTACGGCAAAAGGCACGCCAAAATGGGTTCATGCAATCGGCTATCCCGAATTGAAGGAAGGCAAAGTCGTACGCCTTTATGGTGTCTTTCAAGACATCACTGAGCGCAGAGAATTTATGGCAACCCTCGAGAAAAACCGCGAACTGCTCCAAACGATTTTTGATGAATCGCCCGATGCCATCTTCTTGGTCGATGCACGAACCGATTTGATTTTGGATTGCAACACCCGCGCCGAACATCTCTTTGAGCGCACGAAACAAGAGATGATTGGCAAGAACGGACAGGCTTTCCATGTGCAACCACTTACCGAAAAGGAAAAAGCAGACATTTTGGAGAAAATAAAACAACGCGGCGCGTGGAGCGGTGAAATTGAGTATCTCAATCCAACTGGCAAGCGATGGTGGGGCTGGCTTTCGCTCAGGGTGTTTCAGTTAGGCAAGCATATCATGCTACTCGTGCGTGTGAGCGACATTACCGCCATGCGCAAAGCCCAAATGGAAAAAGAGCAACTGCAACAGCAAGTCTTACACCTTCAAAAATTGGAAGCCCTTGGCACGCTCTCGGCAGGCGTGGCGCACGACTTCAACAACCTCCTCACGGTCATTCAAATGGCAAACAGCACGCTCAAACTCAAAGCCAAATCCTTACCGATTGAAAAATACACCGAGACGATACATCAGACCGTTGAGCGTGGCAAGAACATCGTTTCGCAGTTAGGACTCTTTGCCAGAAGCAATAAAGCCGAGCTTTCGCCGTTGCGGTTGCGTGATGTTTTGGCGCAAGTGCGGTCAATGCTCTCGGTATCAATGCCGAAGAACATTCGCATTCAGATGCAGTTTGAGACCGAGCGCGATGTGATTATGGGCAACATGACCAACCTTGCGCAAGTCTTTTTGAATTTAGCCATCAACGCTCGCGATGCGATGCCCGATGGTGGCGAACTAACCTTCACGCTGTCGCGTCTCACGCGTTCCGAAGTGCCGTCGTCGGTTCAAGTGGGGTCGGCGTTGGAGTATGTGGTGGTGAGCGTCAGGGATACAGGCACGGGCATGAGCGAAGAGGTGAAGGCACGAATTTTTGAGCCGTTCTTTACGACCAAAGGCATTGGCAAAGGCACCGGCTTAGGCTTGGCGATTGTCTTCGGCGTGGTGCAAAATCACAATGGCGCGATTGACGTGCAAAGCACGCTCGGCAAAGGCACAACCTTTACGCTGTATTTCCCTGCCAGCGAGCAAGCGATGGAAAGTGAAACCACACGCAGAGAAGAATTGCCCCGCGCTCGAAGAGGCGAAACGATTCTGCTCGTAGATGATGAGCGCGCCATTTTGGAGGCGATGTTCGAAACGCTCGAAGAATTTGGCTACGACACGATAGCGACCACGAAGCCCCAAGACGCGCTGGCGCGCTACCAAGAAACCTTTGCACAGAATCCTGAAAAAATTGCGCTCGTCATCAGCGATTTAGGCATGCCTGATATGGGCGGCGATGAGCTCATCAAGCAAATTTTAGCGCTCAATCCGAAACAAAAAGTGTTGGTCATATCAGGCTATTATGATGAAGAGAAGCAGTCGAAGTTAATGAGGCTGGGCAAGGTGTTGTATTTGCAAAAGCCGTTTGAGATTGAAGCGTTGATAAAGACGGTGTATCAGATATTGGGGGATTAGGAATACCAAATGAAGCAAGCATCCAGCGGTTTTGTCATGCTGAACGGAGCGCAGTGTAGTGAAGCATCAACACTTGATAATGGATTCCTCTCTATGCTCGGAATGACAGCACGACCTCACCCTGTCTGCTAACGCAGACATCCCTCTTCTGGGAGGGTTAGGGTAAGGTCAAAAACCACAACGCATACAGAGGCACTTTCAGAATTAGCGTAAGGTTCACGAACTGTGAAAGAGCTAAAAGAGATAGTTGTGGCGGCTGAACTGGCGCGCACGAAAGGTGAAGCATTTGCGTTGGCAACTTTGGTGAAGGTGCAGGGGTCGTCGTATCGGCGGGTGGGGGCGAAAATGTTGCTGACACAATCGGGCAAAAAAGTTGGCACCATTTCAGGTGGGTGTCTTGAAAGCGATGTGCAGAAAAAAGCACAGTTTGCAATGCAAACTGGAAACTCATCGCTGGTTATCTACGACTCGCTTGGCGAAGACGAGAGCCCATTCAATTTTGGCTTAGGCTGTGGTGGCACACTGGCGCTGCTTATCGAGCCAAGCTATTTACCAGTTCTGCATGAACGCCTAAGCTACTACGCCGATTTTCTGAAAGCCCCACAGCCCCTTGCGGTGGCAACCATCTACGCAGCAGAAGGCTACTTGAAAAATCAGATTGGCAGATCGCTCTGGCTAAGCAACGCAAAACAAGCCAAAAGCAACATTTGTGACAAAGAGCTTCTAAATCTGCTCAAAGCGGATGCCTATCAAGCCTTAGGTCAGCGTCGCTCACAAGTGCGGCAATACAAGACACAAAGTGCAACCGCCGAAGCCTTGATTGAAGTGCTATTGCCGCCCGTGCATTTGGTCATCTTCGGTGCAGGCTACGATGCCGTGCCACTTGTAGAGTTTGCGAAAGCCTTAGGCTGGCTGGTGACGGTGGTGGCAAGAAGACCATCACATTTTTTGCACGAGCGATTTCAAGTTGCAGATAGGCTGCTCTTTGCCACAGCCAAAGAGGTTGCAGAAAAACTTTGCATGAGCGAGCGAACCGCCGCCGTGGTCATGACGCACAACTTTGAGCACGACATGGAAATTTTGGCGCAGCTCCTGCCCTTGTGTCTTCCCTACCTTGGTGTGTTGGGACCCAAGGCACGCACCGAAAAACTGCTGAGCAAACTAAAAAAACAGCTTGCGCTAAGTGATAACCTGCTCAAAACCCTCTATGCGCCAGTGGGACTGGATATTGGAGCAGAGTTGCCTGAAGAAATTGCGCTCTCGATTGTGGCAGAAATCAAAGCCGTGATGCAGCAGCGGCAAGGCTCATTTTTGCGCGAGCGCAGAGCCCCTATTCATGATGATACTGCACAGTAGCAAGTATGAAAAAAGTCGGCATTGTGATACTTGCGGCTGGTGCCTCGCGGCGACTTGGAGAGCCGAAGCAGCTGTTGCGCTTTGCGGGGACATCGCTCATTTGCCACGCTGTGGTTGAAGCCTGTGCCACACAAGCAGCTCATGTAGTGTGTGTCTTAGGTGCATTTGCTGAAGAAGTTGAAGCCGAATTGCGCTGCTGCACATCACAGACAGAGCAGGTAGAAATCGTGAGAAATACGCATTGGCAAGAAGGTATTGCCACCTCAGTTCGTGAAGGCATTAAGGCACTGCAAAAGCATGATAGTGATGCCGCACTCATCATGCTATGCGACCAGCCCTTCATTGAACGAAGTTTTCTAAACCGACTCATCAACACATGGCATGAGACGAAAGCACCCATTGTAGCATCTGGGTATGCCGATACAGTGGGAGCACCAGCGCTCTTTGCAAAAGAATGTTGGCCTGAGCTTTTGAAATTACAAGGCGAAAGTGGCGCACAGCATCTAATTAGGCATTATAGGCATGAAGTGGTGCCGTGTCAGCAAGGCATGATGGATATTGATACGCCGCAAGACAAAGCACGCTTGCAAGCGTTTGAAGCCAGTCAGAGTAGAAGAAGTTGAGAAAAGCCTAAAGCTCGGCTTCCACTTTTTGGAGCTCATTATCAAAGACGCGGAACATAATTTTGCGCTGCTCGTCTGGGCGCTCATAACCCCAAATCATGGCAAGTTCTTCCATCTCCGTTTCCATACTAAAGCGCTGGGATTCGCCAAGATAGACTTCGCTGACGCCCAGTTCTTTGGCAGTGTGAACGATGCTGTAAAATGCATTGTAGCCCGGCACAATAATCGGAATAACAGGCTTGCCGTATTCTTCGGCAAGATTGACGACTTCAGTAAAGAGTTTGCGTTCTTCAGAAGTCATTTCAGTGTCAAAAAAGGCGATGCGGTCTTTACTCATCACACGCACGGTCATGACAATGATGTCTGTCTTGTCGGTGTCGGTAACCTCTAAGCATTTATCCAGATGTTCCAGATTGGTGTAGCGTTTGACGGCAACAAGCACGCGGTTTGGCTTTTCTGACCCGATGGATTCTGGCGTGATGTTAAGACCATTTTCTTGGTTGAATTTCTCAAGCGATTGTAAATCTTCAAGCGAAAGATTCTCGCGTGGATTTCGCATGCGGCGCGCTTTGGCAAGACGATTGAGCTTTTCAGAGACGCTAAAGAGAATAAGGAAAAAGATGGTAAAAAGCACGCCCGAGACCGTAGCAACCGACTTGGTGAAAAGGTTAGCAATCGCAACGGTGAGCAGCACGGTGAGCACAAGCAAAATGCCAACCGGAAATTCCACATCACCGATTTTGATGTTGAGCGGCACTTTGAACTCGCGTGGACGGCGGTCCTTAAAGCGCAGCGCCAGCATGGCAAACGCATTAAAGACAAAACTCCAGATGACGCCGAAAGCATATGCTTCGCCAAGCAGATACACATTGCCGCCGCTCAAAATCACCGTTGTAAGCTGAAACAAGGCAATCATGTTAATCATGCGGTAAGTCGTGCCATGCACCGGATGCGGGCGGCGAAACCAATCGGCAAGAATACCATCTTCAGCAACACGATTTAAGACCCCGTTGGCACCGACAAACGAAGTATTGACCGCACTGGATAAAATCAGAAAGCCGACAAAGACCACAAACGCTTGTAAGCCAAGTCTGACAAACTCTGGTGCCTCAACATGCATAGCCAAGCCAGAAAGCAAATTATCGGCATACTGTGAAAGACGTACCTCATCGGGGATAATCATGACAGCAAGAAAGGAAAACACACCGGTGAAACTGACACTGAAGATGAGAATGGCAATAGCCGCACGTTTGAGATTGGTCAGCTTTGGGGCGGCAATTTCACGATAGACTTGCGCCAGCGATTCTTCGCCCGACATGGCTAGCATGGAGTGCCCAAGCGCAATGATGATGCCAATTGCGCCAAGCGTGGTACCAGAAAGCAGGCTTTCGCCCAGCTTGGTATGAGCCAGAAACCCTAAAGATTCTTCATTGAAGGAAATAAGAAAGCGTGGTAGCTCAGCACCGCGCACATAAATCGTATAGCCGCACCAAATTAGCATGATGAGAATCATCACGCAAGTAATTTGTATGATGCGCAGCGCCGCAGTCGATGATTCCGTAATGCCCCGAGTATTAATCCACCAAAAGTATCCAATAATGGCTATCGCAAAAAGCTGGGAAGAGAGATTCAGGTCAAGGCTATATGCAATGCCGAGCTTAGGCAGAAAACTATTGATAAGACCAGCTAAATACTGACCTGCGGAAACTGAACTAATCGGACCAGTGAGGACATAGTCGAACATCAAGGCGGAGACAGCCACTTTGGCAAAACCTTCGCCAAGCACATTGCGCACAACGCGATAGACCCCGCCACGTGTAAAAATAGAGCATGATTCTATGTAGACCAGCCTGACGGCAAAGGCGAAAATCATGACGCCGAAGATGAAATACGGTGCCGCTTCACCAATGGCGCGTTCTGTAATTCCGCCAATGTAATAAGCCGTTGAGCCCAAATCGCCTAGGACGATGGCAGCGGCACGCCAAAATGAGATAAACGAGAGCATAACAGAGGTGACTACCACCACCTTGACACTAGGCGATGAAGAGGAAGAAACCGATGCAGAAGAATTGCCTGTACGGCTTGCAGAAATCGCAAGATTCTGTTGATTGCTACTGCTGGGTTCCATATCTTCAAATCATACCGACCTTGCCATTCACTTCGAGCCCAAACGAATCTTTGCTACGGCAGTCGGATTGTTTCTAAATTCTGTACGGCGCAAATATAAAAAAAGCTGTAAAAAGGTATCTCTTGCTGCATCAGAAGCACTTATCGTAAAGCATAAACCAAGTAAATAAGCGCAAAAACTGTATTTTCGTTTCTTTGCTAAAATAGAGCAGTGCTAAAGAGATAGCAACATTTCATGAAGGTCAAAATCTGTGGTATTACAAACTTGGAAGATGCACTTGCTGCCATAGAAGCGGGTGCAGATGCATTAGGGTTTATTTTCTACGACAAAAGTCCAAGGCGAATTTCGGTCTACCACGCTAGGCAAATTATCCAGCAGTTGCCGCTCTTTGTGGAAAAAGTTGGGGTCTTCGTCGATGCAGAGATAGAGGAGATTGAAAACACGAGTCGGGCATTAAAGCTTACGGCAGTGCAACTTGTGGGCGAGCGCATGTCAGCCAGTCAGGTGAAAAGATTGACTGTGCCAGTTATTAAAACCTTTCGTGTCGGTCCGCAGTTTAATGCCCAAGTGGCATGTAACTTTCTGAAGCATGCAGAAATAACCACAGTGCTGCTCGATACCTACGACACCAAGCAATATGGCGGCACGGGCAAAACCATCGACATTGAGCAAGCCCGAGCACTGGTTAGAGATATTTCAGAATTTGGCTACGTTATTTTGGCGGGCGGACTCAATCCAGAAAATGTGGAAACTGTGGTGCGCTATACTCAACCCTACGCAGTGGATGTGGCCAGTGGAGTGGAAAAAGAAGCAGGCAAGAAAGACCACGAAAAAATGCGAGCCTTTGTCGCTAAAGCCAAGTCAATGCGGCAGGCATAGCGCATAAATTCAGCATTCTCGAAAAAGTTCAAAACACAAAAACGGAGAACGAAACTTGAATGCCGAAACCGTAACAATTGAAAACGAAAAGTTTCTTGCGCGGCGCACAAAGCGTGTGCAAGAGTCAACGACGCTTCAGATTACAGCGCAAGCAAAAAAGATGATAAGTCAAGGGCTGGATGTGGTAAGTCTATCGGCTGGTGAGCCAGACTTCCCAACACCTGACTTTGTGTGTGAAGCGGCAATTGAGGCAATTCGCAAAGGCTTTACACGCTACACGGCGGTGGAAGGCATTGCGGAGCTGCGCCAAGCAATTGCAGAAAAGCTGCGTCGAGAAAATAACCTAAACTATTCGCCTGAAGAGATTCTGACCAGCACAGGAGGCAAACAAGCCATCATGAATGCTTTGCTAGCGCTCTGCGACGAAGGCGACGAAGTAATTATTCCAGCCCCATACTGGGTGAGTTTCCCAGAGATGGTCAAAATTGCTGGCGCAACGCCAGTTATTTTGCCGACGACCGTAGAGCAAGGCTTCAAGATTACGCCAGCCCAACTTGAGGCAGCCATCACGCCACGAACCAAAATGCTCATTCTCAACTCGCCATCTAACCCCACAGGTGCCATGTATTCAGAAGCAGAGATTCGTGCGCTCATGCATGTCTTAGAAGGGCGTGATATTTTCGTGCTCTCGGACGAGATGTATGACCGCTTCACGTATGGCGAAGTCGAGCACTTCTCTCCAGCACGTATTGAGAGTATGCGCGAGAGGATTATCACCAGCAATGCAGTCTCTAAAACCTACTCCATGACGGGATGGCGAGTTGGTTACATTGCTGCACCACGATGGATTATTGAGGCGGCGGCAAAACTGCAGTCGCAGATGAGTTCACATACCAGTAGCATTTCGCAAAAAGCTGCTGCCGCAGCCCTAATGGGCTGCCAGAGTGTAGTAGAAGCGATGCGAGAGGAGTTCAAAAGACGGCGCGATTTTGTCTATGCAGAGCTGTCCAAAGTGCGTGGCTTCAAGATGAATTTGCCACAAGGCGCCTTCTACATGTTCCCCTCTGTTGAAGCATTGCTGGGCAAAGCTTACGATGGTGTCGTGCTACGCACATCTGCTGATGTGGCTGAATATCTCCTAAAGAAGCATTTGGTGGCAACCGTACCAGGTGAAGCCTTCGGGGCGGCAGGTCATTTGCGTCTTTCCTATGCAGCGTCTATGGAGGAGTTGCAAAAAGCCGTGTTGCGCATTCAGAACGCCTTTGCATAAAAGCACAATTTTGCACAAGTAAGTTCAACAATCTCTTTGCAACAGGGTGCATTTTTGCTATAATAAGGCTAACTAAGGTTACACATAATTAAAACAACAAGAAGGGAATTTAGACTGTGGCAAATCCACTCTTTGCAACAAAATCAATCCCTCAACTTCTGAAAGATGCAGGAGCAGGTGGCGATAGCGAAGTTCCAACGCTCAAGCGCACGCTAGGGGCGACCAACTTGGTGGCTTTAGGAATTGGTGCCATCATTGGTGCGGGACTGTTTTCACTGACGGGATTAGCGGCAGCAAACAATGCAGGACCGGCAGTGACACTCTCTTTCATAATCGGGGCTATTGGATGCGCCTTTGCAGGCTTATGCTACGCCGAATTTGCTTCCATGATTCCTGTAGCAGGAAGCGCCTATACCTATTCCTACGCAACGATGGGACAATTTATCGCATGGATTATCGGCTGGGATTTGGTGCTGGAATACGCAGTAGGCGCCGCAACTGTCTCCATCAGCTGGTCGCAGTACCTTGTCAAGCTCTTAGCAAACTACAATATCTACCTGCCTGCACAGCTGACCTGCTCTCCGTGGGAGATGGCAAAACAAGCCGATGGCACCATGGTCTCGGGTTTGTGCAACCTGCCAGCAGTGTTCATTGTAGTAGTCATTTCACTACTGTTGGTCAAGGGCACAAGGGAATCTGCATTCGTCAATAGTCTGATTGTCATTTTGAAAGTTTCGGTGGTGCTTATCTTCATTGCATTAGGTTGGTCATTTATCAATCCAGAAAATCACACCCCGTATATTCCTGAAAATACAGGCGAGTTTGGGCACTTTGGCATTAGTGGAATTTTTCGTGGTGCGGCTGTGGTGTTCTTCGCCTACATTGGTTTTGATGCTGTCTCTACAGCAGCACAAGAAGCCAAAAATCCGCAGCGTGATATGCCCATCGGAATTTTGGGGTCGCTGCTGATTTGTACCATTCTCTATGTGCTATTTGCACATGTTATGACCGGTGTGGCACACTATACTGAGTTCAAAGGCAGTGCTGCTCCAGTAGCGATTGCAATTGCAAAAACACCATACAGCTGGCTGGGACAAGCCATTATCATTGCGATTTTGGCAGGATATTCATCGGTTATTCTGGTTATGCTGTTGGGGCAATCGCGTGTCTTTTTCTCCATGTCAAAAGACCGTCTGTTGCCAAAAGTCTTTTCGGAAGTGCATCCACAGTTTCGCACACCCTATAAGTCTAACTTGCTGTTCATGGTCTTCGTGAGCCTCTTTGCAGCATTTGTGCCCGTGCAAGTGGTCGGCGAAATGACCAGCATTGGCACGCTCTTCGCCTTCGTGCTGGTCTGCATCGGCGTGATGGTCATGCGTAAAACACAGCCCAATGCGCCGCGCGCCTTCAGAACACCATTTGTGCCCTTGGTGCCCATACTGGGCATTATTACCTGCCTTTCAATGATGCTCTCACTGCCAGAAGATACATGGCTACGCTTAATTGTGTGGTTAGTGATTGGATTGGTCATCTACTTCTTCTATGGCTTGAAAAATAGTCAAGTGCAAGAGCCAGCAGAAGAGACAAACCGTGCAGCGACATCTACTAACGCATAGCAACTGCAATAGCCATTGCACTTACACGGTTGATGCGGGCAACCTTTATGATAGAACTCTACGGACGATTGCCAGCTAGACTGGGCTCGTAGGTTTGTTGCATGCGAGAGGGGTCAACTTTGCGCAAAATCTCTAAAAGCTCCTGACGCATTGCCAGCGGAGCACTCCTGAAAATCTCTGAAATTTCGATAGCTTTTGACTCAAAAATTCGCCGCACAAACAGACTGCGTGGAAAACGTGCATCTATTTCAGCAATCTCTTTGATGCAGTTCAAGATGGTTTGTCGAGCCGCATTAGGGTCGCGGTAAAATTCATCCAACCCGTTGTAGTGGTATTCATAAAGAATTTCCCGCAGTCTGATAAAGCGTGCATCGAGAATCTCATCAATCATGACGGCGCGGTTCAACCCGCCATTGTCACCAAATTGCCAGCCACGCAGAAAAGGACCGCGCTCTTGTGCTAAGCGTTTAATGCGCAAGGCTTTTTCAAAGTATGGCGTGCCAGAAAGTTTGCGGTAAGTGTCAAAGTCATAGCCAATAATGATATTTGCATAAAAATCCAAAAAACTTGCCAGTGGGTGATGCACCAATTCATTATGAAGCAATGCCCCTTGCTGCTCGCTGTAAGCAAACTCTAATGCACCGTCAAGCATGCGCAAGGTAGAAGCAGTAAGACTGGAACGGTAGATTGGACGCGTTGCGCCAATAAAAACCTGTGCGGAATACACAGGTGGTGAAGCCCCTAAGTTGGCATCCATGAAAATAAACTCAATCTTACACTTGATTCGGTCTTCATCGGTCTCAAATTCTGTAGAGTTTGTCCAACGGTGGTTGTTCATGTAGTTACGAACCATCTGCGCAAAGCCCGCAAGGCGTACCCGTGCTTCTGATTGCAGGCGTTCAACGTTGAGGGTTACTTCGCATTGCAGTTCATAGCCTTGTGCAAAAAGCAAGGGCGCTGCCGCAAAGAAAAGTGCGATGAAACTAACACATCTGAACATACCACACATTGCTTTCACGGCAAGGCAAAAGCCATAGTAAAAGAAATTCGAAGTGCATCGTCAACTTTAATCATAAACAAAGCTGGGCGCTCAACCTTAAACTCTGTAAGACTAATGCTCGTATTGCCTTCGACAATCAATTTCGAGCCTACGATTTTTTTCTTAGCAGAAAAGCTAATGTTTTTTGTAACTCCGTGAAAGGAGAGCGCGCCACTGACACGCAGCTCGTCATCGGAGTTTTCAATAGTTGAACTCTGAAACGATACTTCAGGATAGAGCAGCGCTTCTACTACCTCTAACGCATGGGCATCTCGGCTGGAGTTGCCGCTATCGAAAGTGGTAACATCTGCAACAAAACGAACAGAGGCAATCTCTTGAGTGCCTTCTGCAAGGTCAATTTCACAAAGAAAATCTCTGGTCTGGGCTTCTGTGGTGTGAAGCGGATGATAGAGATGGTATTTCAAGACTGACTCGCCTTTGATGGCAGTGAGTTTTGGTAAAACAAAAAAAGTTGGTTCGACTGTACGCTGATAAAGCATACGACTATGGTAAATGTTCAGGATTGAGAGAAAAAATATGGTTAGGGTTGTCATAAACATGTTTCAACGCCAAAACAGTTGTCGGAAAGCGAGAGTTCCTTAAAAAGTTAGGGTCAGCATAGCAGCGGCAAGGACGGCAAGCGTGAAATATCCGACAATTTGGTGAGCTCGGCGCAAAGTTCGAATTTGCTCAAGGTCGCGAGAATTGCTTGCCATGATGGCCAAAATTGGCTGTGCCACCATGCCTGAAAAGTGAAAGATAGCAAGGAGCTTATGCGTGCTAACGGTGTTCCATTCATCACGGCGAATGAGCGGCGGCGGCGCAAAAGTGGACATGGCAGCCGTGCTCATGTAAGTACCAAAGGTGATGATAGACAGCGTGCGATGCGTTTGACGGTTACGCAGGGCTTCCTCAAAGCGGAGCGCCTCGTAGTCGTTGAGCAAAATCTGCCCAAACACCACTGAAGCAGTCATCAGCGCTAAGGTAGCAAAGCCCAAGACTTGATGCGTCGAGAGCATGGTGCGGCGAAAATCCAATTCTCTACGGCGCGCCTCTGGGGTCAGCGGCGAAAACCCGCGAAACACACCAGTACTTCCCCACAAGACAGATTCAAAAATGGTGAGATGGTCTGGCAAAAGTTTCAAGGCACGCATGGGCGTCTCAGCGCGAGTAGAGTCGTGAAGGTAAGAGTCAGAAGAAGGCAAAACCTCAGCCCATGTGGAAGGCATTTGGAAAGATGAAGACGGGGCAAAAATCTGCGTTGTCAGATTGCGCTTAAATTGAGCATGCACATCTGCGCAGCTGAAAGCACAGAAAAGCACAATGCCTGAGACGCAGCGATTGAGCCACAGCATGCTCATTCAAAAAGAGATGGTAATGACACTGCCATCAAAACTGGTCGGAAAGGTCTGGAGAGGCAAAGTGGCTGGACCGTTGAGCACAGCACCGAAGTTTGAACCGCTGACACTAAATCGAGACCCATGGCAGAGACAGACAACTGACGAGCCTTGCGGATTTTCAACATTGCATTGCAGATGCGTGCAAACCACTGACGCAGTGCGGAAAGCATCAGTTCCACTTTGCGCCACACGCACGATAAGCACATCACGACCGTTATTTCGCTCTGGAAAGGCGCGGCGCAAAAATCCGCCAACTGTTTGAAGTTGCGGGACGCTTGCTAGCGTAATTTGCTCTCGAGCGCCTGTCAGTGGAGCTTGAGTGGAAGAGTCAGAAGCATTGCTGCTGCACGCTGCCACAAGAGTTGCCAGCGCACCACCGCAGGCAAGAACAGCGCTGCCCGTCGCGAATGCTTTGAGAAATTCTCGGCGAGAAACCTCACCAATTGATTCAGATGAAGGAGCATGATGAAAATGCAACAGCTGGTCAGACATTTGGGTTTGACGTTTGAAAATTTGTGATGCAGTCTAAGCAAAATTAGCATCTCTTGCACAGAGAACAACAGTTTTAACTTCACAGTTTATGAGTCGTGCAAAACAGTGATTGATGAGAAAGCGGCAAGCATGACGCAAGCAAAGCAAAGAGATAATGCATGGGTCTTTCGAAAATTTTGGCAAGTGGCACTGATGCTAGGCTGTGTGGCGGCAGTGCTGTGGGGTTGCACGATAAATCCCTTTGCCCCGCGCTTAGAACTATCTGAAAGAAGTGGTATAGGGCTGGGCGACCAAAGAACAATTGACGGTTTCTTTCGCAACTTTGAGTTTGCATACCTGACCAGAGACACTGCACTATATGGTCAGTTACTCTCAGAGCGATTTACATTTGTCTATCGCGATTTCGATAATGGCGTAGATGTCATCTGGCCCCGCGATGTAGAGCTTGTAACTACCTCAGGACTGTTTCGCAGCGCTGAAATTTTAGACCTGCGCTGGAACACGGTTGTCTTTCAAGACGGTGATGCAAGGCAAGTGCAAGTGGTAAGAAGCTTTCGACTGCGGGTCGGATTTCGCATCAACGAAGTCTTCGAGATAACGGGCAATGCCAACTTCACGCTAGTGAGAGACGACACAGGCAGCGTGTGGAGGCTTAGCCGCTGGCGCGATGAATCCAATTTCTAAGTTGTAGGCGCTGCCATTGCCACTTGGCGATGCACATTGATGATATGCTCTAAGGTTTGCTTAGCACGACCGCTTTCTAATTCCGCACGCGCTCTGGCAATGCCACGCTCAAGTGAGGGTTCAACCCCGCTGACATAGATAGCAAAGCCACCAGCGTAAATAGCGGCATCAATCTTGGCTTCAGGTGCGGTGCAGTCAAGAATCTGCCAGATAAGTTGTGCGTTTTCTTGCACATTGCCGCCACGCAACTCCTCGAGGCGGCGGCGCTTCATGCCAAAATCTTCAGGATAGACCGTGTAGTTGGAAATGATACCATCTTTAAGCTCCGAGATGAAAGTAGCACCGCAAATGCTGGGTTCATCTAAAGCCAAACCCTCTTTGGTTTCACCATGAACGATAAGGCAATGCTCGGCGCCTTGCTGTCGGAGCACTTGCGCAAACATTCCGGTCAGCTCGCGGTCATAAACCCCAACCACTTGGCGCAAAATGCCAGCGGGATTGACAAGCGGACCGAGCATGTTGAAGATGGTGCGCACGCCCAAATCGCGCCGTACACTGGCGACAAGCTTCATGGCTTTGTGGTAAAGCGGAGCGTAGAGAAAGGCAAATCGAGTTTGCTTGAAGAGCTCAACAATTTTTTCTTTGGGCAGTTCAACCTGAATGCCTAGCACTTCCAAGACATCGGCACTGCCGCACTTGCTAGAGACCGAGCGATTTCCATGTTTAGCAACTTTTGCGCCCGCGCTGCAAGCAAGAATAGCCGCAATGGTTGAGATGTTGAAGGTGCCAGCCGCATCGCCACCTGTGCCGCAGGTATCAATTGCGTGTGGGTCTAAGGAAATCTTATCGGCAAATTCCATGATGGCTTGCACAGCACCATAGATTTCTTCAATCGTTTCCCCCTTTTGGCGCAGAAGCACTAGTAAAGCGGCAATCACGGCATCTGGGACATCGCCTTGCATCACGCTGCGAACCACGCTTTGCATGTCAGTCGCCGACAGTGTTGCGCCCGATAGCAGCGCAATAACAGCTTCTCGTGGGGTCATCTGTAAATGGGTTTAGGTTGAACAATAGCTTTGAGCTGTGCCAAAAACTGCTCAAGGTCATCAATTGTGTTGTAAAAATGCGGAGAAACTCGCAGCAGACCTTCGCGTGTGGAAACCTCAATATGGGCTTGCATCAATTGCTGCTGAACTGCTGATGGATTGTCTAAACCTTGAATTGAGACAATGCCTGAACAGTGTTGCTTTTCGGCAACGAACGCAGTGCGAAAACCTTCCTCTTGCAAACGCTGACAAAGGTGGGATGACAGCAGAAGCAATTTTTCTGCAATTGTCTCTGAACCCAGTTCATGAAACATGGCAAAAGCTTCGTTCAAGCCAACCAGCCCAATCCAGTTTTGTGTGCCCAGTTCGTGGCGACGTGCATCATCGAGTAAATCTTGACCGTAGTTGAAAAAATCCCAGCCATCTTCGACACTCAGCCAGCCGACAAATGGCGTCTCCAACTGCTCGAGCAGCGCATCGGTCATCACCATAATCCCAATTCCCATTGGTGACATTGCCCACTTGTGGCAACCTGCGGCAAGAAAATCAATACCAGAGCGCTTGAAATCAATCGGCATAGCGCCCAAAGCCTGAATGGCATCTATCGAGACGAGCGCGCCGTGGCGATGGCAAAGTTCTGCCAGTGCCGCAAGGTCAATCCGAAACCCAGTCAGAAATTGCACATAGCTCATGGAAACAAGGCGCGTGCGCAGGGTCAGTTTGGCTTCGATATCGTCGAGCAAAATTTGTCCTTGGCGCGATGAGACAAAATCAATTTCAACGCCGTGTTTTCTAAGGTTGAGGAAAGGATAGACATTGGCGGGAAACTCTCGCTCATAGAGCAAGATGCGGTCGCCGCTTTGCCACTTCAGCCCCTGCGCAAGAATGTTTAGGGCATAGCTGGTGTTGGGCACAAACGCCAATTGGTGTGGCTCACAGTGGATAAACGACGCTACGCGCTGGCGCGCCGAATGTAGCGTCGGCAAAAGTCGCGTGGTGTAGTTCTCCACATCCCACTCACTGCGCTCGGCTAAATAGTCTTGAATGGCACGGACAATGCGTGAGGAAAGTGGGCTAACGGCTGCATGGTTAAGGTACAATTGATGCTGTAAGTGCGGAAAAATGGCGCGATACGCTTCGGTTTTTGAAAAAAGCAATGCAGTGCGACAGTCTGTTGCTAGCATGTGCCCCCAAGTTAGCATCAAGAAAAGTCCAAAAATAAACATCTCCTACGGCGATTTTCAAAGTGTTTTTCCGAAAGAACAAAAAAGCACATCAAAGAAATTAAAAAAAGCCCGAGCAAGAATTATGCCAGCCGATTTGGACGAAAAAAGCATAGCGCACAAAGAAATTGGAGGAGAGCAAAGTTTTCTTCATATTCTTAAAGTAAGCTTAATGTAAAACGCACTCAACTTATGAGTAACGAACTGTCTTGCAGGGAAAGCGGGAAGATTCACATCTACGATCTTGTCGGCTTGAGCCCTAGTGTTCTTCAGGATGGGCTCAAAGCTATGCACTCTTTCTATGACTATCATTCTACTGCGCATAGCTGCACCATCATTGAGCATGCGCATACTTTACCAGATGCAGATGTTGTGTTTTTGACTGACCCAGCCGTAGCACATCGCATAGAGCGGATTCTGCGTAAGCATGCCAAGCGGAAATTTGCAATTGTAGTCATTGCTTCATCTGAAGAATTAGCAGACTTGCAAGACCCAACAGAGCTACTGAATTTGCACATTATTGATATACTGGAAGCCCCAATCAGCCATAGGCAATTTGCCATAACGCTACGCCGCCTGCAATTCTTCTTTAAGGAGCGTAACAAGCTCGACATACTGAAGCGCCAGCTAATTGAGCAGCGCAATGAATTGCAAAAACTCAATGACATTGGTATTGCGCTCTCCAGCGAAAGAGATGTAACCAAGCTCTTGGAAATGATTCTCTCGATTTGCATGGAAATTACTGGCGCAGATGCTGGCAGCGTATATGTGGTGGAAGATAAGCCCGGTGTTGCCGCAGACCCAGCAAATTACTTTGCCAATAAGCAGCTGCGCTTCCGTCATACCAAGAACTCTTCAAAGCCGGTTCCCTTCAAGGAATTTACTATGCCGATTAGTAACAGCAGCATTGTCGGTGCTGCTACGCTCTCGGGAGTGCCGCTCAACATTCCAGATGTCTATGAAATTCCGCCGGATGCTACCTATAGCTTCAATCGCGGGTTTGATATAGCAAGCGGTTACCGCACGAAGTCTATGCTGACCGTGCCAATGCTCAACCGAAACAAAGAAACCATTGGTGCTATTCAGCTCTTAAACAAAAAAAGAGACCCCAATGTGCTCTTGACCGACGAGGAAACCACAGCCAAGTATGTCATTCCATTCGACAAAAGTGATGAAGATTTCATCTACTCCTTAGCTTCACAAGCGGCTATAGCCTTAGAAAATCAAATTCTCTTTGAAGCGCATCGCAAGCTGCTGGAAGCCTTTATCCGCCTCATTGCTGAAGCAATCGACAAAAAATCGCCATACACGGGAGGACACTGCAATCGCGTGCCTGTGCTGACCGAAATGTTAGCTAAAGCTGCATGCGAGTCGCAAGAAGAACCATTCAAGGACTTTAACCTAAATGATGAGCAGTGGTATGAACTGCACATTGCGGCATGGTTGCACGACTGTGGCAAAATCGTTACCCCTGTCAATATAATGGATAAAGCCACGAAGCTCGAGAAAATCTACGACCGTATTGAAACCATCAAAACCCGCTTTGAGATTCTGCGGCGCGATTTAGCCCTCGAGTATCAGCGTGCCCTGCATGCACCCAATGGAAAATCCCCAGAGCAGCTTGAAGCAGAATTCAAGCAAAAGCTGGCTGAACTCGATGACGAACAAAAATTCATTGAAAAAGTCAACATCGGCAGTGAATATTTGGATGATGAAAGCATTGAGCGTATTAAGCGCATCAGCACCCGCAAGCTGGTGATAAATGGTGAAGAAGTCCCCTTACTCAACGACGATGAAGTCTATAATCTGAGCGTCCGCCGAGGAACGCTAACGCCAGAAGAACGGAAGATTATCAATGACCATATCGTTGTTACAATTGAGATGCTGGAGAAGTTGCCTTTCCCACGCAATCTGATGCGGGTGCCAGAATATGCTGGCGGGCACCACGAAAAAATGGACGGCACAGGATACCCAAGAGGCCTGACCCGAGAACAGATGTCCATCCCAGCCCGCATTATAGCAATTGCAGATGTCTTCGAAGCCCTGACGGCCACCGACAGACCCTACAAGCGTAGCAAGACCCTAAGCGAAGTCATGGCCATCATGGGCAAAATGAAAGAAGACAATCACCTCGATCCCGATCTCTTCAATCTGTTTGTCAAATCAGGCGTCTATCGTGAATATGCCAAGATGTACATGAGTCCTGAACTTATCGATGAGGTAGATGAAGAAAGTCTAATTCGAATTCAACCGCGAGCAAGAAAACCTGCTGAGGAAACGGTATCGCTCATGACGATGGAAGCCCATCATGATGCTGTCGGCACGCCAAGTGCATAGAGTAGCAAGCTAATTGTGAACATCGGGTCAAGCATTGACCTTGATGTAACTGGAGCGATACCGCGGAGGTGGAATCGGAAGACCATCCTTAGCAAGCCAGTATAGGTGCGCTTTGATAGCTTGTTCTATGTTCTGCTTAGCTTCTTCAGGGGTGCTACCTGTAGCAGTGCAGCCTTCTAAGTCAGGTGAAAATGCCAAATAGCCTTGCCGAGTGCGCTCAAGAAGAATCAGATACTTCTTCATACTATGCTTCAATTTTGAAGTTGAATACAAGTGACCATGCAAACATTTCGGCGCGTGCTGTTGCTCGACGCCTACCTTTAATACGCCAAAGTGTGACACTTCAGTCCATGAAGTAGAGAAATGTCAGCACGCCAAATTGCCCTAAGCGTATAGCTTGCTCAACGCAAGTGGCGTTGCGCAAAGCCGGGTCGTTCAGGGTAGGGAACCATGCACTGGCGCTAAGTTTTGTGGCAAAAAATCCTTGCTGGGGTGGTCTGGCGTTCATAAGTGCCCAAAGCGTCGGTGAGTTTTCAGGAAGATGACGTGTGGCAGAAAGTGGAGAAGGAAATTGCAAGATGAACTTGTCGTTGGAAGTGAATCTCCAGATAAGCCCACGCTGAAAATCCCACCTCATGACAAGGCAAGGGACAAGACCAATTTGCGCATAACGCAAGGCTGTGCTGGTAACAGAAGTTTGAAAATAACGCTGCAATTCCAAAATGCCTGGCATGCCGAGTGCAAAATTTTTAGCACGCTGCAAAAAGTAAGAACGCGGCATCAAAAGATTAGAGGCAAACCAATCGGCTTCACGCTCCACAAGGTTATCGGATTCATATTCGCAAATGGAAAGATGCGCTGGCGCAAAGCCTGACTGCAACGCATTACGATGCTCATCAATGAAATAGTGTCCTAACTCATGCGCAAGGGTAAAACGTGCTCTTGGTGAGTCATGTCGTTCGACACGACTAAGATTGCAGTAGATGTGGAAGCGTTTTTCGTAATACTCCAACATGCCATCGAAGGCATTTTTGTAGTATCCGAAGCTGTAGGTGATGTTTTTCTTTCGCGCAATGCTGAGCGGCTCGACTCTACCATTTGTGCCGTATTCTTCGGCGATGAATTCGGCAAGTTCAGCAATTTCGTCGGCACGTGAGAGTGCTGAATCAATCAAAAAGGTGGTCATATCCTTGCTGCTTTTGGAGTTTAGCTTCAGCTTCCTTGCGGTCGCGTCGCATCTGCTCTTCGACATCTGGGGGAATAGTGCCGCCTTCGCGGGCGGCACGTGCCATTTGTTCACCTATGGTTTGGTCGGAAGGGGGCGTGGAGGTTTTTCTTGCATGAAATTTGGCAAGAATTTCATCAGGCGATTCGAGCCTCTTAGGCAGGCGTATCTGTCCTGATTGGAGAGCCGCCTGAAAATCTTGCTCATCTTTCTGAAGCGTGTTCTCATCAATCGGCTCAATCCATCTCATCTCTATCATAGCACGGTAAATCAGCGCATCAAGATTGTCAGGCGCATCCAGTTGAAATTGTAGTTTGTTCATAGTTATCACCTATAAAGTGATATGGTTAAAACGACAACGATGAATTTCTCGCAATAAATTCTCTGACTTTTTTGCGTGCGCGACGCAAAATCTGGCGAATGTTTTCAGGTGTGGTGTCATAGCGCTGGGTCAGTTCCTCTATGACATGCGCAGGCAAGTTCTTACCTGGATCATACCATTGATAGACTGTTCGCATAATATCTTGCTCGCGTTCTGTCAGACTGTTTAGGGCATCTTTAATAATTTTCATCTGCTTTGAGTCTTGAGAATCCTGTGAATTGTTCTCAGCCGGCATAGATGTGTGGGCAATGTGGGCATCTGTTAGAGGTTCAGTCGGTATGCTCGTGTTACGACGATGGTGGTCGTTAAACAAATTTTCCGCAATGCGCTGCAGCCAGCCACGCGTGCGCCTGAGGCTGGCGTCAGGGCTCAAGGTATCATCGGCACGAAAAGTATGGGCTTTTTCAAGGACACGGACGAAAGTATCTTGCACAAGATCTTGGACAGCGTCAGCACCGAGTTCGTGGCAGTATTTGCGATTGCAAATGTAGAATAAATATTCACGATGCCGCTCGTAAAATACACGAAAGGCGTCTTCCCAACCATCGTGGCGCTGTGCAATCAGCATGAGTAACTCTCCGTCCATTTTCTTGCTCAGGTCTATAGCTAGTTGCATTATCACAGGCAAGGGTGCATTTGAGTTCGATAAGCTATTTGCCACAAGCTGCTGGTGTCGTGCTGACACATGTTGCTCGGCACGCATGATACCTGCGGCACGATGTAATGCCACAATATATGCAGTAGAGGCGGCACGCTTCGTCATTCCTTTTCGGTTGAGTTTAGTTTAGTTAAAAAGCTATGACATAACAAACAAGCTCTTAGAGAATGAACAAAGCCCTCAAGTACAGTGCTTCAACAAGACAAGAAGACCTAACAAGACCTAACAAAAAAACAGCTACCTGTCAAACCCACCTACGGCGTTACCCACAGATACGCCGAAGCGTGACATCTGGCAGAGGAGAATAAGCGTTGAAATTTAGGTGTGCTGCAAAGCTGGGGATGGGGTAGAGAAAGCGGCGGCAGATTGTTTATCACGTTCCAATTGTGCTTTGAGTGCAGCAAGACTGGTAAATTTCTGCTCATCACGCAAGCGAGAGAGCAGCTCCAGTGTAATGACTTGCCCATACAAATCGCCAGTGAAGTTCAAGATATGGGCTTCTATGCTTAATTGAGAGGCGTCAGATACAGTGGGGCGGTAGCCGATGTTGACCATGGCGCGCAGGCGAGTCGTGCCGAGAAGCGCATCCGCAACATACACGCCAGGGCAAGGTACGAGCTTCAGGGGGTCAGGCAGTGCCAAGTTCGCCGTAGGAAATCCGATAAGGCGACCGCGTTGGTCCCCGTAGATTACCTTGCCCGTGAGCCGGTATGGACTGCCTAAGAGCCGATTGGCTTCACTGATGCGACCAGCTGACAGAAGCGAGCGAATCAATGTGCTGGATACAGCACGCTGCTCAACCACAAGCTCTTCGACCACATCCACTGAAAAAGAGTGTTTAACAGAAAGCGCTTGCAAGGTTTGCAGTGTCCCGCTACGGTCTTTCCCAAACCCATGGTCATAGCCAATAACCATCGCTGCTAGCCCAAACTCTTTGAGCAAAATCTTCTCGACAAAGGTTTCTGGAGACAGTTCAGAAAAAGCCTTGGTGAAATTGATAATCACGACGGCATCCAAGTGGAGTGCAGAAAGCAAAGCAATTTTTTCGTCGGTAGTAGTCAGGAGCTGAACAGGCTGAGCGTCCTTTTTAGCCACAACAGTGCGTGGATGTGGTTCAAACGTGATGAGCACGGACTGCAGATGAGCAGCATGAGCTTTTGAAGTCAGAGCCGAAATGATTTTGCGATGTCCAAGATGAACGCCATCGAACGTGCCTAATGTGATGGCAGAAGTGCGGGGGAGAAAAGGTGCTGCAGGCTCATGAGACGAGGTAAAAAGCTGCCCATTAGTGTAGTAAAAGAGCTTCATGGTTCAGTGTAGATTATGTTGAAGTGATGTTCCAGCGGCGGCAATCTCAGCAAGAACGTGTTCAAGAGATTGTGCATGGGCAACATCAAAATTGCCAATACGTTCGCGCCGAAGGGCATACAGATAGCCGCCAACCCCTAAAGCTTGACCAAAATCATGAGCCAGAGAGCGAATGTAGGTGCCTTTTGACACGCGAGCACGAAAATACACAAATGGGCAATGAAATTCAGTAATAGAAAACTCGAAAATTTCTACCTCGCGAGCTTTACGGTCTGCAACAGCTTGACCAGACCGTGCAAGGTCATAAAGCCGTCGTCCGTGATGCCATATTGCTGAGTATATTGGTGGGATTTGTAGAATTTTACCAGTAAAGCGGCGTGCTGTCTCTAAGATGATATCAAGAGAGAGTGAATCTGTAGGTCGGTGATTGTATTCTTCTGTTTCGCCATCGTAGCTGGGAGTTTGAGCCCCAAGCTTGATGCATCCTGAATAAGTTTTGTCCAGCGCCTCAAATTGAGCCAGTTCCTTCGTCTTTTTACCAGTTGCTAATAAAAGTAGTCCAGTAGCTCGAGGGTCAAGTGTGCCAGCATGTCCGACCTTGCAGCGAAATCCAGCACGCGTGTAAGCGTTGCGGACTTTAGCTACTACATCAAATGAAGTCCAGCCAAAAGGCTTGTCTATTAGCAAAAGTTGAGCTGGACAGTCACGATACTGAGTCGTGCGTGTAGGCATTGAAACTACAAACTAACTACTGGAATTTAGCTCGGAAGTTCCGAGGGTTTAGAACCTTGATTGGCTTCTCGAATAAGCATTTCTAAGCGAGCAGCCTTTTCTGCCGCTTCATCTAAGTGGAATTCTAATTCAGGCATACGACGAAATTGATGACGAATCCGAGCCGAAAGTTCTTTGCGGAAGAACTTGCTTTCCTTGCGAATGTGTGCAAGTACTGATTGTGCCATTTCCTTACTACCAAGCACTGAAATGTAGACATGAGCAATGCTCAAATCGGGAGAGACTTTCACACCTTGAATGGTCGTGAGAGCACCATTACGCGGTAGTTCTTTCTGAAAAATCAAACTAAGCTCGCGTTGGAGCAGTTCTGCAACACGTTCTGTTCTGACCGACATCGGGGTCCCTCTCTTTTTTTAGGTTGAACAGCAGCTGTCAAATAGCAAGGGGTTACCTAAGAAACTCAAACTCAACAACCGTCGGTCACTCCAATGGTAGTGACTTGCTGGCTACTCCGCTGCTAACTTACGCTTTGTCTCGACAGTTTCATACACTTCAATAATATCGCCAACTTTTATGTCGTCGTATCCAGCAAGTGCAAGACCGCATTCAAAACCAGCATCGACTTCTTTGACATCATCTTTGAATCGTTTCAATGAAGAGAGTTCGCCTTCGTAGATTTGTACGCCATCGCGCAATAGCCTGACCTTTGCATCGCGACGAACTTTACCTTCAAGAACATGGCAGCCAGCGACATTTCCAACTTTCGAGATGCGGAAGACTTCACGCACTTCTGCTGTACCAATAACAATTTCAGAAAGCTCAGGCGAGAGCATGCCCTCGAGCGCATCTTTGATTTCTTCAAGGGCATGGTAAATAACGGTGTAGAAGCGAATATCAATATTTTCTTTTTCGGCAAGTCGCTTTGCATTGAGGTTAGGACGGACACGGAAACCTATGATGATGGCATCAGATGCAGCTGCCAGCAGGACATCACTTTCTGTAATTTGTCCAACACCCTTGTGAATAATGTTGACCTTGACCTCATTTGTGCTAGCCTTCATTAGACCATCTGCCAGCGCCTCAATGGAGCCACCCACATCAGCTTTGAGCACAATACGCAGTTCTTTGATTTGTCCGCTTTGTGCTTGCTTGGAGATGTCATTGAGCCTGACACGAGTGGTCTGGCGTATAATTTGCTCACGGCGAATTAACTGACGGCGCATAGCCACTTCGCGAGCCTCACGGTCAGAGGGCATCACATTGAACACATCACCAGCTTCAGGCAGGGTTTCAAAGCCTAGAACACGCACCGGTTGCGAAGGATGCGCCTCTGAGACTGGACGACCACGCTCATCAAGCATGGCACGAACACGTCCATACGAAAGACCTGCAACGAACGGAGCCCCAACTTTAAGTATGCCATTCTGAACCAGAACAGTGGCTACAGCACCTTTGCCCTTGTCTAACTCAGCCTCAATCACCACGCCTTTTGCCAAACGGTTGGGGTTATAACTGGCTTTTAGGTCCATGAGCTCAGCCTGTGCAAGGACTTTATCGAGCAACTGACGAACGCCAGCGCCTGTCTTTGCAGAGATTTCCTGACACTGCACATCTCCGCCCCATTCTTCGACCGTAACTCCGTTTTCAGCAAGTTGGGCACGAATCTTGTCAGGATTGGCTTCTGGCTTATCGATTTTATTGATAGCGACAACAATCGGTACATTAGCGGCCTTAGCGTGGTTGATAGCTTCAATAGTCTGGGGCATCACATTGTCATCAGCGGCTACGACAAGAATCACAATATCAGTAACCTGTACCCCGCGCGCACGCATCGCAGTGAAAGCTTCGTGGCCGGGTGTATCCAAAAAGGTGATTTTTTCAGAATTCTCTAGCGTAACTTCATAAGCCCCAATGTGCTGCGTAATGCCGCCTGCCTCGCCTGCAACCACATTGCTGCGGCGAATGTAGTCCAACAGCGAAGTCTTACCATGGTCAACATGACCCATGATGGTTACAACAGGCGGACGCTTAGCTAAATCTTCTGGTTTATCTTCTTCAAGTTCAACACACGTAGCTTCAACATCAGAAATAAACTGAACTTCACGACCAAATTCTAAGGCAAGCAGTTCTATGGTCTCACGATCGAGCCGTTGGTTGATGGTAATGAGCTTGCCCATACGGAAACATTTCTCAATGACTTCCTTAGGGGTAACGCCCAACAAGTTGGCAAACTCATGTGTGGTGGCAAACTCCGTAATCTTAACAACCTTATCTTCTGCGGCACGCTGCGCTGCTTCAAGCTCCATTTTTTCCTCGCGTTCACGGCGGCGCTGTTTGCGGAAGCGCTGACGGGAAGAAACCTCGCCAACTTCGCCAAGCATAGTTTCGCGAATGTTGCGCTCAATAATTTTCTCATCAATCTCATGCCGCTTGTTTTTCTTCTTCAGTTTCAGACCCTCTTCCAGCTTGTCCTCAGAGTGAGCTTTCTTATGAGGCTTGGCAGGTTCAGCAGTGGTAAAAAACTCTGACTTCGGAGTCTCCGCAGTAGGTGGAGCTGCCTTAGCCTCAATAGCCTTAGAAGGTGCTGATGGAGCTTTAGAAGGCGCTGGAGTGCCAGTGGATTTGATGTCACTGGGCTTAGTGTCAACAGCTTTAGTGTGTTCAGTAAGCGCACGGGCTTGTTCGCCAAATCGCTTCTTCTTTTCTTTCTTCTTTTTCTTGAAGATTTCAATTTCGCCAAGCACGCGCAAGCCACCGATGTTTTCTGGGGTCGTAAATTTTTTAGCAATCTCGGCTTGCTGATGCTCAATTTCACGGCGCAACTCTGTCTTTTCCGATACTGGCAGGGATGTAGCTGAACTTTGACCAGCAGATTCGTCTCTCTGAGGTTCTGCCGCAGCCGTCGTACTGGTCACGGTATCGGTTTGTGGCAGAGAAACGCTCATGTCAGAAGAAGTAAGCTGTGGCGTAGAAGACTCCACAGCTTCAAGACTGGGTGCAGTTGTGGGTGCAGTTGCAGTATCAGCATCGGTGGAGACTTCAGCTGAAGTCTCGATGCTGGGGACAGTCACAGTGGTCTCGTTTGCTATCGTGTTCAGACACAGCTCGGCTGATGTATCTGATGTAGTTGAGTCAGTAGGAGCAGGCTCTTGTACGGCGGTTTCAGCCGGCTCTTGTGCAGCGGTTTCAGGCTCTAATTCAGCAACTGCAGATGATGATTCAAGAGATAGTGTGTTTTGCTGGAGTGCTGGTGTGGCAGCCACCTGCTCTACGGGAATTGGAGCCGGGCTTTCTACGGAGACTGGAGAGACTGGTGCATCAACAGTTGCAGGCGGCGTCTCGCGAGCCGTCTCTGTGCTGAGCTTGACCGTCGTCAAAATAGGCTCTTCCTTGAAGGAAGGGGTTGCGCGCTTAATTTTAGTGGCTTTGAGGGAAAGGTCAGGTTTGCTGTCAAGAGCTTTCTTTTTGCGCTCTTTTTCAGCCTTGAACTTGCGATGAATGTCGCTGAGTTTCTTCGCATCGCTGAAATTTTCGAAAATAATCTCACGTACGCTTTCAGGGACTTTAGAAGAGGGCGAGGCAACTTTGATGTTGCGGTCGCGTAGGAAGTCAAGCAAATCCTGCGCAGATATCGATAACTCCTCTGCAATATCTGCAATTTTATACTTTCTTTCTTCACTCATATCATGTTTTCCTTTCAGCAATGCAAGTTAAAGACGCTCAAGCTGTGGTATTGTCTGGTTTAGGCTGAGCAGACAGCACATCTGCAACAGGCGATGCCGTATCAGGATTAGCCTTGGCAGAATCCCCTTTCAGGGTCGTGCCTTGGTGTTGAGATTGAGAGGTTACTGAAGCATGAGCTTCACCAACCTCGTGTTCAAACTCATCTTGAAGAGTTTTGTAGATACTTTCAGCTATGCGTCGCCAGTATTTGCGCTCTTCTTCACTGATAAGGCGAGTGTTAGCTTTAGAGCGCTTTGAGTCGGTAGAAGACTCCTCGCGCTTTGGGGACGCAATCAACGCTTGCTCAATGGCATCAACTCCAGCTTCGAGTGCTTTGCGTGCTGTGTCTAACCCGCTATCCAAAAGCTGATAAATCATATCGTCACCAAACTCTTCTCGAAACGCAATAATATCAATATCGTCTGAATCTTGAAGTGTTTTGTCAAGTTCGCGATAGATTTCTATTTCAAAACCGGTGAGCTTTTCTGCAAGATGTATATTGTTGCCGTTTTTCCCAATTGCATATTTGATTTGGTCTGGCTTGAGCATGACGCGAGCCTTTTTGTTTTTAAAGTCGGCAAACACGCTCATCGGGTCAATTTTAGCTGGCTGCAATGCGCGCGCAATGTAGATTTGCGGCTCGTCGCTGTAGCTAATTACATCAATGTTTTCATTGCCAAGCTCGCGCACGATATTCTGGATGCGTTTGCCTTTGTGACCGACGCATGCTCCAACAGGGTCAATACGGTTGCTCGTCGACTCGACAGCAACCTTAGCTCGTTCGCCCGGCACGCGAGCAATGCCCTTGATGAGAATGAGTCCTTCAGCAATTTCAGGCACTTCTGCTTCAAAGAGCTTGCGCAGAAAATTATCGTCTGTGCGTGAGACAATAACGCGAATTGGTCCATCTTCACGCTCTTTTTCAATCTCCGTCCCATCAGGCTGCTTGATACGAATCTTTTCCCGCTCGACTTTCTTGACATAAAGCTTCATTCTCGGTGTCTTGCGCGGGTTGTCTTTAGGCATCTTCTCACTGATGGGCAAAATCAAATCTACCTTTTGATTCTTGGAGGTGTTGTAGGTGAAGATAATTTCCTTTGGACGAATCTGATAGACTTCGGCAGAGACAATTTCGCCGACCTTTTCGCGACATTCTTCAAAGATGGCTTCACGCTCAGCATCACGAACTTTTTTCTGAACCGCCTGCTTGATAATCTGGATTGATTTACGCGTAAGATACTTCTCTAACTCAATTGGACCCTCCTCGTAATCATCGCCTAACTCCAGTGAGTCATCTATCTTGCGGGCTTCTTCGTAACTGATTTGAATGGTCGGTATTTCTACCTCCTTCACCACCTTTTTCATGATGTAGACTTCAAAATCCCCACGCTCAGGATTGACAATAACACGTGCATTAACTTCAGGGTCGTAGTCTTTGCGAAGTTGCTTTTGAATGACTTCCTTAAGCAAGTCTGCAATATCCAACTTCATGCTACTGATCTCATTGTTCTTGCGGTCTCTGAGCCGGTCAAATTCTTCAATAGCATGAAAAGCCGATTTGATAAGCATCTTTCTATCTTCGGCAGTTGGCTCTTGCTTTCGTTTTGGCATAAGCGTTATGGTTTAAGTGCGAAATTTCACAAGACTACGCTAAAATTCTACTTGTACAACCGCTTCTTTGATGCAGTGAAGCGGTAGGACCAAAGTTGTCTGCGCTGAATCTTGCGCAGTAGCCTGCATGTCTGTATAACGCTTTTTCGATGTAGCTGACTTCTTCGGTGAAGTATCAAGCTCGATGGTCGCATCAGGACTATCCAGATTTTTCACTGCAAGAAGTCGCCCTTCGATGACCTGCACAGCTGAATTGGCATCTATGTAACGAATGCGCAGAAGTCGACCGACGTTTTTCTTATACTGACGTGGCAAAAGCAACGGTCGCGAAAGACCAGGCGATGAGATTTCTAGGCGAAAGTTGTCACCAAAAATCTCTTGCGCCTCCGAGTCATGTTCTAAAGCATCCAACATCTGTCGCGTCAGCCAAGCACATTCATCAATCGTGATACCATTGTCTGTATCAACATACAGCTCAACAATATCACGCCCATTGACATTGCGCATCACAAAATCAACCAAATACACCTCGGCAGAAACCCTGCCATGACGATGGCGCTGCAAGAACGCTTCAACCCATGCCCTTGCACGCAGTAGTCGCTGTTGCGCTATCACTTCTTTGCAGTCTGACTTTAGCAGAACAAAAAAAGTGGGGAAATGCCCACTTTTCTAAGCATTAAAGAATGCTAAATATAGCACTTTGCACAGCTTTTTCAAACCCGCTCTGGCAGCAAAAGCGATACCTGTAGGAGCAGTATGCTGTTAGGCAAGCACAAGTGTCGGTAGAAAAAAGAGTTATGGATTTGAAATCTCTCAGTCGTATTTTAGACCTAAAGCCCAAGGAACATTAGGAGAATAATTATGAACGCCAAGTCATCTTACCGCAATAATGCCTACGCTGTTGCACACAAGAGTGCGGCACACACCGACGATAGCAATGTATTGCCAGTGCTGCAAAGCGCAGGGATGCGAAACGACCTTCTGCCGCCTGAAAGTATCCGCCCACTGAAGATTCTCTTTGTAACGCCAAAGGGTAAGAAAGAGGAGGATACAAGCCAAAAAGCCCTGTTCTCGATGGCAATTGGGGTGCTGGTCAGCATCACACCGAAGCAGCACGAAATTGAACTCGTCGATGAGCTCTTCGGCGACAAAATTAATTTCGATGGCGACTATGACCTTGTTGGTATCACAGCACGCACCATGAATGTAACGCGTGCCTACGAAATTGCCGACGAATTTCGCCGGCGTGGTAAGACGGTCATCATGGGCGGTGTACATGTCTCGTTCAACTATGACGAAGCCATTCAGCACTGTGATTCTGTGATATGCGGCGAGGCAGAGAATCTATGGGCATATGTCTTGCAAGATGTTGCCTTAGGAAACTTACAGCCGCGCTATAATGCCACCGACTTCCCACCTGTCAAAGAAGTTCCAGCCATTGATTATGAGCGTATCTTCAAGGCAAGCAAACGCGATAAGGTCGACGCACGCAAATCTATTCCAATCTACATGACTCGTGGTTGCCCCTACACATGCACATTTTGTGTAACGCCAAATTTTACAGGACGACTGTATCGCGTGCAATCTATTGATACTATCAAAGAGCAAATTGAGACAGCAAAGCGTGTCTGGTTTAAGCCATCGCGCTATGGAAAAAAGCCCTGGTTCATGTTTACAGACGAAAATCTGGGGGTCAATAAGGCACGCATGTATGAAATTTTGGACGTGCTCAAAGAGTGCGACATCAAATTCAGCTCTTTTATCAGCATCAACTTTTTGGAAGACAAAGAATCGGTGCGGCGCTTAGTTGAAGCAGGCTGTGTGATGGCATTAGTAGGCTTTGAGTCTGTCAATCAAGAAACGGTCAATCGTTATGATAAGTGGAGAATGAATAATGTGGCAAAATATGTCGAAATCATCAGGCAGTGCCGCAAAATGGGCTTAAACATTCAAGGTAATTTCTTGGTCAATCCTGCCATAGATAGCTACGAAGATATGGCAGCAGTCGAAAAATTCGTCGATGAAAACCTCTTGATGATGCCCATATACTCCATCCTTACACCGTATCCGGGCACAACCATGTACAAAGAATACAAAGCTAAAGGTCTGATTGTCGATGAGGATTGGGACAAATACACTGCTCATAACTTGGTAATTCGCTGCGACAAGTATGACCCAATGGAATACCAAGTACGGTACCTGCGCCACTTCTTGGGCTTCTACAAGTGGTCGACAATCATCAAGCGGGTACTGTTCAACCCAAACAAGTTGATTAACTTGGTAACCAGCCTAATCTTCAAGCGCAACCTCAAAGACCAGCTGAAGAGCGTGCTTAGCGGTAAAAAAGCTCCTCTGCAGTATTTGATGCAAAAAGCCGCTAAAGAGAAAGCGAAAACACAAACTGAATTGACTACAGCAGTGTAGCAACTACACAACTTACATAGCAAGTCCGAAGGCGCATCTCGGCGCCTTTTGCTTTTTCCTGTAAGCATCTGGAAAAGATATCCGACCCATCTTTCACTGGGATTAAATTTTTGTTAAACAAAATTTTTATGTTAAACGAAAGTTTCATATAATTGCGCCAATGTTAAGCGATTTTTTAATAATAAAACTAAAACGAATATGAAAAACTTATCTGCTATTATCGCATCCCTGCTGTTTTGCCACGTGCTCTTTGCTCAAGAGCGCAATCCGATTACAGCCGACCAAGCGCTGGAACGCCTCAAAGCAGGCAATAGGCGATTTGTAGAGGGAAGAACCATTCATCCACGCCAAGACCCTGCACGCATACGCGAGGTGGCAAAAGAGCAAAAGCCATTTGCGATTATTGTTGGCTGCTCTGACAGTCGTGTTCCCAATGAAATCATCTTTGATGAAGGGTTAGGCGATTTGTTCATTGTCCGGACAGCTGGACAAGTGTCAGCAGCAGCTTCATTTGGCAGCATAGAGTTTGCCGAAGCCGTGTTAGGTACAAACTTGATTGTGGTGTTAGGGCATACAGAGTGCGGCGCTGTAGCAGCGGCATGCAATTATCAGAAGACCGTGCCCGGACACATCATCACGCTGGTCAATAGCATCAAGCCAGCAGCCATGACAGTGGAAAGGCTGGTCAGGCAAGGAAAAGTGGCGCAGAAAGATTTTGTCAATGAAACAGTAAAGCAAAACGTGCGCGTGCAGGTCGAACAGCTAAGAAACTTGGAGCCAATTTTAAGTGAAGCGGTGCGCTCTGGACGCACAAAAATTGTTGGTGCCGTCTATGACCTTGCTACAGGTAAAGTCGAGTTTTTGCCTGAGACAGAAGAAACTGTCCAGAAATAAATCTCAAGAACAGCAGGGCAAGAACGGCATGCTTGCTCTGCTGTATATGTTTTGGTGCATCATCTAACACAATAAAACCTAACGCTCAAGACTATGGGATTTCAAGACATTACAATTAGTCTGCTTTCGCCGATGGTGCTGGCTTTTATACTGGGCATCATTGCGACACTTATCAAAAGCGACCTGAAATTTCCCGAAGAGCTTTACACGGCACTGACGATTTATTTGCTCGTCGCCATCGGCTTGAAAGGCGGATATAAACTCTCGATTACGCCGTTTTCACAGTTTGTTTATCCAGCACTTGCCGCACTGGTGTTGGGCTTGGTGATTCCGATTTGGTCATATCAAATTCTCTTGCGAATGGGGAAGTTTGATATTGCCAACTCGGCGGCGATTGCGGCGCACTACGGCTCGGTCTCGGCAGTGACCTTCGGCGAAGCACTTGCCTTTCATGACAATCTCAAAGCCGCCTTGCTCGAGCAAAATCCTCAAATGACCGAAGAGGCATTGAAACTTGCAGGCGGCATCTATGAAGGCTTTATGCCCGGCTTGCTGACTATTATGGAGTTTCCCGCCATCATTGTCGCGATTCTCACGGCGCGTATTGCGTCAGCGCGATTAGCGACCGCAGGCGATGTGGCTGAAGCAAACGGCGATGCCTCACTCGGCAAAGTGATGCAGGAACTCATTGCGAGCAAAAGCAACTTGCTGATGATTGGCTTTTTAATCGTTGGCATCATTTGCGGCAAACGTGGGTGGGAACAGGTTGCACCGTTTTTTGACGCGCCGTTTCGCGGCATTCTCGCGCTCTTTTTGCTTGAAGCAGGATTAGTTACGGGCAGGCGATTGGGCGACTTGAAGAAGGTCGGCGGATTTCTCATCGGCTTCGGAATTTTGATGCCAGTGTTGCACGCCATATTGGGCATTTATCTCGGAAAACTTGCGGGGCTTTCGCTTGGCGGCGCAACGATTCTCGGCGTGCTGGCGGCAAGTGCTTCTTACATCGCCGCGCCTGCCGCCTGCCGTGTCGCATTGCCTGAGGCAAGCCCAACCTACTATCTGACCGCCTCACTTGCTGTAACTTTCCCGTTCAACATCATCATCGGCTTGCCACTCTACCACTTCATCGCAAAAACAATTTATGGAGCATAGGAGTCATGAACTATGAAGACAGCTCAACTCAAACTGGTCACCATCATTGCAGAAGACGGGCTTGAAGCGCGCTTGCTACGAGAGCTCAAGGCGCTGGGAGCAAAAGGCTACACAGTTTCAAACGTGCGCGGCGTGGGCTTGCACACCGACCGCACCAACGAATTCGAAGGCGAAAATATCCTGATTGAAACGCTCGTCAGCAAGGAAGTTGCAGATAAAATTCTCGAAAAGCTTGCGGCAGATTACTTCGACCGCTACAGCATCATTGCATATGTGGAAACCGTGGAAGTGGTGCGTGGCGAGAGATTCGTGTAAGCAGGGTTGATACAAGAGCCTGAAAGATTCTGCTATATTTGCGGGGCACTGACACAACAAAATCAAAGTATCTGTGATACCGCGCTATTCGCCACCAGATATTGCCGCAATTTGGACAGAAGAAGCCAAAATGCAGCGCTGGCTCGAGATTGAGTTGGCTGCCGTCGAAGCACGCATGAGGCTTGGCGAGGTGCCTGCAGAAGACTATGAGCAAATCAAAAAGCGGGCAAAGTTCGATGTCGAGCGCATTCTCGAGATTGAAAAAACCACGAAGCATGATGTGATTGCATTTCTGACCAACGTGGCAGAGCATGTCGGTCAAGCCTCACGCCATATTCATCAGGGCATGACATCGAGCGATGTACTTGATACGGCGCTATCGATGCAATTGCGTGACGCTGGAAAAATCATTGCCACCGATATTGAACGCTTGCTCAAAGTGCTTGCCAAGCGTGCCAAGGAGTTCAAATACACCTTGCAAATTGGACGCACGCATGGCGTTCATGCCGAGCCCATCACATTTGGTCTGAAGCTGGCGCTGTGGTATGAAGAAATGAAGCGCAATCGCGAAAGGCTAAAGCGTGCCATTGAAAATGTCAGCGTCGGGAAAATTAGCGGTGCGGTGGGGACATTTGAGCATCTTTCACCAAAAGTTGAAATCTATGTCTGCAAAAAGTTAGGCTTAAAGCCAGAGCCGATTGCCACACAAGTCATCCAGCGAGATAGGCATGCAGAGTATCTCTGCACACTGGCAATTATTGCCGCCTCAATTGAAAAGTTTGCCATTGAATGCCGACACTTGCAGCGCACGGAAGTCTTGGAAGTAGAAGAATTTTTTAGCGAAGGGCAGAAAGGAAGTTCGGCTATGCCACACAAGCGCAATCCAATCACCTTTGAGCGCCTAACAGGATTGGCACGCATCATTCGAGCAAACGCCTTGGCAGCACTGGAGAACATTGCACTTTGGCATGAACGCGATATTTCACACAGTTCCGTCGAGCGCATTATCATGCCCGACTCCACAATTGCGCTCTGCTACATCTTGCGGCAATTTACCGATGCCATAGAAAAACTGATTGTCTATCCCGAGCGGATGTTAGAAAATTTTGAGCGTTCATATGGACTGATTTTCTCACAGGCTATACTACTGGCGCTGACTCAGAAGGGCTTGGCGCGCGAGGAAGCCTATCAATTAGTGCAGCGCAATGCCATGCAGAGCTGGAAAGAGCGTGTGCCGCTGAAAACACTGGTGCAAAACGATAGCCAAATACGAGCTCATCTGTCCGAAAAAGAAATTGAGCAGATTTTTTCTTCAGAAGCACTAATGAAGAAAATGAAGAAAAATGTGGACTACATTTTTCGGCGTGTGGGTCTGACGAAATAGCTTGCTACCGAAATTAGCCTACTCTCCTGACATAGTTACTGCGCACTAAATACTTGTAACCCAAAACGGCCCTTTCGACCATTTTTTTGAGAAAAAAACGGTCATATCAACGCTTCGGAAATCGACCAAAAAATAAATTGACGTGCGGGACCAAGGCTTAGAGAGCCTTGGTCTTTTGGGAAGTTTCAATTGAAGAGAAAGGAAGCGAAGTTATGTCACAGTTAGAATCAAGAACATTAGCACCCGAGAACCTTACCACTACTGTGAAAGCGGCAACACATGAATCAAGCGCAAATGTGAAAAGCCCCGAGTCGGCTGGGGAGTTTGAGATTGTCGAGCTCTCACGTGTCATTCCGCTACCGAGAGTCTTGCAAATTTGTTTGTTGCAATTTTCTACGGCAATTGTGTTTGTGCTCCTCAATAGCACGCTCAACCGTGTCATGATTGTCGAGTATCAAATTGATGCGTGGATAGTGGGCGTGCTTATTGGCTTACACAATCTGATGGCAGGGATTCGTCCAGTGATTGGATACTATTCCGACACGCATCTGTTCTTCGGCTACCGGCGCACGCCGCATATAATTGTAGGCAACCTCATCATGGTGCTGGGCGTGTTGCTCTCTGTCCATGGACTGATGTTAGTCAAGGGCAATTATGCAATGGGAATTACGCTAATTGTAATTGCCTTCACGCTCTACGGATTAGGTATCAACATAACGGGAACTATGTTCTATGCGCTACTGGCAGATAGTGCTGGAGAGAAGCACAAAGCCAAAGCTGTGACCGTTGGCTGGTTTGTGCTCATCTTCGGCGTCATTCTGGTCTCAGGCATGGTAAGCAACTACTTGAAAGATTTTTCAGATGAGCGGTTGGTATCGCTATTCTGGATAGGCGGCAGTTTTGCGATTCTTTTTACTTGGTTAGCTATGCTGGGCACAGAAAAGCGTTTTGCCAAAGCGCATGAAATTGTGCTAAGCAAAAAAGATGATGTGAGTTTCAAAGTCGCTATCAAGACGCTACTGGCAAATAAAACGGTCTATGAATTTTTCCTTTTCATGTTCATTACGGTGGTTGCTATTCAAGGGCAGGATGTGATTTTGGAGCCGTTTGGTGCAGAGATTTTTGGAATGAGCGTGTCAGAGACAGCAAAACTGACACAGCTGTGGGGAATGGGCACGATGCTGGGCATCTTGACACTGGGACTCTTTTTTGTCAATCGCATCGGGAAAAAGCGCACCACGTATTTAGGCTGCGTGCTGTCGGCTATAGGGTTCTTGCTGGTCTGTGTGTCGCCTGCTGTCGATGTTGGGCTCTTTAAGACAGCGGTTGTGCTGTTAGGTCTTGGCAACGGCGCACTCACTGTGGGGACGCTAACCATCATGATGGATATGACCACGAAGGAAAATGCCGGCGTGTTTATGGGGACATGGGGCGCAGCACAAGCACTGGCCAACTTTGTAGCCAACACAACAGGCGGCGCAATTCGTGATGTGTCACTGTGGCTGTCGAGTAGCCACTACATAGGCTATGCCACAGCATTCACAATTGAAATGATTTTGCTCTTTGTGGCAGTTGCCATTCTGCGTGTGATTGACATCACCGAGTTTCAGAAACGGCGACCTGCAGAAGTGCTAACACAGGTCGTAGGGCGTGAAGACTAAGCTATGCAGTCTTGTTCTTGCACTTGTCTTTTGTCATTATATCTCAGGCACGGACGTTTTCGCACTTTTTCGTCATCTCGAGCTCACTTTTGTTGTCATGCCAAGCACTCTTTTCTTGTCATTGCGAGCTCAGTTTTGTCATGCCGAGCGTAGCAAGGAATCCAGCGCATGGATGCTTCACTTCGTTCAGCATGACCAGGGTAATGTCATGCCGCACACTTTTGGTCATGGCATGCACGCTTTTCCCTTGTCATACCGAGCGTAGTGAGGAATCCACTATGGATGCTTCAACTGCGCTGCACTTCGTTCAGCATGACAGGGTAATGTCATGCCGCATGCTTTCGGTCATAGCATGCACATGGTCATGGCATGCACGCTTTTGCCTCGCTATTCCGAGCACCTTTTTCCCTGTCATGCCGAGCACCCTTTTCCTTGTCGTTCCGAGCACCCTTTCCTTGTCATTCCGAGCCAGAGCGAGGAATCCAGCGCATGTATTCTTCACTGCGATGCGCTTCGTTCAGCATGACAGTGTATCGGCAAGACGCATAGCATAATCAGTTCAATTCGTATCATTTTGAGCGTGCATTCACTCGGCGCGAATTGTCAATGCAACCCAAATCTACTTTGCACTAGGTCTGTAGCGAATGACTTCGGCTTTCTCAATGGTAATGAGCCCGCCAGCTTTGGTTTGCTCAAAGAGCGTCTCGATGTGCTCGACGAACTGGCGGATTTTTTCTTCTACATCGACAATTTCGATAACAATTGGCAGGTCAGAAGAAATCTCAATGAGTTTTGCCGTATGAACGATGGAGTTAGCACCAAAGCCCATGATGGCGCGCATCGCCGTTGCCCCAGCCAGCCCATGTTTCTTAGCTTCAAAGACGATGGATTCGTAGAGCGGAATAGCACCGTGCTTGTCAGACTCGCCAACAAAGATGCGCAGCAACTTGGCATCAGGATTTTTTTCAATCATAGCAACCTCAAAAGTGAATAGCCAAAAAAAGTCGCCAAAAGACCAAGAACGACACTTAGTGTAACATAGAGACCGGCGTAAAGAAATTGCCCATCTCGCAAAAGTGCCAGCGTCTCGTTAGAGAAAGCCGAGAAAGTTGTAAATCCGCCACAAATGCCCGTTGCCAAGAAAAGTCGCCAGTCTTGTGAGAGCCCGCCTCGGTCGCTGAGCGCAAAGACAAGACCAATTAGGAAACAGCCCAAGATATTGACGCTAAGCGTGCCATATGGAAATGTCGTAAGAAATCCTTTCTGAACTTGCTGCGAGACCACATACCGAAGCATACCGCCAATAGAGCTTCCAATACCAATCAGGAAAAGAGTTTTCATGTCTTAGTGCGATTTTCCAAGTTGAGAGCACAATGCAATTTGAGCGCTAAGGCTATAGCCGTTCAATCACATACTTGAAAATGGCGGTCATTTTAGGTTCAGCTTCGTTAGCCGCTGCAATAATTTCCTTGACATCAACAGGCTTGAGGCTTTCAGGAAAGCATTCATCGGTGATGATAGAAATGCCGAGCACTTCGGTGCCTTGATGATTTGCCACAATGACTTCAGGCACAGTGGACATACCCACGACATCGGCTTGTAGCAAGCGTAGCATGCGGTATTCGGCGCGAGTTTCCAAGCTGGGACCAGCAAGCGCCGCATACACACCGCGATGCACTTTGATTTTGAGTGCCAGTGCCGCCTCCTCTGCCGCTTGAATCAGCCGCTTGGAGTAGGGCTCGCTCATATCGGGGAAGCGTGGACCCAGCTCATCATCATTTTTGCCAATCAGTGGATTATCACCAATCAGGTTGATATGGTCATCGATAATCATGATGTCGCCTTTGCGATAAAGTGGATTTAAGCCGCCGCAGGCGTTTGAGATGCAGAGGGTTTTGACCCCCAGCGTTTTCATGACACGAATCGGAAAAGTGATCTCTTGCATAGAGTATCCTTCGTAGTAGTGAAAGCGTCCTTGCATGGCTACCACGTTTTTCCCACCGAGTGTACCAAAAATCAGCTGACCTGTGTGTGACTCAACGGTCGAGAGCGGAAAGTGTGGGATTTGCTCATATGGCAGTGTTAGTTTTACCTCAATTTCTTTGGCAAGTCCGCCAAGACCTGTGCCAAGCACAATCCCCACAGGATAGCTGTCGCTAGTATGCTTGCGGATAAAGTCGTGTGCGTCGTTGATTTTTTTGCGCAGTTCCGTCATGCTCTTTAATGTCAAAAGGTTGAGAGAGGTTAAAAACTTTTGAAAAGCTAATTAGCTACAAGAAAAGCTCAAATCATCAAGAGCCTATTTCATCATGAGAGCGGACTTAGACTCGCGGAACTGAAGGGCAAAATCTGCTACGCGTGTGTAGACCTCGCGCAAAGTTTCGGTATCAGGCAGAAAGACAATTCTGAAAAATCCATCTTTCGGGTTTGTGCCAAAGCCAGAGCCATGAACGAAAAGCACGCCTTTTTCTCGCAGCAATCCCAACACGAACTCTTCGTCTGTGCCGAGTTCACCATGCTCAAGGTTCATCTGTGCCATGGCATAGAATGCGCCTTCGGGCTTATTACATCGCATGCCGCTGATGCGATTGAGCATCTCAAATGTAATATCGCGCTGTGCACGCAATCGCTGCATGGTGCTGTCAAGATATGAAGGCGGCAGAGACATCGCAGTTTTGATGACATGTTGTGGTGGTATAGGCGCACACAGTCGGGCATCAGCCAGTTTGCGAATTGCCGCCATCAGGTCGGGCATAAGATGTGAGTTTGTCACCATCATCCATCCCAAGCGCCAGCCCGGTGCAAGATAATTTTTGGAAAGAGACTCCATGGTAATGACTGGCAAATCCTCGCCAGCAAGACTGCCCATAGGAACATGTGTGCCATCAAAAATGAGTTTGTGATACACTTCATCGGCAATCACAACAAGATGATGCTGGCGAGCGACGTTGAGCATGGCTTCAAGCGTTGAGCGCGAGTAGAGTGCGCCAGTTGGATTGTTGGGGTTAATGATGACAAGCAATTTTGTGCGCGGCGTGATTTTTGCACGCAGTTCATCGGCATCAGGCTGCCAATTTTGGTCTGGATTCTGGTGGTATTTGACTTCCACAGCACCCAATTTGGTCGCAATAGCGGTGTAGAGTGGATACCCCGGTGCAGGCACAAGCACCTCATCGCCGGGCTCAAGCAAAGCTGTAAAGACTAAATCAGCTGCCTCGGAAGCTCCATAGGTAAAAATGACATCCTCTGGCGAGGTCCTGATGCCGCGCCGAGCCGCCTCTTCGGCAACAGCTTCTCGAGCTTGAGCAATACCCGTGGATGGTGAATACCCATTGTGACCATTGCGTATCGCTTGGATAATCGCTTCTTGCAAAGCTTCGGGCGGTTGAAACCCATAAAGAGAAGGGTCGCCGATATTGAGGTAAATCACCTTTCGACCCTGTGCCTCTATTTTCTTGGCTTCTGAGACGATATTGCGAATCGCATACCGGTAGTTCTGCGTACGCTGTGCAGGCTGATAGCGTGTAGGCATATAACGATATGAGAATATGGTTACTCTAAACTGTTAAGAATTTCATCAATGTTGACTTTGCGTGCCCCAAGAGCGCCCTTATCAAGAGACCCTTTATAAGTATCAATAGGAACTTCGTAGCGTACCGTTTTCTCTTCGGAAGGTGGCACGCTGGTCGCAGCAGGAGCATTCACTGGCTCTGCCGTTGTAGGTGCCGATGCAGCATCTGAAGCAGTAGGTGTGATGACAGAATGTGTAGTGCTCGATTCAGGTAAGGTGGCAGCTGACGCATCCGTGCCTGACAGGTCGTTGGTATCATTCAGAGCAGGCTGAGCTTTGGTGCGGAGCTGTTTGCGAGCCGCAATTTGATTGACGATGTAGCTATCTTCAGAAGCACTGAAGGAATTGAGCAACTCAAGTTGCGAAGAAAGCAAAAGGCGCAGCTTGCTGACAATTTCATGCTTTTGTGCATTCAGGCGCTCAATATCATCGTGAAGAGCCATCACATCATTTTTGGCGCGTTCCAAAATCTGTGCGGCTTTTATCTGCGCTTCCTGACGAATGAGCTCAGCTTCACGCTTAGCGTTTTCCACTACGCTCATGGTCGACTGTTGCGCCTGTGCCAGCGTCTGATGCAAGATACTTTCAACTTCCTTGAACTTCTGAACCTGACCCTCAAGCTCATAGAGTCGACGCTTGAGCGCATCTTGCTCTGCCAAAAGTTCTTCCCACTGTTTAGCCACTGTGCCTAAGAACGCCTCGACCTCTTCAGGCTCATAGCCGCGCAATGATTTATTGAAGGTCTGTTTTTTGATGTCAATCGGCGTCAGTCTCATGGCGCAACGATTTTTTGGCATTACGCATTTCTTAAAAGTAAGCATAACAAACATTTTCGCAAGGGCAAATGCCTAAACGTTTACCGCTCATTTTCTATTTTGAAGATAAATGAGGCACAAAAAATGGAAGAATTTTTTATCCAAAATTCAATTTATGTGGTGCTCGCTATCGTGCTGGTAATTTTTACAGGACTTTTTTTCTACTTAGTGCGTCTGGAAAGGAAGCTCACGGAACTGGAGCAGCTTTTCTCGGAGCAAGACGAAACAGCACAAAAACGGTAAGCATCTTTCAAGGGTTTATTTCGTCGAACAGATTGCTTAAACTTGCGCGGAGGGCAAGTTTGCCCGAAATGCTAAAACTGAAAAGCACAAAACGGTCTTTCTGCTATGTTGAAAAATCCGAAAATCATTGTCGGCAGCGTTATTCTTGTTGCCGTATTGCTTTGGCTGGCTTTCACGGCGCAAGAGTGGGGCAATAATGTTATCGGCTATGCTAATCTCGACGAAGCGGCAAAAACAAAAAAAGTGTGCTATGTAAAGGGCTACTGGGTCAAGGAAAAGCCTACAGAAGCTAATGCGAATATCTTCACATTTTACATGAAAGACGAGGCTGGCAAGGAAGCGCGTGTTATCTACCGCCACGGCAAACCAAACAACTTTGAACAAGCTACAAGCATTGTGGTACAAGGCAAGTATGAAGATGGTGTGCTGTATGCAAAGGATATCTTAGTTAAATGTCCATCAAAATATCAGTCTGAAGAAGCCGATAAAGCCAAGAAGCTGTAGTGTATTTTTCTAAAAATTCTCATGCCAAGCAGTATGCCTACCGATTCTCTTTTTGCTGAATTCCTTACAGGAAAATTTGTAACCATTTTCGGCTTTGTGGCAGCGCTGGTTGCCACAATTGCGTATTTCAAAGCGGCGCAGTCAGAGCAAGATAGAGTCGCGGAGCAGGAATGGCGCGCAATGGGACGCTACGCTTTCTTAGCAATGTTTATCGCTATCGTCATCAATGGCTCACACCTGCTCTACCTTATTCTCACGCACCAATTTCAATACAACTATGTGAAAAGCTACAGCGATACCACACTGGAGCTATTCTATCTTATTTCAACATTCTACGCAGGTCAAGAGGGTAGCTTCATGCTGTGGATGTTCTATGGCGCGCTATTAGGACTGTTTGTGATTCGCACGGCGAAAGAGTATGAAGCGCCAGTCATGGCAGTGCTGGCGCTCTCGCAAGCATTCCTGCTCTCTATGATTATGGGAATTCAGGTGCCGGGCATCGGTGTCATCGGCAGCGACCCATTTGCACTGGTGATGGGCGAAGTGCCGAAAGAAGGAGATGGGCTAAACGCACTGTTGCAAAACCCGTGGATGGTGATTCATCCGCCGGCACTCTTTCTTGGCTTTTCCTCACTGATTGTACCCTTCAGCTTTGCTATTGCTGCCCTATGGAAAAACAAGTATGACGATTGGGTCAGACCGGCGCTGCCATGGATTCTCTTTAGCGCCATGACACTTGGCGCAGGAATCATGATGGGCGGCTACTGGGCATACAAAGTTTTAGGCTGGGGTGGCTACTGGGGATGGGACCCTGTCGAGAACTCCTCACTGGTGCCATGGCTGATGATTGTAGCGCTTCTGCATACCACACTGGTTCAAAGAAAGCGGGGGTCACTCAAACGCTTCAACCTGTTCTTGGCGATTTTAGCCTACAGCACCATTCTCTACAGCGCTTTTCTGACCCGCAGTGGCGTACTGGGCGATACATCCGTGCATTCTTTCACAGACTTAGGACTCTATAACCAGCTCTTGGCGTTTTGTCTAGTCTTTTTCGGTGGCGGACTTTTCTTGCTACTTTGGCGACTGCGAAGCATACAATCCGTTCAGTATGCGGATTCCATCTACTCGCGTGAGTTTTTCCTCTTCTGCGGCTCGCTTGTCCTCATGCTGATTGGCTTAGTGGTGCTGGCTGGCACATCCACGCCGCTCATTGACCAAATTCTGGGCAGACCAATTACCAAAATCGAGCCAGATTTTTACAACAAAACCACGCTGCCGATGGCTATCATGATTGGCTTACTTTCAGCAATTGGGCAGGTAATTTGGTGGAAGAAAAACACGCTTGATAATCTCCTGAAAAATCTGGCTATTCCGCTCTCGCTGGCAATGGCATTTACTTCAGTGTTGGTGATATTCGGAATGAAAGATTGGGGAATGATTCTACTCTCGCTGACAGCGGCATTTTCACTATTTGCAAATGGACAAGTGTTTCTGAAGGTAGCAAGGAGTAATTTGCGCTTTGCTGGTGGCGCCTTGACTCATGTCGGGGTAGGCTTAATGCTGCTAGGCATTGTAGCTTCAGGTAAGTATGATGAAAGTCGGTTTGTAGAATTGCCCATCGGTCATCCTGTGCAGGTGTTTGGCAAAGAACTGACTTACTTAGGAATAGAAAAAGTTGATGGCTCAAAGAATGGATTCAAAATTGCTGTGAAAGAGGGCGAGAAGCAACATTTGGCTATGCCGATTATGTATGAGACCCGCCGTATGAGCGTACAAAATCCTGATGTCTTGCATGAGTGGAACAAAGACTTCTACATCGCCCCTGTGAATTTGATGCGCCGCCCATCTGGTAATCGCTTAATATTAGGCAAAGATGAAGTCCAAACCGTGCAGGGCTATAGCATCAAGTTTACAGGCTTCAAGATGTATCAAGACCCTAACACCTTAAATTCGGACAATACGCAACCCATTAAAATCGGAGCTTATTTAGAGATAACCAAAGACGATGTGGTAGAGCGCATTGAGCCCACACTGACCATCATAGCAGGCAAAGCACCTCAAATACAACCAGCTACATTGCAGGCAAATCCCGCCGTGAAGGTAGCTCTCGTCAACATAGATGCAAATAATCGCAGAATCATGATTGACGTTGAAGGGTTAGGTGCCTCTTCAGCGTTGCCTAATGAAGCGCTCATCATTGAAGCAAGTGTCAAGCCGTTTATCAATGTGCTTTGGCTGGGCACCTACATCGTCTTTTTCGGATTCTGCCTCTCTATCTACCGCAGGTGGAAAGAGCGTAAGATTGGCGGCTTGCGTCAAACAGCAAGTGAAGAATCTATCTCTGAAGGCAAGCAAGTCAGAGCAAATGAATCTGTAACTGTGCCGTAAAGCATGCGTGTTGCAACACTTTTGCTATGCCTGCTGAGCATGCTGCCGCCCTGCATCTGGGCGCAAAAGATGCCTATTCCCAAAATCTTTGCATCAACATCAGTAGCGACGGCACCAAACGCAGCAGATTCTCTCACCATAAATCTGGATACAGGGTTGCCTATCAAGCAAAAATCAACTGTGCTGGCAGGAGCACTCTCCTTCATCTTGCCTGGACTGGGAGAACTTTACGCTGAACGCTTTGATGTGGGACAATATTTTCTAGCTGCTGATGTTGCGCTAATACTGGGAGTTGTAGGACTCAACGCATATGGTCAGATTCTTCGTGCAGATTATCAAACTTATGCGCGGCTCTATGCAAATGTATCAGGCAATAAAAGTGAGGAGTTCTGGCGTGACATTGCTGATTGGCAAAGTCGGGAAGCGTTCAACGAATCAAGGTTACGTCGGCGTCAATACAGTGCAGTGTATGAGCGTACCGACGACTGGCAATGGCAAAGCAATGCACATCGCCTGCGCTATCGCGAAATGCGCATCGCAAGTGAAACAGCGTTTCAAGCAAGTTACTACGTTATTGCAGCAATGGGCATCAACCGTCTATTGAGTGCAATTAATGCCGTCAGGCTGATTAATGAAACTGATGACAGGGAACTGGGCTCTAACATCTTAATTTCGTCTCAAGCATTTTCTCTACTTTCGTCCCGCGCTGAAGGAATAAAATTTTCAATTTTAGCCCGCTTTTAAGAAATCCCACCACAAGGAAAATTAAAGTGCCTTGCAAATGTGTTAGATTTTTGTTAATTTTGAAGACGAAAAATAGAACCTAAAAACAGGAAACAGGTTCTATTCAGCAAAAGCCCAGAAAGTATCATGCATCAGAACTTTGAGTTGTTACAGCTCAAATACTTTTGAAGTAACCAGTATCCAGTACAATCTCCCCAAGTTCTTTCGCTTTTGTTGTACCTCACTTATAAAAAAGAGCGAAAATGAAGAACTGACAAAACACTAAATTTATGTCAAACAAAAACACCATACTTATTGCAGATGATGAGCTGAACTACGTTTCGTCGTTGCGTAACTACTTGGAGAAAGAGGGGTTCAGTGTAGTTTGGGCAAAGAATGCTTCGGAAGCAATGGCAAAAATTGCGGTCAGACCTGCGGCTGTAATTGTAGATTTGATGCGTGGGCAAGCGGCTGGACTTGAGCTGTGCAGAAAACTTCGCACCCTGCCTGAATGGCGCTATCTGCCTATCATCATTTTCACAAGCAAAGGAGAAGAGTCGGATGAAGTTGTCTGCCTTGAGGTAGGGGCTGACGATTTCATTCACAAGTCAGCGGGTTTTCGTGTACTGTCAGCGCGCTTGCATAACATACTGCGGCGATACACACCACAAACTGTAGAAGAAGTCTCATCGCTCAAAGTTGGACCGCTGGAGATTGATAAGCCCACATACTCTGTGCGCTTAAACAACAAGGAAATATTCCTACCACGGAAGGAGTTTGAGCTACTATGGGTCTTAGTCTCTAACAGAGGCAAGGTGTTTTCGCGCGAAATGCTCTTGCGTCGAGTGTGGGGCGAAAATGTCTATGTAACGGAGCGCACAGTAGATGTACATATTTGCAAGATTCGCCGACGCTTGGGCACATTTGGTAAAGAAAATCTAGAAACCATCAAAGGGGTAGGCTATCGGATTAAGATATAAAGCTACTGCAAGTCAAGAGTCTATGTTACAACTCGTTCAATGATTTCCAACTTGCACTGATGACGCGAGACACTTAGCCGAGCTCTTGCACCAAAGGGAAGGGTAAGCTTGGGCTTGATATGTCCATATGGAAGATTAGCAAATGCAGGAGTCAGCTTAGGAAGTTTCTTGATGTAATCGGCGATGACTTGTTCCATAGAAAGAGACGGCTTATCATCTTCTGGCTCACAGTCAGTAAACTGCCCAATAACAAGCCCGTTAAGGGTCTTCAGTATCCCTGAGTGTTCTATCTGCGAAAGCATTCTATCGACTCGATAGGGCTCTTCACCTACGTCTTCAATAGCCAAGATGTTTTTCTTCAGGTTCGGCAAGTATGGCGTGCCGAATAACACGGTCAAAAGTGATAGGTTAGCGGCAATGAGACGCCCGGTTTTCGTCCCAGCTTGTAGGGCAATAGGAGGATAAGTATGATGATGAGGTAATTCACCAACAACGGTAGCTGATGTGATAAGCCGCCAGAAGTGCTCTTGTGCAAAGTCGTCAGGGTAGGTCATATCGGAAGCAAGCATAGGTCCTGAAAATGTCAGCAGTCGGCACTTTGCAAGCAGAGCGCAAGATAGGGCTGTGATGTCGGAAAAGCCGACAAAGATTTTGGGGTTACGAGCTACTGTATCGTAATCAATGAGGGAGAGCAGGCGCGGCGAGCCGTATCCACCGCGCAAACAAAAGATGGCAGAAACTTGTTTATCGGCAAACATTCTATTGAGGTCAGCGGCGCGCTCACGGTCGGTGCCTGCAAGGTAACCATAAACCTTTCGAACAGCCTTGCCGAATTTAATACGATAGCCTAAACTTTCAATATATGTGGCAGCGCGTTCTAAATGATCTTCAGGAAAGACTGGACTAGCTGGCGCCACAATACCAATAGTATCGCCCTTACGTAGTCGTTTTGGCTTCAGGACGCTCAAGTGTAGAGAACAGGTTAGGCGTTTTGAACGTGCTCGGCAATCACGATAGCGCGATTATTGTTCATCTCCACAAAACCACCTGAAATAGTGAAGGTCTGCGAGGATTGATTGGGCAAATCGACTCGCAAAGTTCCTGCCTGCAGTGCGGCAAGGATGGGGGCATGATTTTGCAAAATTTGGAAGCTGCCTACAACACCAGGCAAAGTCAAGCAAATTGCTTCACCCTCGAAGACACGTTTGATAGGCGTAACGATTTCAACTTGAAAAGCCATGGCTTAGTAGCTTGGTAAAGTTTTGGCTTTTGCTACGGCTTCTTCAATGGTACCGACGAGACGGAAAGCCGCTTCAGGTAAGTGGTCATGCCGCCCTTCTAAAATTTCCTTAAAGCCACGGATGGTATCTTCAATTCTGACATACTTTCCTTCAAGACCAGTAAACTGTGTAGCGACAAAAAATGGTTGTGAAAGGAACTGCTGAACACGTCGGGCACGAGCGACTATGATTTTATCTTCTTCAGATAGCTCATCCATGCCTAGGATGGCAATAATATCTTGCAGGTCTTTGTAGCGCTGCAAGATTTGCTTGACGCCTTGAGCAACTTCGTAATGCTCTTGTCCGACGATATTAGGGTCAAGGATTTTAGAGGTTGATTCCAGCGGGTCGACGGCAGGATAAATTCCCATTTCAGCAATCTGTCGAGAAAGGACTGTTGTGGCATCAAGGTGAGCAAATGTGGTAGCAGGCGCTGGGTCAGTAAGGTCGTCAGCAGGGACATAGATAGCTTGTACAGATGTAATGGAGCCTTTTTGTGTTGAGACAATGCGGTCTTGCAAAGCGCCCATTTCGGTAGCAAGTGTAGGCTGATAACCGACTGCGCTGGGCATGCGTCCCAGTAAGGCTGAAACCTCGGAACCAGCTTGCGTGAAACGAAAGATATTGTCAATGAAGAGCAAGACGTCGCGATTTTCCTCATCACGGAAATACTCGGCAATGGCAAGTCCAGTAAGGGCAACTCGAGCACGAGCGCCGGGGGGCTCATTCATTTGACCAAAGACCAAAGCGGCATTTTTAATGACCCCAGATTCCTGCATCTCAAGCATCAAATCGTTGCCTTCGCGCGTGCGCTCACCAACACCAGCAAAGACAGAATATCCGTTGTGAAACTTGGCAATGTTATTGATAAGCTCTTGAATAATAACTGTTTTTCCAACGCCAGCGCCACCGAAGAGCCCCGTCTTGCCCCCTTTTGTGTAGGGCTCAAGTAGGTCAATCACCTTAATGCCAGTCTCGAGCATTTCCACTTTGGTAGAAAGCTCTTCAAAAGCTGGGGGATGACGATGAATAGGATACTTTTTAGCACTCTGGATTGGGGGTTTCCCGTCAATAGGTTCGCCAACTACGTTGAGCAGGCGACCTAACACTGCTTCGCCAACTGGGGTTTGAATTGGAGCGCCAGTGTTGATAACCTTCATACCGCGTGTCAGCCCCTCTGAGACATCCATAGCAATCGTACGCACACGTTCTTCGCCAAGATGTTGCTGAACTTCAAGTACGACTTCACTGCCATCGGGGCGTATGACCTTCAAGGCGGTCATGATGCTGGGAAGAGCACCGTCAGGAAAATCCACATCAATGACGGGACCAATGATTTGAGCAATAACGCCTTCTTGCATCTGAAAAAACTAGTGGTTAAGTGTTGGAGAAATCTGCAGCGCAGTGCTGAATGCTGGCATTGCCGATGAGCCACCTGCGGGACTCGAACCCGCGACCTGCTATTTACGAAACAGCTGCTCTACCAACTGAGCTAAAGTGGCATTAACCAATTTGATTTGCTAATATACAATCTTCTTTCCTGTTTCTCAAAAGTCTACGCTCTTGTGCCTGTCACGGATTGATGTAGTATGCTGAAGGAATAGCAAAGTTTCATCAACCTAACTCAACCCATACAATGGAAAGAAAACAAATCGGCAATATCATTCGCGGTTCTCTGCTCGATGGACTGGATATGAAACTCTTGGAGACAGTACCGCTGGAGAGCATCAAAGCGGGAAAGTTTCTGGTGATAGAAGGTCAGCATTATGATTTTTTTTCAATTATCACCGACATGCACCTAGCAACAACAAACGAGCGCGTACTAATTAGCCCACCGAATTTTCATCATGAGTTAATGCATCAAGTTGTAAGCGGTACCATGGCATATGGGGTGGTATCACTGCGCCCTATGCTCATGCGGGATAAGCAACAAAGTGACCCTGTCTTGGAGCCAGTCAAGACCATTCCGACACACTTTGCACGCGTAACGGAAGCAACTGACGAAGATATTGCAACAGTATTCGGCAGCGAAACACTCAACGAAGCAAAGGGACGCAAATACTTCTACATTGGCACGCCACTCGATATGTCGCAACCTGTCTGCATTGATATGGAGCGCTTTGCCGAACGAAGTAGCGCCGTCTTTGGTCGCACAGGAACAGGGAAGACCTTTATTACACGGTTACTACTGGCTGGACTTATCAAGACAGATGCGGCAGTAAATCTTGTCTTCGATATGCATAATGAATACGGGACAAAAGGCACAAAAGAAGGTGAAGAAGGCGCTGTCAAAGGGCTTCAGCCCCTTTTTGCAGCACAAGATAAGGTCAAAATCTACTCGCTTGACCCAGAAGGTACACGCAAGCGCGGCGGGCGCTGCGACCGGGAAGTGCGGCTGGGCACCGACCAAATTGAACCCGAAGACATCTTGCTGCTACAAGAAGAACTGCGGCTCAACCCAACAGCGGCAGAATACACCAGCATTCTCAAAAGAGAGTTTGGTCCGAATTGGTTGGCAGAGTTTATGAAACGAATGGAAGATAGAAATGAAATGCAAAGACTTGCTGATGAAAAAAACTTACTGGTTTCCTCTATGCAAGCACTCTGGAGAAGGATGGAAAGATTAAAAAGAGAGTGCGGATTCTTGGATTTTGAGCCTAACCCTAACAAACTCAATATCATCAAAGAACTTATCAATGATTTGCGGCGCGGTCATAGTGTCGTTATAGAGTTCGGCAAATACGACAACATGATAAGTTATTTGCTGGTAGCCAATATCATCACTCGCCATGTAGAAGAAGCCTACAAAGATGCGACGGATAACTACATGCGCACGCTCAATCCACTCGATAAGCCAAAGCAATTGGTTATTACCATAGAGGAGGCGCACAAATTTCTCAATCCAAGTGCAGCCTCGCAAACGTCATTTGGCAAAATTGCTAGAGAACTGCGAAAGTATTTTGTCTCGCTCTTGCTGGTAGACCAGCGTCCATCTAGCATTGATGATGAGGTGCTAAGCCAGATTGGCACGAAAATAATTGCCGCACTCTCTGATGAAAAGGACATCAATGCAGTGCTCAGTGGCGTAAGCAATGCTGGTGGCATGCGCAGCATTTTGGCAAGTTTGGACACACGCCAGCAAGCCTTGATAATCGGTCATGCTGTGCCCATGCCTGTGGTAATTCGCACGAGAGATTACAACGCTGAATTTTACAAAGCCATGGGGTTCTTGGAAGGGCAGGAAAAACAGAACAAGGTAAGCAAAAAAATTGAAGACATGTTTTTCTAAGCATAGGAGGAAAAAGCGTCACAGACTACAGTGGGGTTTCACGGAAGGTTTAAAATAAAAAACGTGGCTGGCATACGTCCCCCACACCGTATGCCACAGGCCGCGGGCGCGACCTGCTTGCCACTTGTAGCTGTAAATATATACGCTCAAAATAAAAAATGCAAGAGCAAACTAAAGTTTTTTAATTCCAATTTCTCAAAGCTTCTACGAGCAAGCGAACACCAAAGCCAGAGCTACCTTTGCTTTGTCCGCCGCCCATGGAGGGAAAAGCTGGACCTGCAATGTCAATGTGTGCCCATGCACGATGGTCACCAATAAATTTTTCCAAAAACTTTGCTGCAGTAATGGCGCCAGCACCTCTGCCGCCTGTGTTCTTGACATCTGCGACATCGGATTTAATCTGCTTATCATAGTCTTCCCACAGGGGCAGTCGCCAGACCTTTTCGCCTGAACGCAGCCCAGCTTTGTAGAGATGCTCGGCAAGCGCGTCATTGTTGCAGAAAAGTCCTGCTACAGGATTGCCCAAAGCGATAACACAGGCGCCGGTGAGCGTAGCAAGGTCAATGATGGCATCAGGCTCATATTTTTCTTTGATGTAGGTCAAAGCATCAGCAAGAATAAGACGCCCTTCGGCATCGGTGTTATCGACTTCGACTGTAATGCCAGAGTAAGTGACAAGAACATCGCCCGGGTTTTGAGCTGTCCCACTGGGTTTATTGTCTGTGGCAGGAATAGCGCCAATGACATGAATCGGAAGTTTCAAGCGAGCGACGGCTTCGACCGCACCGATAACATCTGCGGCGCCAGACATATCAGCTTTCATGTCACCCATGTTCTCGGAGGGCTTGAGAGAAATCCCGCCAGTATCGAAAGTAACGCCCTTGCCGATGATGGCAATTTTTGCTTTGGCTTTACCAGTCGGTTTATACTCCAAGATTGAAAAAGTTGGCGGCTCGCTGCTGCCTTTATTGACCGCAAGCAATCCTCCAAAACCTAACTCCTTCAGCTTTTCTTTACCGAATACAGTAACCTTATAACCATACTTTTTGCCAGATGCTTTCGCTGCGTTGGCTAAGTCTGTAGCAGTCATGTAGTTACTTGGTGCATTGACAAGATCACGAACCATAGACTGCGATGTAGCGATGATATAGCCAACCTCTGCTCCGTATTTGACGTCATTGAAATCTTGCTCCGTGGTGAAGAGAATTAAATCTTTGAATTCTACTTTCTTTTCTGGCTTATAAGCTTTGCCCTGTTTTAACTGCTTGATTCTCTCAGTTTTTAGAGCAGTGTACTCGTATAGCCCATATTCAAACCCTTCAACTACAGCTTGCGCAACATAGGAAAGCTCTTCGTTAAGGATTTTGGCAAGTGTTTGGATGTCACTCAAGTCAATGCCAACTTTGGTAAGCTTGATTTTCTTGACCTCAGTTGCAAATGCTGCAGCGGCTCTGCGAATCGCATCAAGAGAGCGACACTCGCCAAGTCCGAGCAAAAACACACGCAAGGCTTCTATATGCTCAGACTGGGGATAAAGCATGAGAATATCGCCCTCTTCAGCTTTGAAGTCCCCATTTAGACCAGATGCCCTGACGCCGACGATAGAAGAGAGTTTGTCAAGCTCTCTTTCGCGATGAGGTTCAGAAACGAAAAATCCTGCGGCATCTAAGCTCTGCGAGCGAATATCAGCTTTGGAAACGCTAACTTTCATGTGACATCGGTTAAGTAAAGTTTAAATCGCAAAATAAGGCTTTTTCTATTTCAAGGCAAGTCTATGTAGTGGTGTTTAGAGAGTAGCAAGCGCGTGTTATGAATTCAATGCCTTTGCGTTGCCTGTGTCTTGAAAGTGTTGCGCTGACAGCACAACGGGGCACACAGTTTCAATTCATCTGTCTCAGCTGTCTTCGGTCTGTGCCGTGCCAACGTTGGCAAGACTGTCTGCATGCGCTTCAATAAGGTCATCAATCTTGATGGAGTAGTCAAGCGGTGTGCCGTCCAGCATTTTGATTTCTACGGAGGGAAATTGCTTCTGATGTTGTTCAAAAGCAAGTGACCACTGAGCTTGTGCTGTTGCATCAAGCTCTTTCCATGAACGAATGCCACGGCACTTAGGAAAGCGTGAGCAGCTGAACCACAAGCCACGCTTACTATCGCGCAGATACATGGGAGCATTACACTTCGGACATAGCACTTGGGTTTGAAGCGGTGGCACCTTCGGCGGCACCACACGACCATACTTGTCCAAATTCAAGATGCTATCGCAGTTTGGATAGTTCGTACAAGCTAAAAACCTACCATATTTTCCCTGCCTGAGCACCATACGCCCAGTCTCACACTTTGGGCATTTGATGCCTGTTTCAAGAGGTGCGGCTTTTTGAACACTAATAGGCTTAACATTTTTGCATTTTGGGTAGCGTGAGCAGCCCAAAAATTTGCCCGACTTTGTCCATTTGACAATCATGCGACCTTCGTGACAGACATCGCAGAGCGGAGCATTGTCGTTCTGCGGCAGAATCGGTGAGGCTTGGCGGAGTGCCAAGGCTTTTTCAAAGGGCTGGTAAAATTTATCCAATAGCGTTTCATAATCGTCCTCACCTGTGGCAACCCTATCAAGGTCAGCTTCCATTTTGGCAGTAAACTCTACATTGAAAAGTTCAGGGAAGTTGGCAACAAGGATTTTGGATACATCTTTGCCAAGTTCAGTGGGAAAGATGCGCCGGTCACGAATTTCTACATAATTGCGTTCCACAAGTGTCGACATGATGGTCGCATATGTAGAGGGGCGACCGATGCCGTAGTTATCGAGTTCCTTGACCAAACTGGCTTCCGTGTAACGAGCTGGAGGCTTGGTAAAATGCTGATTTTCTTTGAGCGTGCTAAGCTTGAGCTGTTCACGCTCTTGCAAAAATTTCGGCAAAATAGTGGAACCCTCGTCGCTCTCACCTTCCTCTTTGGTGGATTTGCGCTCTTCGTAGTCAAGTTCTTGTTGGTCGCCAAAGACTTTGAGAAAACCCTCGAAGAGAAGAACACTGCCAGAGGCACGGAAAAGAAATTCCTGCTCGTTGTCCAAAATATCCACGCTGGTTTGCTCTAACTCTGCGGGCGACATTTGCGAAGCAAGAAAGCGTTTCCAGATGAGCTCATAGAGTCGGAATTGGTCGCGCTGCAGAAAGGGCATCAAGGCTTTTGGGGTGCGGTCAACCGATGTGGGGCGAATAGCTTCATGAGCATCTTGTGCCGTATCTGACGATTTGTATTGGATTGGCGTTTCGGGAATGAAGGCATTGCCAAACTGTGCACGAATAAACTCTCGGGCTTCCTCTTGTGCCTCTTTGCTGATGCGCTTAGAGTCGGTGCGCATGTATGTAATCAAGCCGACGGCGCCATCGGCACCAAGCTCAATGCCTTCGTAGAGCTGCTGAGCAATCAGCATCGTTTTCTTGGAGCCAAAGCCAAGTTGATTAGAAGCGGCTTGCTGCAAAAGCGACGTGGTAAAAGGCGCTGGCGGATTGCGCTTGACCTTGCGCTTTCGGATTTCACTGATAGCGTATAGGCGTGCTTTAATTTTGCTTGCTAAGGCGTGAGCAGCGTCTTCGTTTTCAATTTCTACATCTTTGCCGCCCACTTTAATGAGCTTGGCGGTGAGTTTTTCGCCACGTGAGGTCAGAAATTCGCCGATGATTGACCAATACTCCTTAGGCTGGAAAGACTCTATTTCAGCTTCACGTTCGCAAACTAAACGCAGGGCGACAGACTGCACGCGCCCAGCAGAAAGACCGCGCAATACCGTCTCCCAAAGAAATGGACTTACCTTATAGCCGACAATTTTATCCAGGGCTTGCCGAGCTTGCTGTGAGCGCACAAGTTTGTAGTCGATTTCACGTGGGTGCTCAATAGCTTCGCGCACTGCCTTAGGTGTAATTTCATTGAAGAGCACGCGACGAGTAGGCTTGCGCAAGCTTTCAAGTTCATTGGAAATATGCCAAGCAATAGCTTCACCTTCACGGTCAGGGTCAGTTGCAATGAGCACTTCACTGGCTGCTTTGGCAAGTTTTTTCATCTCGCTGACAATTTTTTCCTTGCCAGCAATAATCTCGTAACGCGGTTCGTAGTGATTTTCAAAATCAATGCCAATTTCCTTGCGCGGAAGGTCTTTGATATGCCCAATTGAGGCAAAGACGGTAAAATCCTTGCCAAGATACTTGTTGATAGTCTTCGCTTTTGACGGCGATTCCACAATTACCAAGCGCTTACCTTTTGCTGTCTCCTTCGGTTGAGTATTTTGCCCATCAGCCTGTGAAGAGGCATCAGATGCAGTGCCATTCTTTGCCGAGTCAGCAGACGCCGAAAGGTTTTGATGCGTCAACTTCTTTTTTGCTGGCATAACTTCTCTCTTGTTTATGGCAATAGGTCCAGAACGAATCTTGTAACCATAACGGTTCCGAAAATCGGGCAAAGATATGCTTTCCGCTTAAACAAAATCAAATGTGCAGGCAAGGTCTATGCATCGTGGTAGACCTTCAGGATGGTATCGCGCAGTTTTGAGCCGACTGTAGAACAGGTGAAGTAAATAGCATCGGCAAGTTCATCAGGTTTTATCCAAGATTTGTAGTCTGCGTCGGGCATGGCGGCACGATTTTGCGGTGTGTCAATGATACTGGGGACAATGACCGAAGCGCTAACCCCTTTGGCGTTGCCTTCGCCATTGAAAAGCTCAGCCAAACGAAAGACAAGCGATTTGGAGAGACCATACGCTACGGCATACCCGCTATGCTTGAGATCGAGCCCAGCACGAGCGCCGATAAAGACCAAATTTCCAAACCCTTGCTTGAGCATGTGCTCAAAGACAGGCTTAGCAGAAAAAAAGGTCGACTTAAAATTGAGCCGAAACATTTTTTCCAACAGTGCTTCGCTTGTGTCAGTCAGGTTTCCCATGGCAAAGCCACCAACTAAAAAGATGCCCGCATCAATACGCTGATGGCGCTCTATCACCTGCTTGACCAGTTCAGCCATCGGCGCTTCCTGTGTGACATCAATGGTATAAGTTTCTGTTTCTGGATAAGCGGCTAAGAAAGCAGAGTTGTCGACGGCAGGCTCAAGTGTGGCAACAACATGGTAGCCTTCTTGAAGAAATTTTTTAGTCACTGCCATTCCTAAGTTGCCTGCAGCGCCAGTAATGAAGGCAACTTTCTTTACAGTTGCGGTATTTTGCGCCATATGCTTTTTTGTGGCTTTTGGTTAAGCGTGTGAACATAGCAATTCCATACTCGAATCGCATAGCTAAGTGGGGCATGGTCTGCCAGAAAATCGGGCACAACAAGTGAGTGGTAAAGTTCAGAAATTTTCTTTAAGCGAGCGGTCTCCAAAGACTTGGCAAGGGCTTTCAGCGTTTTTTTGAGCACAGCTTGATGAGATAGAGTGCGCGGCATGGAGCGAACAATTTCGTCTCGGTCGTTGATAAAGCAAAGCTGTCCGACATGCCGAAACCAGCGTACAGGCGGTACATGAGGTACAATATCTGCGCCAGCGACCAGGCGATAAACATTGCGTGCAAACGGATACGATAGAAAGCGTTGCAAAAAGCCCAAATCGCCGACACGAGGTGAGCCAAATGTGTAAAGCCCTTGCACTGGCAATGAGGTTTGGCGTGCCAGCTTATCGACGGCAAGTGTTGCTAAAGCAGCACCAAGGCTATGACCTGTAAACCAAATCTTGCGAGGCTTTTTTGAATAGAGCGAGACGGTATGTGCCGCCAGCTCTTGCCAGATGCTCTCAACGGCGCTCAAAAACCCACGATGCACCTTTGCCCCTCCATCATCTTTGACAAGAAAAAAGTTAAAATCCGTAATCAAATCCTGAACACTATCCCAAAAACTCTGCATTTCTGTTCCGCGAAAAGCAACGAGAATTATCTCGTCAGTATAAGCTACAAAGCACCATAGACTATCTTTCTGGAAGGTCTTGATTTCGGCACCAGTTTCATGAAGTTCAGCTTCGTTGAGGACTTTTTGAATGAAATCTATATCGGCATAAGCCAACAGTGCAATTTCTGACAGCCACCATGCATTGCCGTAATTGAACCGTGTGGCATGAGGGTCAAAGGGATGCAGTTTCCAGTTTTCGAAATAGCGATGCTCGTAGCTGGGCGGACGCAGTGCGGCAAGTGTGCTGGGTGGCAAAGGCTTTTTCATGTAGCAAGATATTTTAAGCTAAGAAAACTCATAAAACCAGTGCCAACCCGCAAGGCTTCTTCATCTAAGTCAAAAAGTGTGGAGTGAATATTATGCACGATACCGCGTTGGGCATTACCAACACCAAGTTGCCAAAATGTGCCTGGACAGACTTGCAAAAAATAAGCAAAATCTTCAGCGCCCATGATAGGCTCAGCTTCAATGGCGCGGTCTTCGCCGAGATACTCTTTGGCGGCCTCGAAAGCAAAGGCAGTCATGGTTTTGTCGTTGACAAGCACTGGATAGCCCTTGCGAATCTCGATATCTGCTTCCACGCCCATTGCTTTGCCAGTAAAGTGCACAATGTCTTTGAGACGAGCATGTGCAAGTTCTCGAACGGATTCATCCATCGTGCGCAACGTGCCCATCAGTTGCACTTCGTTGGGAATGATGTTGGTGGCGCTACCGCCGTGAATAGCAGTGATGCTTATTACAAACGGTGCAGTAGGCGGCACATTGCGACTGGCAATAGTTTGCAGGGAAGTGACAATTTGCACTGCCGCTGTGATAGGGTCATTGGTACGATGCGGTGCTGAACCGTGACCACCTCTGCCTCTTACCGTGATGTAAAGCTCGTCCGCCGCCGCCATCATTGCGCCAGCATAAAAACCAATCTTGCCAACTGGCACTTGCGGAATACAGTGCTGACCAAATACAGCGCTGGGCTTTTGAACATCGAAAATGCCTTCATCAAGCATAGGCTTGGCACCGCCCGGAATTTTTTCTTCCGACGGCTGAAAAATAAACTTTACCGTGCCCGCAAGGTACTGGCGAAGGGTTGCCAGCACTTTTGCTGTGCCAAGCAACATCGCTGTATGGGCGTCATGACCGCAAGCATGCATTCTGCCCGGAACTGTAGAACGAAAAGTGTGGGAAGTTTCTTCAGGCATGGGTAGGGCGTCAAGGTCAGCGCGCAAGGCTACTACCTTTGAAGTCGCATCTGCTAAATCACCGCGAAGGTGAGCAACCACGCCTGTTTTGGCAACATGGCGCTGTACATCACATCCCAGCCCCTCAAGATATTCAGCTACAATATGCGATGTGCGCACTTCTTCATACGCCAGTTCAGGATGGCGATGAAAATCGCGCCGCAGTTCCACCAGCTCATCGAAAATCTTATCGGTCGCTTCAGCCACTCGGCGCTTCACGTCAGCAAACGACAGCGTGACCATGGTGACTAATTTTTCCATGCTTTAACAAGCAAACCAGTGCCGCTACTGTGCACCATTTTTGTATCCAGGTAATTTAAGACGAAAGCAATCGGATACACAACCATGTAGTAAAATGGCAAAAAAATGAAAAAGGCTTGTGAAATCCCCAAAAGTTGGATAGGATACTTCACAGACAAGCGCCATGCGATGCTACCGGGCTTGCCGTATGTGTAGTAGGCTTCAATGCGTGCAAAGCCTGCTGATGCAAGTTTTTGCCGAATATCTTCGAGGTTGTATCCATCACGCACATGCTCATCAATGAAACCGTGTAAATGGGCGTTGTTGTGGTTGTGGTCATGGCATGCATCGGAGCCACCCTTATCGGAGGGCGTAGAAATGAGTAAAAGCCCACCAGCTTTCATAGACGCGAAAAAATTTTTGAAGACTTGCACATCGTCCAAGATATGTTCCATAACATCAATAGAAAGCACCAAGTCAAAGGTATTAGGCTCACAGAAAGTTGTTAGGTCAGCCGTTTTGAACTGAATGTTGGATTTCCCAATAGCTTGGAAAAAGCGGTTGCAGTCCTCAACTTGTTCTGCCTTTACATCGACGGCAAGGATTTTCCAGTGTGGATGCAGACGGGAAAGAAAATACACATACTGTCCAAAGCCGGCGCCAGCGTCTAAGATGGTAGCGTCATCATTTGCAGTGCGTGCCCATGCTTTGAGCTCGCGATGCACATACCATGCTCGCAAAAACAATAAGTCCAGCAAATGGTAGAAAAGCTTGCGCAAAAAGGGCGTGCGGTTAAAGACCGTGCCTAAACTGCGCTTAATCGGGTCGTATTGCATTCATTCAAAAACTGCAAAAGTTTGCTAATTCTTAGTTGGCACTAAATTGCCGCTGATAGGTTGCAATTATCTTGGCAGCACTTATGAGCGGAAAATGAAGTAGACCGCCGCAAAAATGCAAAGTGAAGCCCAAAGGTAGTCTAGCTTAATCGGATGTTTCATGAACAGAATAGAAAATGGCACAAACACAGTCAGCGAAATAGCTTCTTGCAAAATTTTGAGTTGTGCAACACTGTACTGCGTGAAACCGATGCGGTTGGCAGGCACTTGAATGAGATATTCAAACAAGGCGATGCCCCAGCTGACAAGTGCAGCAACATACCATTCTTTGTCGCCTAAGTTTTTCAAATGTCCGTACCACGCATAAAGCATGAAGAGATTTGAAAGAGCAAGAAGAACTGTAGTTTGGACGATAACTGGTATGTTCATGTTCTCCAATGTAAGGGTTAAAAATTTTGCTTGCTATCAGAAGCAGTTTAACGAAATGTTCATCAGACTTGTACGATTAAAACAGTTAAGTTTCATTGACCTTAGCCAGTGTAATATCGCAGTGTGCAGGAAGCGTGGCTAAGCAACTTGGAAAATTCTTGGGCGCGTCAGGCTGCTAGTTGCTCAGAGTCACGAACGCCAAGAGATTCATAAATTTTGAGCGTAGCGCGTGAGCTGTTAAGTGTGTAGAAGTGAATACCTTTTACGCCATGATGCATAAGGTCTGACACTTGTTCTGTTGCCCAGTGGATGCCAACCTTCTCTACATCAGCATCATCTTGAACTCGGTTGATGTTGCGCAAGAGCTTAGCTGGGAAACAGGTGCCAGGAGAGAGCTCTGCCATGCGATACATAGTTTGTCGGCTCGTAATCGGCATGATTCCGGCAACAATCGGCACATGAATTCCAGCAATTTCGCATCGCTCGCAGAAGTCATAAAAAGCATGATTGTCAAAAAAGAGTTGCGTAACGATGTAATCGGCGCCAGCATCTACCTTCATCTTCAGGTATTCCATCTCCTTAAGCCGATTAGGGGTAGCAGGGTGCCCCTCAGGAAAACCAGCTACGCCAACGCCAATGTGCGGGAAATTTTCTTTAATGAATGCAACAAGTTCAGCAGCATACTTGAAATCTTGATGAGCAGGCGTCCAGTTGGGAATATTTCTTGGCGGGTCGCCTCGCAGTGCAAGAATATTATGTATGCCATTTTCATCGTAGCGCTTAAGAATGGCGTAAATCTCTTCTCTGCTTGACCCAATGGTGGTCAGGTGAGAAACCACTGTCAGGTTAGTCTCTTTCTGAATGCGAACCACGAGGTTATGGGTACGCTCACGCGTAGAGCCGCCCGCCCCATAGGTGACACTAACATAAGACGGCTTAAGTGTCATCAAATCTGAGATAGTATGAAAGAGCTTATCCCACTCATGATCTTGCTTTGGAGGAAAAAACTCAAAACTAAACGCAGTTTTACTTGAGCGAAGAATATCTCTTACTAGCATAGAGTATTGTCGGCTTGGTTAGAGATGCTAATATACTAACGTACCAACATCTAAACTAATCCTGCTCCAAGCAGTATGGCAATAACAACAAGCATAGTGGCTACAATTTTCTGAACACTGCGCATGGTAACTTTCTTGACAAGCCTTGCACCAACGAACGCCCCGAGAAATGCCGCCGCAATGCAGCAGCTAAGCACAAGCAAATTCTCTGACAGTAAAGCCGTTGCAAAATGATGCTGATAGACAAGTAATCGTGAAACATCTACCATAATAGCAATAGCTATACCTGTGGCAAGAAAGGCTTGTTTTTCAAGGCCACAGCGCAAAAGAAACATGGTGCGCAGTGCACCCTGATGCCCGGAAAGTCCGCCAAAAAAGCCACTTAGCAAACCACCTAAAACCAGATAGTTCTGCTCAAAAGTAATGCGATGCTCAAGGTCAGAAAATTCCAGTACTGCAAACAAAATTATCAAAAATGCAAACATCAGCTTGAGCACAGAAATTTCAGCAGTCTTGCCAAAAATGTGATACTGATAAATGTAGAGCGACGCGCTGTTGGAAAGCCATGATAGCACTGAGCTGCCTAAGAAGGCGGCAAAAATAGCTGGCAGACCAAACTTCAAAATAACTGTGCTTTCGGCAAAGCGACCAAGAAGCAAAAGCTTAAAGAAATTGTTAGCAAAGTGCACGACCGCTGTCATCATAACGGCAAGCTCAACTGGGAAGAATAAAGCGAAAGCAGGTAGGAGCAGGGTGCCGAGTCCGAACCCAGAAAAAAGGGTCAGCAGTGAAGCCAGAAGTGAAACGGTAGTTGGAACAATAATTTCCAATCCCGAGTGTGATATTTAAGTTTCTCGAAACTGAAAATTGTGCAATCTGTAAAGAAATGTGCCCTACGAAGCAGGGGTCTGGGTATCTGTAGCAGCAACAGTTTTCGCTCGCTTGAAAATAGGTACAGCCGCGCAAGGCTCACCGTACATCACCTTTTCTGCATGTTGAACCAAGTAGGCTGTAACAACCATGTAAGCCCATGTAGGAATAGGCGTAGACCCACAGCCTTTGATAATAACCTTTTTGTTATCGTACTGCGACCAGTCGTGGGCTTCCAGTTTCTCGCGAAAGACCGACTCCTTGAGGATGCCATTCCACAAAAAATCTTGAATATCAAACTCCATCAATGTGTTGTTGCTCATAGTAATGCTCCTTGCGCTTAGTTAAGGTTAGGCTGAGCATGGTCACCGAAGAGGGCATTAAACTGCGAGTAAAGATGTAACTCGCGAATCTTATCAGCGGCAAAGCTGAGCGAACTAATAACAATTTCTCGCGGAAAACCGCTAAAGAGTGAAAAGAATAATGCTGCGCCACTACACACTGAAAGGACATCCATATTAGGTAGAGTTTGATTCTTTGAAAAGTTTATAGTGATAATCCCCTATTTTCTCAATGCAGATAAAGTCACCTGCTTTCAGACCTGACTCAATCACCCACTTGCCTGTACCATTAAGGGATTTTGATTTTTTGTGAAAACAAAACTTGCCATACTCAATGTCGGTCTCAAATGACCAGCCTAAGTCAGTATCAATCCTGAGCATTTTCCCCGGCGTGCCATCTTTCTTCTGAAGTGCGTCTGGTGGAAAAAAATCCAAGATGTCAAAAAGATTGATTTGTTTCTCGTAAAACCAGACGTCGTCTTGTGACTTGACAGCAAGTTTGCGAACCTCGCCCATAGTCCATTAGTGCTGCGAAGTTTAGCTACCTGCCAGAAAGCGCCAGCGCATGAAAATTCATGCGCAAAAAGTCGGTGCTGAACACAGCTCTGCCTAAAGTTCAGATACTATACTGAGAACGATTCACCGCAACCGCATGTACGAGCGGCGTTAGGATTGATAAAGTGGAACCCTTTCCCATTAAGCCCGTCCGAAAAATCAAGCTGTGTGCCAGCAAGATAGAGAAAGCTTTTCATGTCGACGAAAAACTTAAGACCCTTATCTTCAAAAACTTGGTCACCTTGGCGCATCTCGTTTTCGAAGTCAAGGGAATAGGAAAGCCCAGAGCATCCGCCGCCCTTGACGCTGATGCGCAGACCGTAGTCATCACCAAGGTTTTGTTGAGCTTTAAGACGCTTAACTTGCTCTAAGGCTTTATCGCTGATGGTAATCATGGCTTAACCCTCCTACATAGTATGATGAAGTAAGGGAAAGCCAGTGCAAGCAGCGCGCTGGACTTTCCCAATAGTTACTGCGCATTAGAAAGAGCCGCTTGTGCTCTCAGACGCTTAGCTTCTTGCTTTCTCTTAAAGTCGGCAATCGCAGCTTTGATAGCATCTTCAGCCAGTACTGAGCAGTGAATCTTGACAGGAGGTAAGTTAAGCTCTTGTACCAGCTGAGTGTTCTTGATGGCAAAGGCTTCTTCGATAGTCTTTCCCTTCAGCAACTCGGTAGCCAGTGAGGATGAAGCAATAGCCGAACCACAGCCAAAGGTTTTGAACTTAGCATCCTCAATGATGCCTGTCTCTTCATTGACTTTAATTTGCAGTTTCATGACATCACCGCATTCAGGGGCACCAACGAGTCCGGTACCAACATTGTCAGCATTTGGGTCAAGGCTGCCGACATTGCGCGGGTTATTGTAGTGGTCAATGACCTTTTCCGAGTATGCCATAGGTATATTCCTCCGTAAGACCGTTAAAGGTTGTGTTAAGAAAATCAGTGATGTGTCCACTGCACAGATTTAAGGTCAATGCCTGCTTTAGCCATTTCGTAGAGTGGCGACATTTCTCGCAGGCGATTAACCGCTTCCACTGTGATTTTTGCTGCATAATCAACTTCTTCTTCAGTGGTAAAGCGGCCCAGACCGTAGCGTATAGAAGAATGCGCTAGTTCGTCACCAACACCAAGTGCCTTCAAGACATGTGAAGGCTCAAGTGAAGCCGACGTACAGGCTGAACCGCTTGAGACAGCTAAACCTTTCAGTCCCATCAAGAGCCCTTCTCCCTCAACATACGCAAAACTCATGTTAAGATTGCCGGGCAGACGGCTCTCCATAGACCCATTGACATAGACATCTTCCAACTGCGACATGAGACTATCTTTGAGCTTATTACGCAAGTAGGTCAAACGCTTCATTTCTTCTGGCATTTCTTCAATCGCAATCTCAAGAGCCTTGCCGAGACCAACAATGCCAGGCACATTGAGCGTCCCACTGCGCATGCCACGCTCTTGTCCGCCGCCATCAATAATCCCAACTAACTTGACGCGGGGATTTTTGCGCCGCACATAGAGCGCACCAATTCCTTTGGGACCATAAACTTTATGACCAGAAATTGAAAGAATATCAATCTTCATCTGATTGACATCAACAGGTACCTTGCCAACGGCTTGAACCGCGTCGGTGAAGAAAAGCACGCCATGCTTGCGACAGATTTCTCCGATTTCTTGCATAGGCTGAATGACGCCAATCTCATTATTAGCCATCATAATTGCAACCATAATCGTCTTATCGGTAATGGCATCTTCGAGTTGGTCGAGGTCTACAAGACCATCTCTTTTTGGCGGAAGGTAGGTAACTTTGGCCTTACCTTCACGCTCTAAGCGGCGGCAGGTATCCAAAACCGCTTTGTGCTCAGTTTGCATCGTAACAATGTGGTTGCCCTTTTCGGCGTACATCTCAACAGCGCCTTTGATAGCAATGTTATCCGATTCTGTCGCACCGCTGGTGAAAATAATTTCCTTTGCATCTGCGCCAATAGCTTTAGCCACTTGTTCTCTGGCTTTTTCGACAGCTTCTTCGGCTTCCCAGCCATAGATATGATTGCGCGAAGCTGCGTTCCCAAACTTTTCAGTAAAGTATGGCAACATAGCCTCGAGAACACGGGGATCTACCGGCGTGGTAGCATGGTTATCCATGTAAATCGGTCGGCTCAAATCAAGTGCCATATCAGTCCCTCCCTATGGACAGGTTGATGTTAGAGTTGAAAACAGTAAAAAGCTTCAGCTGCTGAAATCTAATCCATCTAAAGGATTTCAGCTACCTTAGCCTCGCTGAAAATTTCCCTAAAACGCTTCTGAATTTTCGTCAGCGGTTTCTTGACCGCGCAGCCCACAAAAGCATCACATCTACTAGGGTCAGTTTCGCAGTCAATCAGCTGAATGGGCTCGCCAATCGCATCAGCAATTTCTGAAAATGAAATCTCTGAAGCTGGCTTATTGAGGCGATAGCCTCCTTTCACACCTTGCACAGAAGTGATAAGACCAGACTTAGCCATCTGCTGCAAGGTTTTTGCAACCAGCTCAAATGGAATGTTCATATGCTCAGCAATTTCCTTGGCGGTTGCCACATCCCCATTTTGAGTAGACGCAATGTAACGCACTGCCAGCAAGCCATATTCAAACTTCTTTGTCAGCCGTAGCATATCTGCCTATCCCCTTGAAGATTTGTGCTTAACCTTGTTTAATATAAGACTTTTTTGGTCGTATTTCTACTTGCAAATCCTAAGTTTTTAACCGTAATTGGATGAGAAAAGTTTCTACAGCCTCAAAAAAAATCCGACAAAATTAGTCGGAAATAAGATACATACACAGCAGGAACTTTCCAAGCTGCTTTGAAAGCAAATTAGGGCTCTGGTGCAGTCAGCTGTTCGTAGAAGACTTTTGCGTTAGGATAATTGGGTGAGAGTTGCAAGCAGCGTTTTAGGCAGGCAATAGCCTTGTCAAGACGGTGGGTTTGGTAGTAAGCGCCTGCCAAGTTGTAGTAGGTTTGGCTGTCGCTTTCGCCGCCTAGGGCAAGGCTTTGCTCCAAGTATGGAATAGCAGCATCAGGTTGATTTTGATAGACGAGAATTTGACCAATCCACTTGGCAGTGTATGCCGTTGGTGAAATGGCATAAGCGCGTTGCAGATAAGGCAGGGCTTTATCGAAGCGTTGATGCTTGATAAATATCTGCCCAGCTTTGCGATAGGGCAGTTCCAAGAAAGGAACTTTGGCAATAAAAGATTGCAGTTCCAATTCGGCAGCATCACTTTCACCTTGAGCAAGAAGAAAATTGGCGGCGGCATAATGAGCTTCTTCAAAGCCGATTTCTTCACTTAGGCAACGCAATGCCAGCGTATCAATCAAATTTTGAGGCTTGAATGCTTGTAGCAAAAGATTGGGTTGGCCTTTCGGAACGAAAGGATACGAGCCTTTGAGCAAGCGCAATTTAAGGTCTGAATAAGTTTTATCCAGTAAGGAAAACGCAGGCGAAAAAAGAAGACTATCAAGAGTTTCAGCTTGGGGCGCATGAGAAGGCGGGGGCAAAAAGTGATGCGCCAGCGCAGTCTGTAAAAAAACTTTGCCCATGAGTTGATAGCCTTCAACAGTAGGATGCAAGTGGTCGCATATGAGTGTATTGCCGACAATGCCGTAGGGCGAGCGCCGCTCAAATTCAGCTTGAATGTCAGCCAGTGCTGCTCCATATTCAGTGGCAAGCTGGCAAATGATGCGGTTGATGGCTTCTGGGGCACGAAAACGCAGTCCATCCAAATCCTTAGCTTGCAAAAAAAGTTGCTTAGCTTTTAGTGAATCGCCGGCATGAAGGGCTTGCGTGGCTGCCTTGAAAAGTGAAGCGGCGTTGGGTTCTTCATTGAGCGAGACAAAAGGCGGCAAATCTTTGTAGTTCGAGACCAGCGTGCCTAAGACAACAGGCACACCGTGCGCAGAGAGTTGTGAGAGCATCTCGCGCATATTGTCTTCAAATTGCTCAAGACCTTTGCGGTAAGTATCAGACCCAAAGGCGATGGCACTTTCGCCAATCACACGCGCCATGAGTGTGCCTTGGTCTGCCTCATTGGGCGATGTGGCAAGTTGAGCGAGGCGTGTAACAAAGCGCTCAAGAAGTTGATACAGTCGAAATTCCTGCAAAAAAAGCCGTAGATTGGTCAGAAAGCGTGAATTGCCAAAGCGCATAGAAGAGCCAATGCCCAAGACTCCGTAGTATTCGTTGTGCCCGTTGTAGAAAATGACAAGGTCAGGTTTGTGCTCAATCAGTGCAGACACGAAATCTTTTATGGTATAGGTGCAAATTGCCGCAAGACCTAAGTTGATGACCTCAATGTGGCGATGTGGATAAAGCGCTTCCAGACCGCGCTGAATTGTTCTGGAAAAAGCAATATGGGGCGGATAGGGCCAGCCAGCGGCACTGCTTTCCCCCAAGACAAACACGCGCAAAGCATTCGGCGCTTTTACCTTGTCAAAGACATCAAGAATAGGTGATGGCGTTACGCTGAGGTTTCGAAAGTACTTTCGCGGGATGTCTGGATTGAGACGCAATTTGTTGGGACGAAGGTCAAATGTAACGAACACGGGGTAGGTTTCACCGTAATCGGCAAGGCGAAGACCAAGCTCAAGTAACAGAAAGAAAAGAACGGGAATAAGAACCAACACACCATAAAACCACGTAGGATAGCGCTTTGGAGCTGAGCTTGTAGGATGCGCCGCAGAAGGCGATGAACTCTGCGAGTGTGCAACTTTGCGCGATTTTGACTTGAGATTCGCCATAAATTTGAAGCCTGACTTGTAAATTCAGCTTGTGTATCAATAAGTTGATGTTTAAGGGCAGTGCAAATCGTAACAAGAAGTTATGACCAAAGCTGCAAAATTCTAAGAGTTTCTTACAGTCGTGAAGATTCTGGGCATTTCAGCGTTTTATCACGATTCGGCGGCGGCACTGATTCAAGATGGGAAAATTGTTGCCGCTGCACAAGAAGAGCGTTTTACACGCAAAAAAAATGATGCCGCATTCCCCACGCATGCCACGAAGTTCTGCCTCGACTATGCAGGCGCTACACTCGATGAACTCGATGCCGTTGTGTTCTATGACAAGCCCCTGCTCAAATTTGAGCGCTTGCTCGAAACATACTACGCCTTTGCGCCAAAAGGGCTGAAGTCGTTCATGGCAGCGATGCCAGTGTGGCTACGTGAGAAAATGTTCCTCAAATCGCTGTTGCTAAAGGAGCTTGAAAATGTAATGCCCTTTGCACGCAAGTCCTTAAAGCTACTTTTTTCGGAGCATCATCTGTCGCATGCTGCCAGTGCGTTTTATCCTTCACGGTTTGAGCGAGCAGCGATTCTCACCATTGACGGTGTTGGTGAGTGGGCAACGGCATCAATTTCGCTTGGAGAAGAAAGAAAAATTCTGCCCCTGAAAGAACTTCATTTTCCGCACTCGCTTGGACTGCTGTATTCAGCATTTACCTACTTTTTGGGCTTCAAGGTGAATTCTGGCGAATACAAATTGATGGGCTTAGCACCTTACGGTCAGCCCCATTCAGCGGAAGTTAAGCGGTTTGAGCGCCTCATCAAGGAGCATTTGGTTAAAATTTATGATGATGGTTCAATCTGGCTAAATCAGAAGTATTTTAGCTATGCGACGGAGCTGAAAATGATAGATGAGAAAGTGTGGGAAAAGCTCTTTGGCATACCAAGGCGCAAGCCTGAAGAAGAGCCCACGCAGTCGCAGTGCAATCTTGCCTTGGCAATCCAGCGCGTTACGGAAGAAATTGTGCTGAAGATGGCAGCTGAAGCTAAGCGACTCACACAAGCCGAGTATTTGTGTTTAGCAGGTGGCGTGGCACTCAACTGTGTAGCGAACGGACGCTTGCTTAATAGCGGACTATTCCGAGAGCTATTCATACAGCCCGCTGCAGGAGACGCAGGTGGTGCACTCGGTGCCGCTTTGGCTGCCTATCACCTCTACTTTGAGAAAGAGCGCACGCTTGTGCAAACACTCGATGCAATGAACGGAGCATATCTTGGTCCTGAATACTCTGACTTGGAAGTCGAGCAAGTCATTCGCAAGTATGGAGCCTCGGCAGTCTATTACGATAGCGTAGAACAACTGTGCCGCGATACAGCCAAGTGGCTCGATGAAGGCAAGGTGGTTGGATGGATGCAAGGACGAATGGAGTTTGGTCCAAGAGCCTTAGGTGCGCGTAGCATTTTGGCAGATGCGCGCCGACCGGAGATGCAAAAAAAACTGAACCTGAAAATCAAATACCGTGAAGGATTCCGACCGTTTGCTCCATCGGTCTTGGCCGAACGCGCTAGTGACTACTTCGAGCTATACCATGATTCACCTTACATGTTACTCGTGCAAAATGTACGCAAGGAGCTCTGCTACGAACTGCCCGAGCACTATCATGATTTGCCTTTGAAAGAAAAACTCTACACACAGCGCTCTTCACTACCTGCTATCACACATATTGATTTTTCAGCCCGCATTCAGACCGTGCATCGCGAAACCAATCCGCGCTATTGGCTACTGTTGAAAATGTTTGAGGAGCAAACTGGATGTGCAGTGTTGCTGAATACAAGTTTCAATGTGCGCGGCGAGCCAATTGTCTGCACGCCAGATGATGCCTACCGTTGCTTTATGCGCACAGAAATGGATGTGTTGGTCGTGGGCAATTATGTGTTCGATAAGATGCAGCAATCACAGGCAAATGTAAAAGCTCTGCGTGAGGAGATTTTTGCACCAGATTAGAGAAAACACTGATGAGCTGCGGTGTGGAAACTTACTGCTCGACCGAAAGGTTTAAGGTGTCAATTGGTCTAAAGCGATGAAGAGATTACGTGTTCGTATCCTCAAATGGATAAATCAACGAGCCAAGCCAAACTCGCGCGTGCAGCGGGCTGTTGCGGCACTTTTGTTCATGGAAAGCCTGGGTATACGCTGGTATAGTCCACTATGGCATGCAAAAAATGCGATGGTGTTGATAAGGCGCTTAGTGCAGAGCGTGCGGCGTGAAATCCGAGGCTATCAGCAACCTATCTGGCATCCGAATCCAGAAGCGGTGATTTGTGCCGAATTTACTTGCGTGCGTAGCATCAATGGAAAGTGTGAGAGCACACAAATGACTGAGGAGTGTGCAAATCAATGTTTTGGCATGAAAAGAAATGAGCAGGGTAAGTTTGTGTCGCTCTTCCAAGACCCAGAGGGCAATCCAGCATGGCTGGAACTTTCATGCCGAGATTGCAAAAAATATTTAACAGAATGCAAAGGAATTGCACCTAATGCCGTAAACCCCCTTAAGCAGCAGCAGGTAGAGCCCTCAATACTACCTCTGCGGTCATGAAGTCCTAAAAAGACACAAGCAGAAAGTATTAACTTTACCAAAAAGCAAGAATCATGAGTGAGCAGATAACGGAGCATAATAGCCCAGCACGTTGGTTGCCAGCGGAAAATGCAACGCGAGAAATCAACAAGGTGCTGGAAAAACCGCGCAAGGTGTATGTGACACGCAAGGTGCATTTCAATGCGGCACATCGATTATTCAACCCTACATTCTCGGACGAAAAAAATTGTCAAATCTATGATGTCTGCAACAACTTCTATGGGCACGGACATAACTACGAGCTGGAGGTAACTCTGTCTGGCATTGTGGACAAAGAAACTGGATATTTGTTTGACCTTAAAGTCCTAAAGAAAATTTTGGAAGAGGAAATCCTCTCAAAGGTCGATCACAAGCATCTCAACTTTGATGTAGAAATGTTCCGAGATACGGTGCCGACTGCCGAAGTAATTGCAGTGGTATTCTGGGAAGTGCTTAGTCAAAAACTCAAAACCATGAACTTAAAAGGCGTCGACTTATATGAGATTAGAGTCTTTGAATCCGAACGCAACATTGCCACCTACCGTGGGGAATAGCATGATGCAGGGAAAAAGCCAGAACGAAAAGCGCATGATTGCAAGCCTGCAAGGCGATGAGGAAGATTTCTATCCAAATGCTGCCAGCGATGAAGCGCAGGTGCTTGCAAGGATTGCTGAAAATGTCAAGGAAAACCTGCGTCTCTTAGGTGAAAACCCCGAAAGAGAAGGGTTGCTGAGAACCCCAGAGCGTGTGGCGAAAGCCTTGATGTATCTGACAAGCGGCTATCGCTGCGACCCAAGAGAGATTCTATTAAGTGCAGTGTTCCATGAAAAGTACGATGAAATGGTGCTGGTAAAAGACATTGAAGTATTTTCCATGTGTGAGCACCACATGTTGCCATTTTTTGGTAAAGCCCATGTAGCTTACATCCCGAATGGAAAAATCGTCGGGCTATCAAAAATCCCACGCGTGGTCGATGTCTATGCCCGGCGCCTACAAGTGCAAGAGCGAATGACACAAGAAATCCGAGACATCATTGAAGAGGTCTTGGAACCAAAAGGTGTGGCAGTTGTGATTGAAGCAAAGCATCTGTGCATGATTATGCGTGGTGTCGAAAAGCAGAATTCCATCACCACAACTTCTGCTATGTCAGGTGAGTTTTTGAAAAATTCTGCAACTCGCTCCGAATTTATGCGCCTCATCAAATCCTTTAACTGAGTCGGCACATGTGAAGACCCCCAAAGTAGAGAAAGCATGTCGCAACAAAAAAAGCCAGTGATGAACACTGGCTTTCTTGCGTTGGGCTAGGAAATGTATGCTTACTTGGCAGATAGTGTGAACTTGATTGGCACAGTGAGCCAGCACTTAACAGGCCTTCCGTTTTGAATCGCTGGAGAGTAGCTGGACTGCATGACTGACGCAATGGCAGCTTCGTCGAAAATGTCTGTGCCCGGGTTCTTCAAAATCTGTGCCTTTTGCGGTTTGCCATCCTTATCAATCAGAACGCGCAAAACAACTCGTCCTTCAATGCCGGCCTTACGGGCAATTTCAGGATAGACTGGCTTAACCTGATTAATGAATTGTGGTTCCTTTTCCACAGCTATAAAGTCTGGTGGATCAGCATTGTCATTGATGGCTTCAGCAGGACCGGGAGGACCGGCTGGTGCAATGACTCTAGCTGCTTCTGCAAAGCCAGTAGAGTCTTCACCGGTAATTGCATTCTTTTCGATAGCCTCTTTAAGTTTTTCTTGGTCCGCAATCGTGCGCTTCGGTGGTGCTTCCTCGTCTTTGACCTTCTTGATTTCACCAATATCAGGAGCTTGAGGTGGCTTAATTGCTGCAGGAGGTGGCGGCGGCGGTGCTTTTTCATCCATGGGCGGCGGCGGCTGCAAATTAGCTATATCGATCTTTTGTACCACAACTGGTACATCCTCTGCCTCATCCTTGAGTAGTTCTTGGATAATCCCCCAAGTAACGTAGATGAGGAGAAGACCAACGATAGTGCTAGCAGCAATAAAGACACCGCGGGCCAGATAGTTGTGTAGTTCCTTGCGCAGAACAAGCGCCCCATAGTTGATGTTGCGGTAGCGCTCTGTGTCCAAGTAGTCTAGCTTGATAAAGCCATTTTCCCTTTGATGTCCGTTGGTATAGTCAGTCTGAGTTGAACTGGATTTAGCAGTGTCTTTTTCCATGGTCTCGCGCATAGATTATTGTGCCTCCCTTTAGGGTTGAACTGGCTGAGCTGGTTGAATACTGCTTACTTTTTTGATTTCTTCTGCGTCTTGTTCTGTATAGTCAGCAATACTAAAGCGTCTGAAGCGTAAAATGTTCAACTCGTCGAGCACATCGACAAGGTTGCGGTATTGAGCTTTTTTATCAAACTTTAGAACAATAGCCATAACATCTTCGCCGACACGTTGGCGAATCTTCTCAGACTCGGTTTTCAGAATTTCGCGAAAAGCATTGCTGATGGTCGGTTTTTCACCGCTCTTGTCGTAGAGCTCAAATGGCTTAGGCTCGTCGAATCCGATGTTCCAGTATGCCTTGTCGCCTTCTGTGACCCGAATGGTAAGAACATTAGACTCGGCAACCTTCACCTCAGTCATATCCTTTGAGGGAAGGTTGACTTCCATAGTGTTAGGTTTTGCAAAAGTAGTCGTAAGCATAAAAAATGTCAATAAAAGGAAGGCGACATCGACCATTGGCGTCATATCAAGGTTAAAGCCAATACGTTTTCTTTTCTTTTTCCCTTTTTTTCTTGAACTCTGCGGTTCTGGTGCAGCTATACCTCCCATCTTATGCTCCCCTCCTTCAGTTTTGTGATTTGGGTAAAGCTTCGAGGCTAGTGATAAGGTTAAAAGTAGGCATGTTCGTTTTCCTAAAAATGTCCATAATGAGCTTAATATACTGGTAGTCAGTGCTGACATCGGCTTTGATAACAGGGCGGAGACGAGGCTCTGCCAGTCGTGCTTGGATAATCATGGTTTCAAGGTTGGTGGCAAGGCGTTGCATATCGCTACCATCACCGATGAAAAAGCCTTCAGCCAGCCGGAATTTGCGAGCTGAATCTTCTACTGCTGCAGCACCCATACCAGCTTCGCCCAAGCGTCTGGCAATATAGTTATTGAAAATGCGGTCGCGTGTCGGTTGAGCATCTACGCCCAAGTACACATCGCCTTTGGCGCCGACCGTGACTGTCATGATATCCTTGTCAGGCAACTTACGCTCGGCAGTTGCACTTGGTAAGTTGACTGGAGTCAACTCCGGGGGACGGAACTGTGTGGTAAGCATGAAAAATGTCAGCAAAAGAAAAGCAACATCCACCATCGGAGTCATATCTTGCTTGATGCCTGTGCGCCGAGCTTTCTTGATTCTTGCCATAGAGTAACTCTCGTTTTTATGCGTTCAATTACCCGACCTTTTCATCACGCATGGAAAGCGTTTCGACGATATAGAAAGCCGATTCATCAATTTGGTATGAAAAGCTATCGACCTGACTGGTAAAGAAGTTGTATGCAACAATTGCAGCAATGCCGCCGAAAATGCCGCCTGCAGTATTGAACAGCGCCTCAGAGATGCCAAGCGAGAGTTGTACAGCATCGGGTGCGCCGCTTGTAGCCAAGGCGGTAAATGCACGAATCATACCAATCGTTGTTCCCAGCAGCCCTACCATTGTAGAAATAGAGGCAATCGTGGAAAGAGCCACCAAGTTCTTTTCAAGAAGAGGCATCTCAACAGCTGTAGCATCTTCGATAGCTTTCTGCATCTCGGTGCGCCGCTTCTCTGGGTCAGTAACATGGCGAGCCACGAGGGACTTATACTTATCAAGACCAGCGCGAATGACAGCAGCAAGAGAGCTCTGATGTGCATCGCACTTTTCAATAGCACCATCGATACGACCAGCCTCAATTTCGGCTTTAATTTCTCGGATGAAATCTGCTACAGAGCCCTTGCCCCTAGCTTTGTTCAGCGCAATTGAGCGCTCAATGACATAAGCAAAAATCATGATGATAAGGGCAATCAGGACCGAGACCAATGGGCCACCGTCGTAAATGGCGTGAAAAATAGACCCTTTCGGCTGAGTACCAAACCAGATATAGATGCTGAGCCCAACAGCAAACGCAAGAACAAGTAAGACGATTGTGAACGTGCCTTGCTTCATAGCCTTAGTTATATGTTATAGGTTTATGGTTGTGATTGTAAGTAAATGTTTTACAAAAGGAGCAGAGACTGCTGTACTCTACGTTGCGGTAAGTTATGCAAAAAAAATAAATCTCAAAAAATTTCAAAAAATTTTGCTTCAAATGTCTGCCCGGCGAGCTAAAGCGTAGCAAGGAAGAAATGAGTTTTGAAAGAACATGACAGAAAACTAAAAGTTTTTTAATAGCTTTGACTAACCAAACTTTGTAGTGGTAAGAAACTTAGCCACAATTTAGCTCAAAATACAAATGAAATAAGGCAGTTGGCCAAGAGCAATGAAGCCAAAAGTACTTTTTGTCGATGATGAGCCGCAAGTATTGGAGACGCTCTCGCAACTATTCGAGGCTGACTATGATGTCTATACTGCACTGGGCGGCGAAGCAGCATTAGCAGTGCTGGAACAGCAGCCTGACCTTGCTGTGGTGGTCAGTGACCAACGCATGCCGGGTATCAAGGGCGTTGAAGTCTTAGCCGCAGCGCGTCAGCGCGTGCCAAATGCTACAAGAATTTTGCTCACAGGATTTGCTGATGCCGATGCAGTGATGGACTCTGTCAATATGGGTGAAGTCTTCCGATACATCAAAAAACCATGGAAGACCAGCGAACTCGAAGAAGTCATGCGCTTGGCAGTAGCGGCGCACTACAGCTTGAGTGCACAGCAAGCTCATGCACAAGTGGCCAAATCAGACAACCTCAAGAAACAGATGACCACATCACTACCAGCTGAGACACATGCGGCACTCCAAGCACTAGCGCAGAAAGTAGCAGGGAAACAAAGTCAGGTGCATGAGGACACAATCCCCAGCCTGTATCTGAGTGATGAGGTGATGATGCACCTAAAAAGGCAACAGCTTATAGAGGAAGAGTTCTTCGAGCGACTTAATCAAAAGGTAGAAGAAAGTCAAAGCAAAAACTATGAATCGGCATTTTGCGGTCAAGGCGGCAAACCTAAGTTATTAGTCGTCGACGATGAACCCTCAGTATTGGAGGCACTTACTGAACTCTTCAGAGAAGAATATGATGTAATATGCAAAACCAGTGCAGTAGAAGCCCTGCAACTGCTGGAAAAAGATGCCTTCGTCGCACTCATTCTTACCGACCAGCGCATGCCGGGTAAGACTGGCGCAAACTTGCTCATAGAATCGCGCCGATATGCACCACTAGTCCCAAAAATTTTAATTACTGCCTACACCGATGTAGAAGATATTGTGCAACTTATCAACGAAGGGCAAATCTATCGCTACATTCAAAAGCCTTGGAACCCGGAAAAACTGAAGGAAACTGTAAGAGATGCCGTGCGCACATACATGCTGCAGCTTTCTATGTCGCTCAAAAGCAGTAGCAAAAGCATAGAACACATAGAGCAGAGCAAGAGCACACCAACAAAGTCAAATGCGCCAGCATTGCAAACGCTTCAAGCCTTGCACAACTTGCAACAGCAACAGAAGAAAAAAGACAGTGAAAAATAAACTCTTCTAACCAGTCAAAATGGCACCAGTCCCTGACACGGTGAGTAGAACCGCAAAAGAGCGTGATGAGCAGTATCGCATGATATTGGAGTGTTCTCCGGTCATGCTCTACGAGTTCTTGGTAACAAGAGACATGGAATTTCATTTCCGCTACGTAAATCCTGCCTGCAAGGAACTGCTCTTGCTCTCAGCCGAAGAATTGATAGCCTACCCAGAGCGAGTCTTTGAACGCATGCTAAGCACAAGTCAAGGAAAATTTTTTAGGGCAGTCAAAGAAGCTATACACAAAGCATCGCACTTCGATTTTGAAGATTGGCTGTTTTTCCCAAATGGAACACAAAAATACATACGCTGGACAGCCCGACCGCGACGATTACCGAATGGTGATACGCTCTTTGACGGCATTGCGCTCGACACCACTGACCACAAAAAACTCGAAGAAGCCTTAGCCGCCAGCCGCCAGCAACTCGATAACATTCTAAGCAATGTGGTTGGCATGGTGTATCTCGGGCAAAATGATAAGTCGCGTATGATGGAGTTTGTAAGTCCGGGCTGTGAAAAACTGACAGGATATTCTGCCGAAGAAGTAATGAGCAATCAAGTTATCTTCGGCGAGCAAATTGTGCATCCCGATGACCAAGACCGAGTGTGGAACGACATCCAAAAGGCGATTGAAAAAAAAGAGCCAGTGGAGTTGGAGTATCGCCTAATAACGAAGTCGGGCGAAGTCAAATGGGCGCTTGAGCATGCCAAAGTCATCTTCGATGAAAATGGTCTGCCTATGGTCATCGTAGGCTTTATCTCCGATATTTCGGAACGCAAGCGCTTAGAAGCAGAACTGGCTGCAAGGCTCAAAGAAATTCAAGAAACACAAGCGCATCTTATTCAGTCGGAAAAAATGAGTTCGCTCGGTCAAATGGTGGCAGGCATTGCACACGAACTCAATACCCCAATCGGCTATGTGAGCAACAATGTGGAAATTGCACAGCGACGCTTCGAAAAACTGGCAACACTCTATGCCAATAGCCTGCAAGCACTCCATGCACTCAACGCTGGGGAGATAGAAAAAGCCATAGAGAAGTTTCAGGCAATAACTGATTCAGACTTAAATACACTGGAGGCGCTGCAAGACCTGACAGTACGCACAGAACGGCTGTTCAGAGGCATGAACGCTGGCTTAGAGCAGATGGCCGCTTTGGTCAAGGGCATGAGAAATTTTGCACGCCTCGATGAAGCCGAGATGAAAAAAGCAGACCTCAACGAAGGCATCAAAAGCTGTTTGCTCATCATTGGGCATCAGTTCAAGGATCATCGCATTACGCTGACAACCGACTATGGCAACATCCCAATGGTCGATTGCTATCCTGCACAGCTCAACCAAGTGTTTCTCAACCTGATTCAAAATGCCATTCATGCCGTTGAAAAAACGCCAGAACCGCACATTCATATCTCGACCTCCTACAACTCAGGCTGGGTTAGCGTGCGAGTCAAAGACAACGGCACTGGCATTCCGAAGCACATTCAATCCAAGATATTTGACCCCTTCTTTACCACAAAGCCAGTTGGCAAAGGCACAGGGCTCGGACTTTCCATCTGCTACAGCATTATCCAAAAGCATAAAGGCAAGCTCTACTTTGAAACCGAAGAAGGCAAAGGCACCACGTTCATCGTTGAAATTCCAGCGGTAGATTTCTTGTACTCACCAAAAGAGCAGGTGCGCTAATTGCTACTACGCAAGCGTTGCAGGTGATAGTCTATATCGGCAATAATCCGTGTGGCAACATCTAGGGCACGCCGTCCATCTTGCACACCGACTCGAATAGGCTTGTCGTAAAGCACAGCCTCAATAAAACTGCGCTGCTCTTCTTTAAGCGCGTTGAGTTTAGGCACCTCTGGGCTCACAAAATCAAGAACTTTACCTTCAAGCAAGTCTTCAATCTCGCCAAAGAGCGAAAGCGTCCGTTGTATGGCGCGCTCCTTAAGCGTAGTCGTGCGCACGGGCGGCGCGTCAAGCAAGCGAAAGACTTCCGATTTGCCGCTCATTAGGTCGAGCGAAGCATAGCTTGGCGGATTCTTGCAAAAGAAGCGCATCTTGCGAACACGCGTGCGGCTAATGCGACTGGCAGTAACCGTAGCCGTCGCACCATTTTCAAACTCAATACGCGCATTAGCAATATCGAGTTGATTAGAAAACACTTGCACACCAGTTGCTGAAATCTGCTGGACAGGGGAGTGAACAAGTGAGAGCACAAGGTCAATGTCGTGAATCATCAAATCTAAGACCACTGAGACATCGGTAGCACGCTTGGAAAAAGTGGACAGGCGCTCTGCCGTGATGAAGACAGGCTCCCCGATGTATTGCTCCACAGCTGCTAAAGCTGGATTAAATCGCTCAACATGCCCGACCTGAATTTTGACACCTTTTTCTTGCTCAAGCCGAAGCAAGGCATCCGCTTCTTCAAGCGTGGCGGTTAGCGGCTTTTCAATGAAGAGATGAAGACCGTGTGAAAGTAAAGTGCATGCTACTTCAAAATGTGCTGTCGTGGTAGTAGCAATGATGGCAGCATCAAGTGCATTGGCACACGCTTCAAGGGAAGGAAATGCAGTTACGCGATACTTTTTTGCAACCTCTGCGCAGCGCTCTGCATTGATATCAAAGACGCCGATGAAAGCCGTATCCTGACGCTCCAGAGAGAGTTCCGACAGCAGCTTGGCGTGCAGTTCGCCTAACTTGCCAACGCCTACGATGCCAATGCGCAACACACGCCGCATAGCTTGTAGAAAAGTTTCAGAGCCAGAACTTGCTCACGCATAGTATCGGTTAGGCACGAGGGCGTTGAGAAAAGCAGCAGCAGATTGTTGAATTTCTGATTTTTCAGCATCACTTTTTTTGTCAAGCGCACGATAGACCATGCTAACACGCAAATTGCGACGCAGCAGCGCCTCGTGACGAATAAAGAAATTCCAATAAAGATAGTTGAACGGGCAGGCCGATTCACCCACTTTTGCAGACTTGTTAAAATCGCAGCTCTTGCAATAGTCGCTCATTTTATCAATGTAATTTGCCGAAGCGCAGTAAGGCTTGGTCGCCACAAAACCGCCATCAGCAAACTGCGACATGCCAATCACATTTGGAGAGACCACCCAATCGTAAGCATCGATGTAAAACTCCCAAAACCATTGATTAATCTGACTGGGCAATACGCCAGCAAGCAGTGCAAAATTGCCGATAATCATCAATCGCTCAATGTGGTGCGTGTAGCCATAGCGAATAACCTTGCCAATGGCTTTCGATAGGCAATTCATACGGCGCCCAGCAAAGACAGCCTCTCCCGTCCAAAAAAATTCAGGAAGCGGACGAGTATGCCCAAAATAGTTTTCAGCGTGATAATCAGTCTGCGACATTTTCAGCCAATAACAACCATACATGAATTCTCGCCAACCGATAATCTGACGAATAAAGCCCTCGACGGAATTAAGTGGCGCACGACCTGCAAAATACTCTTGTTCCACACGACGCACGACTGCCATAACATCCAATAGACCGATATTCAACAGCGGCGAAAGCTGCGAATGAAACAGCACAAGTTCATCTTGAAGCATGGCATCTTCATACCTACCAAACTCGGCAAGCCGATGTTGAAGAAAATCTTCAAAGCACTTTTCAGCCTCCAAGCGAGTGGTGGGGAGCGCTAAAGCCTCCAAAGAGCCAATGTGATGCGGAAAAAATTTTTCCACCGTGCGAATAACTTCACGATCGAGCTCATCCTGCTTGGGCTGATAGGGCTTGGGAATACGCACCTTCGAGCGAATCGGATGGCGATTGTCTCGGTCGAAATTCCACCGCCCGCCAACTGGCTGACCATCTTCGGTGAGCAATACCTTGAACTGCTTGCGCATTTTGCGGTAGTAGTGCTCCATCACAAGATGCGACTTGCCAGCATAAGTGCGGATAAATTCAGCTCTATCGGTAAGAAACATCGTGCTGGGGGTCAGTCTGACAGCAATGCCAAGATGTTCGGGCAAAACCTCTTGTGCAAAGCGTACCGTAGCAATCTCGTTGGGCTCCATGACCAAAAGTTCCTCAATCTGATAGGTCGCCACAGCAGCTTGAAGTCCTTCAAGAAAATTTTTTCCAGCATCGAGTTCGTAGTAGCAGACGGTGTAGTGCTGTGCGCGAAGCTCCTCACGGAAGTGGCGCATGGCGGAAAAGCAGAGATAGAGTTTGGCTTTGTGGTGTCGGAGTTGCTGAGCATGTTCCAGCGATTCAATCATGACGACAATGTCGCTGGAAGGTTGAAGTGCAAGCAAAGCTGAATTATGTAGAGAGAGCTGGTCGCCGAGAATCCACGCCGCACGCCGCTTCGGTGACTTGGAAAGCTCAGGAGCATGAGGCATACCATGTATCAAAAATCGTTAGGCAAAGCCGTTTTTTGGTCAAACTTGAAGAAGCCCTTTGGTCTTAAGGTCAATTTTTGCATCCTTAAAGTTTGCGTCCTTGATGAGCGCACCGGAGAAATTTGTGCCGCGTAGGTCTGCGCCCTGAAAATTCGTGCCACGCACATACGCATTGCTTAAATCGGCACCCTGCAAATTTGCGCCAGAAAAATTGGCATCGTGCAAGTAGGCTTGGTAAAGATTCGCCTTCTCTAAATTGGCACCAGAAAGGTTGGTATCGGTAAGGTTAGCCTGCTGTAAAAAAGCATACCTAAGGTCTGCGCCTGAAAGGTCAGCGCCTTGAAGGTTGAGCGGACGAAAATGCTCGCCCACAGAAGAAAGTGCAATCAGCATCCAGAGGTCTCGGTCAGAGAGATGACGCATGGCTTATAGAAAACCATATTTTTTGAGTAAATCTTCAAGTGCTTCAGTGGTTAAGTCTGAAAGGTCACGTTCAGTTTCTACGCTAAGGCGTTTGAGCGGCTTTTCTAACGCTGGATTTTTAAGGTAGTATGTAATTTTCTTCGGTGTAATGCCTTCTGGGACATTAGTTGGGCGTCCGCGCTTACGTTTGGGCGGAGAAGCAGCGACGCTCTCTGACAGGTCAGCAGAGCTGTTGGTAGATGCTGCATTGGTCTCTGAAGATGTAACCGCATGGGCAACGCTCGATTCAGCCAGCGGTGAAGTCTCTTGGATAAAAGCCTGTTGAGCATTTGTCACTGCCTCAGCAGATGTTGCCTGACCTGTAGATGAACGCTCTGAAGACAGAGCAGTAGAAACTGCCTCTGAATGAGATTCAGTGTTCAGAGTTTTTCCATCTAAAGAGCGTTCTGAGACAGCAGATTCAGACGACGATAAATCGCTCTCTGTAAAATCGGCTGATGCAGAGCGCTTTGGCGCAGCGGTGCGACTGGCATTTTTGCCTTTCAATTGCTCGGCAAGAGTAAGCGCCCGCTGAAAAAACTCTGCGGCTCTTTCAGTATCCTGTTGCTTAGAAAGAATTTTGCCAATGCGAAGTAGGGTTTCAGACTCACCTTGCTTATCGCCCAGTTGCTCCTGATGCTTCAAGCTGCGTTGATGGTATTCTAAAGCCCGCTCATACTGACCAAGAAACGCATAAATGTTACCAATACTATTGAGCAAATATGACTCACCTTGCAGGTCGCCTAACTCTTGTTTTATCTTCAAGGCGCGCTCATAGTAGTCTAAGGATTTCTCGTAGTTGCCAATGTTGTAGTAAAGTGTGGCTAATGATTGCAGAGAAAGTGCTGCACCTTTTTTGTCGCCAAGTGAAATTTGCAGGGCAAAGCAGCGCTCATGGTAGGTGATGCTCTGCTTGTAGTCGCCAAGATGACCGTATGTCATGGCAAGATGCTTGAGCGAGTTGGCTTCACCAATGCGGTCACGAATGGCAGTACGAATCTTGAGACTACTTTGATGATACTCTAATGCGCGCCAGTAGTCACCAAGGTGAGCGTACACACCGCCAAGATTGTTGAGCGCCAGTGCTTCATTTTTGCGGTCACCAATCTCGCGGCTGAGCTCAAGCATTTTTTGGTAGCTCTCCAAGGCACTTTGAGGGTCACCTTTTTTGTAATAAGCATTCCCAAGTGTAGTCAGTGTAGCAGCTTGACCAGCTTTATCGTTGAGATCTTGAAAGAGCTTGAGCGCTTGATGGCAATCTTGCAGTGCAGCAGCGTAGTCATTTTCCCGCCACTTGCAGTATCCCCTAATCTTGAAAGCTTCTGCAAGCCCTTTAAGATACCCCGAGCTTTGGGCAAGTTGTATGCTATTCTCGCATAGCATTAGGGCACTTGCAGTGTCAGAGTGCCGCAAATCCCATGCCGCCTGATTGATTAAGTCGACACGTGACTGCACATTCGACACTGACTTGAGCATCGTCTCCAATCCCTTTAGTCGGGCGTTCATGGCTTGTGTATGGATTTTTGACGGCAAGAACTTTGTGGAAACAACAATTTAGCTTAACCTTGCAAAAAATGCAACGGTCCCATAACTTGAAAAAACGAAAATACAAACACATGGCGTAACACAACCAGTTCATGAGCGGCTCTAAAAGAACCTTGCTGATTGTCGATGATGAAGAACTCATCCGAGATTTACTCTTCGACATACTTGCTGGCGACTACGACCTTATTTTGTGCAAGGATGGGGCGGAGGGTATAGAGAAGTTTGATAAATATGCGTCGCAACTCTCTGGGGTAATTACAGATTTGGTAATGCCTAAAGTAAATGGAGATAAGCTCATCCAGCACATTCGAGAAAAAATGCCCAACCTGCCAATCCTGATTATCACAGGCTATGAACGCGAAACCGATACTACCCTCTTGCAAAAGGACAAATCCATACAACTGCTTCAAAAGCCATTCCGAATAGATAAGCTGCAAACCATGCTGAGTGAGATGCTAAACAAATCGTAGTACCAGTATTCGTGGTAAAAGAAAAGAGCGGCAAAGAGCTGCTCTACTGAAAGCAAATAAAAAGTGGTTATTTTTTCTCGGTCTTTTCAGATGTTTTCTCTTTGCCCTTAGCAGCAGTTTCTGATTCTGCAGCAGCAGTTGCAGCGGTAGCAGTGGCAGCCTTAATGGGAGCCACAATAGAGACAATCGAGACAGAAGGGTCACCCAAAATTTTCCACTTTGCAGAAGCAAACATTTCGTTGGCGTCCTTGATGTGAAGTGTGTCGCCAATTTCCATGTGCGAGATATCAAACTCAATGTGTTCAGGAATGTCGCCAGGCAGAGTGCGAATGAGAAGTTTATGCATCAATACTTGCACTCTTCCACCTTTTACTACGCCAGCTGGTGTGCCATTAAAGAGCGTGGGAACTTCCGTGTCAATCATCTCATCTGCTTTGATGAGTTGGAAGTCGGCATGAAGAATGTGCTCACCGAGGGGGTCAAATTGGCGGTCTTTCATAATGGCTTGCTTCTCCGTTCCATCACTGAACTTTAGGCAGACAAGATGAGACTCTGTTGCGTAGACCAGCTTACGCAGAGCAGATTCTTTAACTGCAAGCGGAAGAGATGGTTCGCCCTTGTGATAGAGCACAGCTGGGACAAAGCCACGACGGCGCAAGGCTTTTAACTCACCCTTTGTTCGCGTCTGGCGCGTTTCAGCTTCAAGAACAATAGTTTGCATAAGGATTAGTGTTTGAAATTGTGTGCAAATTTAATCTTCATCAAACAATGAGCTAATGGAACTATCATCGTAGATGCGCTTGATGGCTTCGGCAAACAAGCCACTGACGCTAACAATCTCGAGCTTAGACAGTGGTGGATGATTGGTCATTACAGAGTCAGTAGCAATAACTTTTTCAATGTCAGAATTCTCAATGCGCTCAACAGCTGAACCGGAAAGAATAGGATGCGTACAGGCGGCAAAGATGCGAAGCGCACCATGCTTTTTCATGGCTGTGGCAGCACTGACCATTGTGCCGCCTGTATCAATCATATCGTCGACAAGCAGCACGTTTTTCCCTTTGACATCGCCAATGACATTCATGACCTCAGCTTCGTTAGGTCGCGTTCGGCGCTTATCACATATTACCAAGTCTGAACCCAGACGTTTGGCATAACTGCGCGCCAATTTTACACCCCCAACATCAGGCGAGGCTACCACAAGATTGTCTAACTGCATTTTTTGAATGTGGTTGATAATTATGCCCGCCGAATAAAGATGGTCAAAGGGAATATCAAAGAACCCTTGAATCTGAGGGGCATGTAAGTCCATAGTCAAAACTCGGTCAGCACCTGCTGTTGTGATAAGGTTGGCAACCAGTTTTGCCGTAATAGATACACGTGGCTGGTCTTTGCGGTCCTGACGTGCATAGCCGTAGTATGGGATAACTGCTGTAATGCGACTGGCTGAAGCACGCCTTGCCGCATCAATTAAAATTAGCAGTTCCAGCAAGTTCTCAGCAGGTGAGTTGGTCGATTGTATGATGAAAAGGTCACTGCCGCGGATGGATTCATTGTAATGCACCGAAATTTCGCCATCTGAAAAGCTTTTAATCTCAGCTTTGCAAATTGGTAGCGAAAGCTGATTGGCAATTTTTTCTGCCAACGGACGGTTGCTGCGTCCAGCGAAAATTTTGATGGTCTTGAACATAGTCTTGCCGTCTGCTGCAACTACAAAGATGGCTACAAAAATACTTTTGTTTTTTGACTATTCGACCTATTTTCATCTTTCAAAGAACCAAAAATATACAAACATTCAATCTCAAAACCGAAAGCTGCAATGCCTACGCTCGGCGAAATTTACCGCTTTCTTGCAGACATTTTTCCAGAAACAGAGCTCATCGGTAGGCAAGATGTGGTCATAGAAAAAATCTCGCCGATTGAAGAGGCACAGGCTGGCAGCATTTCCTTTATTGCTAACTCAAAGTATGAAAAATTTCTGGCACAGACAGCGGCATCTGCCTTGATTGTGTCAAAAAAACTTGACACGCGGCAAGCTCCAAAAGAACTTGCACTGCTGAGAGTAGATGACCCTTACACGGCATTTGTGTTTGTGTTGGAGTTCTTCAACAAGCCGCAAGATATTGCCCCGAAAGGTATTCATCCCACTGCAGTGATTTCAAGTTCAGCGACCGTGCACCCGAGCGCGCGCATTGGTGCCTACTGCGTCATCGGCGAAAATGTGCAAATCGGTGCAAATACCATTCTCTATCCGCATACCACCATTCTGGATGGCACGGTAATCGGTGAGTGTTGCATACTCTATCCACATGTTACCATTTACCACAATTGCCAAATCGGACATCGCACCATCATCCATGCAGGTGCTGTAATCGGCGCCGACGGCTTTGGGTTTGCACCGCAAAAAGACTCGAGCTTCAAAAAAATCCCGCAAATTGGTCGTGTCGTCATTGAAGATGATGTCGAAATCGGCGCGAACACTTGCATCGATCGTGCCACACTAGGCGAGACTGTCATCCGCAAGGGTGCAAAGTTAGACAATCTTGTCCAAGTCGGGCACAACTGTAGCATTGGAACAAATACAGTGATTGCTGCACAAGCGGGGCTGTCGGGCAGTACCAAAATCGGCAATTCATGTATGATTGGTGGGCAAGTTGGATTTGTCGGGCATCTGGAAATTGCTGACCGCATCACTCTGGGCGGGCAATCTGGTGTGACCAAATCTTGGACAAAGCCCGGCGAATTTCTTCGCGGTTCCCCAGCTAAGCCTATCCGTGAACAGCTGCGCCAAGAAGCCATGTTGGGCAAGCTCGAGGAAATGATGCACCGCATCAAAGAGTTAGAAAAGCAGTTGGCAGAGCTGAAAGCAGAAAACAAAACAACCACTTAGGTCATGCTGGAATCCATTAACCCTGCAACTGAAGAGCGAATACAAACCTACCCAGAACACACAGCAGCAGAGTTAGACGAAATTGTGCGTCGCGCTGAACAAGCCTTTAGGAGTTGGAAAAAAGTACCAATTGTCGAGCGCGCTCATCTTCTAAGAAAAGCCGCTGAGGTGCTACTTAAGAATGTAGAGCAGTATGCAGCATGCATTACGCAGGAAATGGGTAAGCCTATCGCACAAAGCCGTGCCGAAGTTGAAAAATGTGCAACCAATTGCATCTACTTTGCCGACAACGCCGAACGCTTTTTGCAGGCTGAACATGTAGCAACTGAAGCCCAAAAAAGTTACATCGCCTTTGAACCGCTGGGTGTTGTTTTGGCAATTATGCCATGGAACTTTCCTTTTTGGCAAGTGTTCCGCTGTGCGGCACCCATTTTGGCAGCAGGAAATACATTGGTGCTAAAACATGCGCCGACGACCACAGGCTGTGCCTTAGCAGTGCAAGAGGTGTTCAGACACGCAGGGTTCCCTGAAGGGGTGTATCAAACCTTGCTCATTGCCGCGCCCAATGTGCCCGAGCAGGTCAGCATGCTGATTGAACACCCCAGTGTGAAAGCTGTCACGCTGACTGGCAGCACAAACGCTGGCAGATTTGTTGCTGCAAAAGCTGGTGCAGCACTCAAAAAAAGTGTGCTGGAACTCGGTGGGAGCGACCCCTACCTTATCTTAGAAGATGCTGACCTTGAACTTGCTGTAGAGACCTGCGCCAACTCTCGTTGTATCAACACTGGGCAAAGCTGTATTGCTGCAAAGCGGTTTATTGTCGTAGAAAAGGTGCGCAAAAAATTTGAGGAAGCATTTGTAGAGAAAATGCGTGCAAAGCGCATTGGTGACCCTCTAAGTGATGTGGATTTAGGTCCCTTGGCACGCAACGATTTGCGCCACACCTTGCATCGCCAAGTTCAAGCAAGTATATCCAAAGGTGCAAAATTGCTATTAGGTGGAGCATACCCTGAAGGCAAGGGCTTTTTCTATCCTCCAACAGTGCTGAGCCATGTAACCAAAGGCATGCCAGCATATGATGAAGAACTTTTCGGTCCAGTGGCGGCTATCATTGCAGCAAAAGATGAGGCAGAAGCAATTGCCTTAGCCAACGACACTTGCTACGGCTTGGGGGCGGCGATTTTTACCAGCGACTGTGAGCGTGGTGAAAGGATTGCAAAAGAAATAGAAGCTGGAAATTGCTTTATCAATGCAATGGTGCGCTCCGACCCACGCCTACCCTTTGGAGGAATCAAAAGCTCTGGCTACGGACGGGAGCTTTCGCACATCGGTATGCATGAGTTTGTCAATATCAAAACCGTGTTTGTGCGGTAGTTGCGTCTCTGAAAAATTCAAAGCAAACAAGCGCATCAAAAAACAGAAAAAAGCCATAACAGCGCAAGAGTTAAGATTCTGCTTCCTGTTATGGCTCTTTTTTGCACAGCAGAGAGCAGGTCACCTCACTTGAAAAATTCATCAAGTGTGTAGACTTTGCCATTGACTTCGACAGAGAGTTCATTGTTGTTTGGATTAACAAACACAGGAATCTCTCTGACAGTCCACTGCACGCCGCGCCCGTCGAAGTTCATGTTGTAGCGCTCTTCGTTGAGCATCACTGTGTCATTGACTGGCACAGCAATGTCTTCGTTGCTGGAAAGCACTACAAGCTTGGCAGCGCCATCCATAATTTTGCGCTTAAACTCTGGCGTGGCATTGATTCTACCGTACCCAGCTGCAGAAGAAATCGTGAGCTTCAGGCGACCGCGTTCATCGCGCTTAGCAGAGTGAATAAAGTATTTATCAATCTTATGAACGGCATTGCCTGATTTGTTAAGTGGCATAGCTCGCTTTGGTTAAATGTGATTAAAGTTTAACATTCAAACAGCACCACACACCTCAAGCTAAAATTAACACTCCGTGCAAGTCTCTGACCACAAAAGAAAAAAGGCTGTCTTTGAATAGACAGCCTTTTTGGTCGGTTTTATTTGTCGTCGACAATCTCAAAGTCGGCATTCTTGACCTCGCCATCAGAGCTTGGCTGTCTGGCGCTACCAGAATTGTTCATGCTGCTGGCAGCCGAACCCTGATAGAGCTTGGTGGAGACATCCTGCCAGACCTTGGTCAAGTTGTCCATAGCGCTCTTGATGCTACTGACAGTGCCTGACTTTTGTGCATCTTTGAGCGAGTCGAGAGCTGCATTCAGACGCGAGAGGTCTGATGCAGGAATCTTGTCGCCCAAGTCTTTAATCTGCCTTTCTGTTGAGAAAATCAGTGCATCGGCAGCATTTCTGGTATCGGCTTCTTCCTTACGACGACGGTCTTCTTCGGCATGTGCTTTGGCATCTTCGCGCATTTTTTGAATCTCGGCTTCGGAGAGCTTCCCGCTGGCTTCAATACGGATTTTTTGCTCTCTGCCCGTAGCCTTATCCCTTGCAGAGACATTAAGAATGCCATTGGCGTCAATATCAAAGGTTACTTCAATTTGTGGCACGCCTCTGGGTGCTGGCGGAATACCATCCAAGATGAAGCGCCCTAAGGTCTTATTGTCAACTGCCATCGGTCGCTCACCTTGCAAGACATGAATCTCGACAGAGGTTTGGTTGTCAGAAGCTGTCGAGAAAATCTCAGACTTGCGAGTTGGGATAGTTGTATTGGCTTCAATGAGCTTGGTCATAACACCACCGAGTGTTTCAATACCAAGCGAGAGTGGTGTGACATCAAGCAGAAGCACATCCCGAATATCACCCTTGAGAACAGCACCCTGAATGGCGGCTCCAATAGCTACAACTTCGTCTGGATTAACGCTCTTGTTAGGTTCTTTCTTGAAGAATTCCCGTACCATGTCTTGTACCTTCGGTATGCGTGTCGAGCCACCGACCAGCACCACCTCATCGATATCTTCAATGCTAAGCTTAGCATTTTTCATGGCACGGCGGCAAGGCTCAAGCATACGCTCAAAAAGGTCAGCGCAGAGGGCTTCGAACTTGGCACGGCTGATAGTCATAACCAGATGCTTGGGTCCATCTTGTGTAGCAGTAATGAAAGGCAGATTTACTTCTGTTTCAGTACGCGACGACAGCTCAATCTTAGCTTTCTCTGCGGCCTCTTTCAGCCGTTGCAATGCCATTGGGTCTTTCCGCAAGTCAATGCCCTCTTGCTTTTTGAACTCATCAGCCATGTAGTCAATAAGGCGTTGGTCGAAGTCGTCGCCACCTAAGTGCGTATCTCCATCCGTTGAGCGCACTTCAAAGACCCCATCTCCAAGCTCAAGAATAGAGATATCAAACGTTCCACCGCCTAAGTCAAAGACGGCAACCTTTTCATTGGCTTTCTTTTTGTCCAAACCGTAAGCCAATGCAGCAGCCGTAGGTTCGTTCAAAATACGCTTGACTTCTAAGCCTGCAATCTTACCAGCATCCTTTGTAGCTTGACGCTGTGCATCATTAAAGTAAGCGGGTACTGTGATGACAGCCTCGGTGACCTTCTCACCCAGGTAATCCTCAGCAGTCTGCTTCATCTTCTGAAGAATCATTGCAGAAATTTCCTGCGGTGAGTACACTTTCCCAGCAATGCGCACTCGTGCTTGACCGTTCTCGTTAATGACTTCGTACGGCACCATCTTAATTTCTTCGGTCACCTCAGCATATGAGCGACCCATGAAACGCTTGATTGAGTAGATAGTATTCTTCGGATTGGTAATAGCTTGGCGCTTAGCAGGATGCCCAACAACCCGCTCACCAGTCTTCGTGAAAGCAACCATTGAAGGGGTGGTCCGATACCCTTCTGAGTTAGCAATCACAACGGGTTCATTGCCTTGCATGACTGCAACGCACGAGTTCGTTGTGCCTAAGTCAATTCCAATGATTTTGCCCATAACTGCTCCTTTGGTTTAGGTTGGTAATACAAACTTTTAACTTGAGAAAATGATGTTTTTTAACTCCCTGCTCACTGCCTACATCAGCAAAAACTGTTCCACTCAATAACCATCAGCGCCGTCATGAAAATAATACAGACCATGAAACATCCAAAGAAATTGTAAAAAACTTGTAAGACAGGTGCTTCTACAATCAGTGCAGGCATAAAAAATAAAAAGTGCCTTCGCAGAAAATGAACGGGAAACTGCGAAAGCACCATTGAAAAAGGAGAATAACTATGAACTGCCACAGAAAATGCTACTTGGCAAGAAAAAGTTCCAAAAAAAGTCGGTTTGGCTATTTTTTGAAAGTAAGTTCATAATCTTAAAGACTTATATTTTCCACGAACCAAAAAAATAAGCCTGACCCCAAAGGGTCAGGCTAAGACTTCAGGGTATGGACAATGCGTTACTTGACGCTGATTTCTTTAGATTTGACAACAGGCTCAATCTTTGGAAGTGTAAGCTTCAGAACGCCATCCGAGAACTGAGCTTCAATAGCATCCTTGTTGACATTGTCACTTAGCGTAAAGCTGCGTGTCATGGAGCCAAACACTCTTTCAGTGCGATAGTAATTCTTCTTGCTTTCGGTTGTCTCAGCGCGACGCTCGGCACGAATTGTAAGCAAATTATCTTCAATAGTAACCTTGAGGTCTTCCTTCTTAACACCCGGTAAATCGGCTTCAATGTAGAGATTCTTTTCATCCTCCGAGATATCTACACGAAATGCCGACGCATCAAGCATGGCGTCAAACATAGATGGCAGCGATGGAACACTGCTCTTGAAGACCTCGTCGAAAACACGGTCGATAGCGGCAAACGGGTTTTGGCTGAACTTCACTAGCATAGTTGCCTCCTCTAAGGTTAAGTTTGTTAGTTGTTTAGTCGCCTGCTTGCGCAGGCCTGTGCTTTCACCAACGTCAAAAAACAAGCTTCGTGCCAGTTCTATAGCAAGAGCACGAATAGAAAAAGTGTCAGTAAATCAAGCTAAGAGCCTGACAAATTGAGTGCAAATCTGTCAGACAAAAAATAGAAAAAAATGTCAAGCTCTATAGAAAGAGCAAAACCTAGACTAAAGCTTTGCGGGCTCTGGTCTCTGCCAAATACCACGCTTGCTTCTGGTAAGTTTGCACAATGCGGGTAAAAATATCTGCTGTGCCCGGGTCGTTGTGACTGGTCGCCATTTGAATATGTTGATGCAGTGAATCGATAATTGCATCAGTATCCTCATAGAGAATATCGACCATCTCTTGCGGTGTGTAGTTCAAGTTGGGTGACTCATCAATCTCGGCAGTTTCAATAAACTCCTTCATGGTTGCAATGGGGTAACCGCCAATTGCACGAGAGCGCTCGGCAAGCGTATCGATAATTTCGACAATCTGCTCATGGTGCATATCAAACAGCTCATGAAGTTGCTTGAAGAATGGACCAGAAACATACCAATGAAACTTCTTGTATTTGACAGATAGCACGTAGGCATTCGCTAGTTGAAGATTGAGCGCAGAAAGCACTTCCGTAGAAGTGTGCTTGATTTTGACTTCGACAGACATATCAGAACTCCTCTCTGAATGTTTTGATTGTAGGATGTGGGAAATTAAGAAATTTTGAGAGAGATTTTACCAAACTGTTTGCCGCGGTCCATGTAGCGCAAAGCCTGCTCGGCATCGGCAAGTGCGAAAGTCTGGTCAATCACAGGGGTGAGGCGGTGATGGGTGACAAATTTAAGCATGGCATCAAAATCGGCAGGCGAGCCCATGGTGGAGCCCAATAAGGAAAGTTGCTTCCAGAAGATTTTCTGCAGAGCGAGTTCTTTGACCGCACCGCGTGTTGCGCCTACAAACACCACTCGAGCACCGGGCGCAGCAAGGTTGATAAGCGCAGAAAAACCTTCGCCGCCAGCGCTGTCTAAAATCACATTGAACAAGCCAGCATTTTTTTGCAAAGTCTCTGACCAGTTCGGCTGGGAGTAGTTTACGCCACCTTTTGCGCCAAGCGACATGGCGCGAGCAAGTTTTTCATCTGAACTGGACGTTACCCACACTTCAGTCCCCAAAGCGACAGCAAACTGCAAGGCAAAAAGTGCAACCCCGCCGCCAATCCCCGTAATCAGAACCTTGTCGTGAGGTGAAAGATGTGCTCGCGAAAAGAGTGCGCGATAAGCCGTCAGACCCGCAAGTGGCAAGGCGGCAGCAGTTTCAAACGACAAATGCTCAGGTTTGGGCGCCAGATTTTCTACCGGCACCTTGACATACTCGGCAAAGGTGCCATCATCAGGCAATCCCAAAATGCGATAGGATTTTTGCTGTGCCAGCTCACTCGGACCCCAATCCAAGCTGGGATTGATGATAACCGCTTTGCCAAGCCACTCCCGATGCGCTTCATCACCAACGGCTTCGACCGTGCCAGCACCATCAGAGCCGAGAATAATGGGAAATTTTAAGCCTGCATACTGCCCTTTTTGAATCCAGACATCACGATGATTGAGCGCCGCATACTGAAGTTTGACAAGCGCTTCGCCAGGGGCAGGCGTCGGTGTGGCAACCTCTGACAGTTGAAGTGGGGCATGGACAGCGTGAAGTACAGCAGCTTTCATAACCAGAGTTGAATAAAAGGACACAACGTGCTACGCTTCGCCGTAAAACTCGATTTTGTATGAAGTCGCTTTCAGACCCGTTTTAGCGGCAAGCTCTTTAAGCAGAGAATCGCCAATGGGGACTTCTACGTCGTAGATTTTGCCTGTTTTTGTGCAAATAAAGTGGTGATGTGGTCCCAGTTTTCCATCGTAGCGCACGATGCCATCCCCAAGTAAGACACGTTGAATTAACCCTTCTTCAACCAGCAGATTCAGATTGCGATACACCGTCCCCAAACTGATGTTGGGAATGACCGCTCGCGCTTGCTCATACACCCAGTCAGCAGTAGGATGACTGTCCGTGTTCTGCACGATTCTCAAAATATGTTCGCGCTGGCGAGAGTATCTCTGACCGATTTTTCGCCGTTGTACTGACATCGCTGTTGAAACATTAAATCAACACGAAAATACACAAAATACTGAAAATACACATCGCTAACGATTATCATTACTTAACCATTTCAGGCTCAGTGATGCAAACGAGCCTCAGGAGTATTACGAATCAGGCGCGCTGGCAGCTGTAGGGGCTTGAGCGGCTCTCTCAAAAGTCTCAATGAGCAATTCTGGTGTGAGCACTTCAGGCAGCACAATCGGTTCGTGGAGCCGACCAGCTGGAAAGACCACATACAGCGGCACGCCAGAACGACCAAATTTCTTGAGCAATTGTGTAATGTCGTCGTTGCGGTTGGTCCAATCAGCTTTGATAGGGATAATGCCCAGCTCGGCAATTTTCTTTTCCACAAGCTCGGTTTCTATAACCGTCTTTTCCGTGATTTTGCATGTAAAGCACCAATCGGCGGTAAAATCCACGAAGACCGTTTTGCCAGATTGCACAGCTTGCTCAATTGCTTCCAGTGAAAACGGTTGCCAAGGAATTGAGGACTGATGCATCAAAGAGGTCGTAGCCGAAAGAACCTTAGGTTCTCGCCACTGCAGTTGGCGCTCAAAGACAATCAAGTAGGTTAAACCCATCATGAAAAGAGCTGTTGCCCAAACGGCGACTCGGCGCAGCCGTGAAACACCGTAGTCCGCAAACTGACCGACCAGCCAAAACCCAACACTGACTGCCAAAAGCAAGACCAGAGCGGCAATAACGCCTTCTGTGCCAAGTTGAGCCCCAAACACAGAGAGCAGCCAGATAACCGTTGCAAAGAGCAAAAAACTCATGGCTTGCTTGAAGCGATTCATCCATGGACCGGGCTTGGGAACAAACTTCAACCACTGCGGTTGAGCGGCAAGAATGAGATACGGTAACGCAAGCCCAAAACCCACTGCCGTAAAAATGATGAAAATGACATAGGGCGGCTGAGAAAACGCAAATCCTAACGCACTGCCCAAAAAAGGCGCTGTGCAGGGCGTTGCCAAGGTCGTGGCAAGCACGCCATTGGTGAATGACCCCAAAAGGTCGGTACGCATCAGCGTGCGGCTAACCTGCCCGGGAACATTCGGCGTGGAAAATTCAAACAAGCCAGCAAGGTTGAGCCCAAAAATAAAGACAACTAGTATCATGCTCAGCACGAAAATGGGCGATTGGAACTGAAATCCCCAACCAATTTGCTCGCCAGCTTGTTGAAGCACAATTGCCACAATCGCCAGAACCCAAAATGAGACCAACACACCAAGCATGAACACCAAACCATGCTTCAAACTCTCTGACTTGGATTGACCTGCGTTTTGCACGAGACCCATAACCTTGAGCGAAAGCACGGGCAAAACGCAGGGCATGATGTTGAGAATGATGCCGCCAATGACAGCAAACAGCAAGGCTATGCCAATTGAAAGACGCACCGGCTCATCTTGTGTTTTGAACGCTTGACGAAGCAATCCGCCTTGTGAAGTCTCACTCGAGGGCGCAGAAAGTGTTGCCGAGCTGGCAACTGTTGCATGAAGCTCGTAGCCTTTTTCGCCCAGCATCACAATGCCTTTGATGTCAAGAGATTTAGGCAACTGCCCTTGAACTGACACTGGCATGATGACCGCACCATTTTCAATCTTGAATTCACCGAAGCGATAAAGAAGCGCATCATGGGTTTCGGGGAAAAAATCGGTGATGTGTTTGGCATCTGGACCGCTGAAGAAAAGAGAAAGCGTTTTGCCGTCAAACGTCGTGCGTTCAAGTTGAAGGGTGCTCTTTGAGAGCGGTTCAGGCATGGCAGCTTGCGCACGTGCAATGAGTGTGCGCCCGGCTGCGAGGTCTTCAGGCTGCAGGCGTGAGAGCGTCAGCGAGAGCGTGGTATCGCCCGGCACACACGATTCTTTGCAGACCAGCCAATTGATAGCAGCTGAAATCGTTAGGTCTTTGGGCGTTGGTGCAGTTGCGTCGGGAATAAGGTCAGCCAGCAGAATAAGTTCATCAGTGTAGCCAAAAGCCACAAGGTCGCCTTCAGTAATTTTGTGCGGCGTTGGAAAACGGAGTTCGCTGACGCTAAAACCAGCAGGCAATTGCCAAGTAACTCTTGGCGCAAACCCTGCATCGCCAGCATTTTTCCAATAAAGGTGCCAATCTTTTTCAATTTTGAAGCGAATCGCAACCGTCAGTGGTTTCTGCAGGTCTCTGCTGCCGACATGCAAAGAGGGTAAAACCAAAGCTTTGCCATCAACGATTTGCCCGTAGATGCTTGGTGCGGAAAAGAGAAGTAGTGCAAGCAAAAGAAGTGGTCTCATATCGCAAGCAGAGTGTTTTGAGTGTGCCTGTAAAATGCGTCTGTGCAACTGCTTATTCGTCAAATTTACGATGAAGTTGGTATCTGGCGAAAAGTAGAAGGCAATATCTGAGGCAAGAGTATCTTTGCATCTTTCAAGCAAGAAAGGAAAATTCAGCAACTTGCTTCAGCAACATGCAATTTGAGCTACAAAAAAAAGACCTGCATTCAGCGGCAAGGGCGGGCAAAATCATCACAGCGCATGGAGAGATTCTCACGCCAGTGTTTATGCCCGTTGGCACACGTGGAGCCGTGCGTGCCGTAGAGCCACGCGAGCTTGTGGAAATTGGGGCACAAATCATTCTGGCGAACACCTACCACCTATACCTACGACCGTCAACAGACCTACTCTTCAAAGCAGGAGGGCTACACAAATTTATGAGCTGGTCAAAGCCTATTTTAACTGATAGTGGTGGCTATCAAGTCTTTTCGCTGTCGGAGTTGCGCCAAGTAAGTGAAGAAGGGGTGATATTCAAATCGCATTTGGATGGTTCAAAGCACATCTTTACACCTGAAAGTGTGATAGAGACGCAGCGCTACATTGGTAGCGACATTATGATGGTGCTCGATGAATGCCCGCCATATAATGCAGAAAGGGAGTATATCAAAGCATCAAGCGAGCTAACTCTGCGCTGGGCGGCGCGTGCGCAAGCGCACCTGATGAAAACGGCACCACTTTACGGCTATGAACAAACACTCTTTGCTATTACGCAGGGCGGCACATTCGACGATTTGCGTCAGGAGTCGACGAAGCGTTTGGTAGAAATGGATTTTGAAGGCTATGCTATTGGCGGACTTGCCGTCGGCGAACCTGAAGAAGCCATGTATCGCATGTTGGAGCTATCGCATCCGCTGTTGCCAGAACATAAGCCGCGTTACCTGATGGGCGTCGGCACCCCGATTAACATCTTGAATGCTATTGAACGAGGCATTGATATGTTCGATTGCGTTATGCCCACACGAGAAGGCAGAAACGGCAGAGTCTACACGCGCTACGGCACACTCAACATCCGAGCGGCAAAATATGCCGATGACTTTCGCTCACTCGATGAAGGTTTTGAAAATTATGTGTGCCAAAATTTCTCACGCGCCTATATTCGGCATCTGCTGAATGTCAATGAAATTTTAGGATTGCAGCTTTGTTCACTTCAGAACCTGTCGTTTTTTCTTTGGCTGACGCGCACAGCTCGCGAGCACATTTTGAACGGTACATTCAAGGCGTGGAAAGAAGAGTTTATCGAGCAGTTTCAATCAGGCGAAAAAGTAGGCATGATTTAAGCGCACTTGTGCCGCAGAACGAAAAAGAGGTACATAGCCTTTGCAAATGCCTCGTCGACTTTTGCTAACTTCCCTGAAAGCAGAAAAATCGTTCATCAATGGAGAAAAAATTTGGCTTTAGCACACGCGCTATTCATCACGCACAAGAGCCCGATGAAAAAACTGGTGCAGTGGTGCCACTGCTTTCAATGGCAACCACATACAAGCAAGATGGTATCAATCAGCCGCGAGGTGGCTTTGAGTATTCACGAGCGCAAAATCCAACACGCGCACAACTGGAGCAGGTCTTAGCTGGATTGGAAAACGCCGCCTACTGCAATGCATTCTCATCTGGATTGGCAGCACTGGCGGCACTCATGAGCTTGTTTGACCCAGAAGACCACATTATCGCCGGCGATGACCTCTACGGCGGTACGGTGCGCTATTTCAATCAAGTCTTAGCCAAATACGGCGTAAGATTTTCATATGTAGATACAAACGACTTAGAGGCTGTGGAGCGCGCCATTACAGCAAAAACAAAACTCATCTACTTGGAATCGCCCACCAATCCAATGCTGCGCCTCTCTGACATTCGTGCCGTGGCAACATTAGCCAAAAAACATGGATTGATGCTGGCAGTTGACAACACTTTTGCAAGCCCGTATTTGCAAAACCCATTGGAGTTAGGCGCAGATGTGGTGCTACATAGCTCAACGAAATATCTGGGCGGACACTCTGATATCGTGGGCGGCGCGCTCATGACCAACGATAAAAATCTCTATGACAAATTTGCCTTTCAGCAGAGAGCGGTGGGGGCAGTGCCTTCGCCATTTGATTGTTGGCTCTTGATGCGCTCGGTAAAAACACTGGCGATTCGCATGCGTCAGCAGTGTGAAAACGCTTTAGCAATTGCGCAATTTCTTTCGCAGTATGATGACCTTGTAAAGGTATATTACCCGGGCTTGCCGACGCATCCGCAACATGACTTGGCGAAGCGCCAAATGCCACGTGGTTTTGGCGGCATTGTCAGTGTAGATTTGGGCTCAAGAGCACGCGTGGAAACCTTCATCAAACATTTAGAGATTTTTACTTTCGCAGAAAGTTTGGGCTGTGTGGAAAGCTTGGTGTGCTACCCGTGGGAAATGACACACGCCGCCGTTCCAGTGGAGCGACGGTTGCAGCTTGGTATCACCGAAGGATTGATTCGCCTCTCGATTGGAATTGAGGAAAAAGACGATTTAATCAATGAACTGCGCACAGCGTTGGCACAGACATTGCCGAAGATGGAACTGGCACCGTAATGCATAACACATACGCTGTCAGTAGATTAACGAAGTAATCAAACAGTAAGCAAAACAATTTTTCAAACTAAACTTAAGCAAACGACCATGGCGCCTGAACCACAACCGCAGCAACCTATTCAGCTCAATATCGAGATTGATGAAAAGACAGCAGAAGGCATCTACTCTAACCTTGTGCTCATCAACCACTCAGCAGCTGAATTTGTCATAGATTTCACCCGAATTTTGCCCGGCATTGCAAAAGCCAAAATCAGCACCAGAATCGTGATGACACCGCAGCATGCAAAATCCTTCTTGTTAGCGCTTCAAGAAAATATCCAAAAGTATGAGAGTGTCTTCGGACCAATCAAAATCATGGGGGAACCCGGCACTGCAATTGCAAATGGGCTTTCGCATAGATAACAAAACGAAGCCTTCTTAATCAAACTGATGGCTACGGGCGCAAGCCAACTTCTTCGCTCGGTACACTCTCGTCGGTTTTGGCGACACTGGTGACGAAGTAAAAATACAGCGTGCCTTTTTTGGCGGATGTATCGAGAAAGGTTTGTTCGTCTGGTTTAAGTGTTGCCAGAACCGTTGGCGTTTTACCACGCTCATAGCGGTAGAGTTTGTAGCCCGTCAGTCGCTCCTGCACCACTTCGCCCCAAGTGATGCGCACGCCTTCGGTTGTCGGTATGGCACGCACATCAGCAGGAGGCGCAGGTGGCAGTTTTTTATACTCAACCTGCACTGAGGCACTTAGCGCGCTTTCCGACTCGAACATGCCAAATGCCTGCACCGCATATTCATAGATGCCAAACTCTGTAAAAGTGGTATCCGTGAAGTAGTTCTCTTGCGCAGAAAGCAACGAATCAAACAGCGGCTTGAATGCCGACTTCGCTTTTGAATCCACCTTGCGACGAAAGACACGATAGCCACGCACGGCATCATCGTAAGCGGTCAGGTCTACCCAAAAGAGGTTAACCGTCTTTTGCATCTCGCCATCGGGTTGGGTAGCAGAAAGTCCAGTGGGTGTCGGCAGTTGAATAGGAATGATTGGACGCGCATAGAGCGTATCTGAAAAACTGCTAAGGACATGGCTCTTGCTTTCGGAACGCACCGCATATCCACATGACCGTCGACCCGATAGCCCTAAGCTCGAATCCAAAAACGAGGTTGTGGGCGCAGACGCTCGGGGCACAAGCCCTGAAATGAGCGTTAGCGAGTCGCCGTATCGAGCATTGCGGTAAATGCGATAGCCGATGATGGTTGGGTCACTATTCTCAATCGTAAGTTGCACGCCATTTTTGATGCCCTCTGCCTGCACTAAGCGTGGCGGAAGCGGCGACAGCGGACTTTCGTAAATGCCGAAGGCTCTGGCACTTGGCACGGAACGCTCACCAAACGGACCCGTAGCCACTAAGCGGTAAAAATATTGCTGCATCGGCTCGGTGGTTTCGTCAAGATAGCTGGTTTGCGCAGGCGGCACGGTGGCAATCCGCACGAAGCCCGTATCGGCATCAAGGCTGCGGAGAATCTCCACGCTCACCACATTGGCAGTATCACGAAGTCGCCAAGTGAGCTTCAAGCCGGCGGTGTCTTTCATGCTTTGCGTCTGCAAACGGTCGGGTATCGAGACCTGACGAAAGTCGAACGTCGTGGCAAGCACTGTATCGGAGGGAGTACCCAGATTGCCGTAGTAATCTTGTGGCACCACGACATACTGGTAATACTTCGAAAGCCCAACAAGCGTATCGACTATTGAAACATCATCAAGCGTTTGAGTGTTGCTCGAGAAAGCCAGCGTAACCGCGTCAGCCTTAAAGTTGTAGTCGACGGGTTGAAGTTGTGCAACGGCATTGCCGTTCTGTTTGCTGAATTGCAGCATCGTTGTCATGGGTTGCACAGACGGAATGCCGTAGTCGACT
>Ga0209750_1000034_pt1 | contig 91225 bp, 93 predicted proteins | sample YNPBryulayer2012_FD_185813 | JGI IMG/M metagenome (GOLD analysis project Ga0209750, IMG submission 185813) | Anoxygenic and chlorotrophic microbial mat microbial communities from Yellowstone National Park, USA - YNP Bryant MS upper layer 2012... ...
CAAAGAGGGGTTGACAGATGATACAAAAAATGTTTATTATTCAATAAGTTTGGGCGATTAGCTCAGTGGGAGAGCGCTTCCTTCACACGGAAGAGGTCGCAGGTTCAATCCCTGCATCGCCTATTAGTATTTTCAATTATATTTTCTCAACTTTTTCCTTTTTCATTAATTTCTTAGCAATCAAGAATACAACAAAAGCGATAATTCCAAAATTAATGCATTCCCCCAAAAAGCACCCCATCCTATGATTACAGGACCAATAGAAAATGTGGCTGTCTTCCAGCTATCACCGGGGATAAAAGGGTTAATTAAAGGCATAATAATGTTATCAACAAAAGATTTTACTAAAGAAGTTGCGGCCGTACTCATAACAAAGGCTATAGCCAGTGAAACAACTTTATATTCTTTTAAAAAATCTAAAAACTCTTTAATCATATTACTGTTTTAACCGTCTGCAAAATTATTTATAATTTAAATTTCAGATTGTCTAAAGTAAAGTGTAAAAAATTAACTCTTACAGAATCAACTCTTTAAAAGAATCTAAAATTGCCATTAAAAAAGGAGGTTTTTCTCTCATCCCGTCATTCTAAGAGGCTTAATGCCCCGAAGCTCTGTCCTGAGCAAAGGAACTCAATTAGAAAATAAGGAAGGAGATTCTTTACTCCGCTTGAGCTCCGTTCATAATGACAAAATAAGAAGTTAAGACGCTGTCCTGAGACGAAGCCTTGAGCCGAAGCCATGAGCTTATGCGAAAGGTCTGCGAAGGAACTCATTTTAAAGGATGTCATTCTTCACTTCGCTATTGCTTCGTTAAGAATGACATAAAAAATTAGACATAAAAAACTATAATGATAGCGTTAAAATTTTATTGCAATTTTCTGCTTTTTATTTCTACTTTCAGAAGGGCTAAGAAAACTCCCAAAAAAATACCTGATTTAAAACCGACTGCTGTATAAAGCATGGGTTTTGGCTTTACAGATGTTGAGGAAACAATCATATCTAAGGGACGTATAACTTGAGGATTTTGAAGCCAATTCTCAATATTCTCCTTCTCAGACATTAAGTCTGCCAATTTGGAATGGTCAAATATGATATTGCTTCTTGTGTTCAAATCCTTGATTGCTTTGTTTATATAAGTAAGTCTTCTATTAAATCTTTCTCTTACTTCGTTAAGTTTTTCAGCAAAACTCTCTTTATTGATTATGTTTATCACCAGTTCAATATTCCTTTTAGCATCCTCGGGAGAACTACCTTCAACTTCAATCTTTCCCATATTAGGAGAGTTTTTTATTTGAGAGATTTTTGTATTAAATGAAAACTTTCTATATTTTTCATAGGATTTAAAAACATCTGACAATTCAGAATGGTTAATAATCTGGTTATTCTGAATCTGAATATTCTGATAATTCTGAACGGTTGGAATTTCAAAGAAAACCTCTACCCTTTATGTTTTTGGAATAAAAAAGAAGACTGCAATTGCAATTAAAGTTGTTATAGCAGTAATTACTAAAATTAGCCATTTTTCTCTATAAAGTTTTTGAAATAGTTCAAAAAGGTCAATTTCATCATTCTTAGGTCGTGTTTCCATTATTTATCCTCCAAAATTAGCTTTTTCTATTGTAAAGAGTCTCAATGCTTCTTGCCAATCCAAAATCTTTATATCAAGTTCTTTACACAATTTTTAATTTCTCATTGTATGATATAATAAATCTAACAAAGGTAGATATCTAATGAATATATCTGTAAAGATTGAGGTATTTAAGGAAGGAGATATTAATTATGCAAGAAAGTCTTTTAGCAGAAGAAAACCTTACCTTTGTCAGGTTAGTAGAATGAAGGATCAGATTTATGGGAATGAATAGATCAAAAGATTGGTACGAACAAGGATTAAGAGATTTTGAAAGAGCAAAGTTGGATTTTGAATATAAGTATTATGAATGGGCATGTTTTACGGCTCAGCAAGCTGCAGAGAAGGTTTTAAAGTCCCTTGCCTTAATGCTTGGTTTTAATGTTTGGGGACATTCTTTAAATGAGATTTTAAATGTTGTCTCTTCAAGAATTGAGATTCCTTGCGAAATAAAAGAATCTGCTAAACTTCTTGATTTATACTATATTCCTACAAGATATCCTAATGGATTTTCCATAGGGAAACCAGCAGACTACTTTACAGAAAAACAAGCAAGAGAGGCTTTAGATGCGGCAAGTAATATCATACGATTCTGTGAAAGCCATCTATATAGATAGAGAAAAGGTTTTAAAGGAATTAAAAAAAATTGCTAAAGAAGCCCTCAAGGAATTTCCGGAAATAAAGGAAATAATTCTCTTTGGTTCCGTAGCTAAGGGTGAAGAAACGGGGCTTAGCGACCTTGATATTTTTATAATAGCTGAAGATCAGCCTTCAGACCCTATTGAAAGGATTAGACCTTATTTTAATTATTTTGCTGAAAGGCTTAAAATTGGTATAGATATAATTGTAGCTACTCCAGAGGAAAAGGAAAACTTTAAAGAAATATTAAGAGGTAGCCTTTTAATCTCTTAAAAGATTTTCAATCTCGTCTTTTTTAAATTCAAGATGCTCTAATTTAGGTATGGAGTTTAAAGTGGCTTCTTCGTCAACAGGCATCTTATTGGGTACATCCTAAACAGCAGCGCGGAAGGAGAATTTACTAAACCCCATTTTGTGGACACTTTTTAGGGTTTCAATTTGTAGAGCTCTATACAACATTTTTCCCTTTTTCTATGTAGTATTTTAACTCAAATTCCTCAGGATAAAGCGTCCAAACTAATCTGAACGTAAAATTTTTTTTAATCATTCATTATCCAATTCCTTATATTTTCTCGGGCTTCTTTAATACTCCCAAACTCATTAAGCCAAATTACTTCTTCTTTAGAGATTAAATAAGAAATTGTTTAATGGTAAAATACTAAAAAATAAAAAGTAGGAATTTTGCAAAAGCTATTTTTTATTGACAAAAAAAATTTTTTTATGTTTTAATTTTATATAATGGAAAAAAGTATTTATAACTACCCCCCCCACAAACACACACACACCTTTATTTTTCTTTCTTGCATCCTGTTTCCTCAATGGTTTCTTTATTTTAATATTATTATTTAACCATAACTTTTATGGGAGGAAAAAATGAAAGTAAATTTATTAATGAAGGTAATTTTATTACTGCTTTTTATTTTTTCTCTTCTCGGAACATTGTTAATTTTTTCATCGCTTGCAGGGATGACAGATGACGGAAGAGTAGTTAACTATTCAGGAATTGTAAGAGGGGGCACTCAGAGACTAATAAAACTTGAGCTTTCGGGGAAACCCTCCGATGAAGTCATTGCTAATCTTGATAAAATTATTGCAGGATTATCAGAAGGAAGTAAAGAACTAAATCTTACTAAGGTTGGTGATTCAAAGTTTATTTCAAAATTAAATGAAGTCAATACAAAGTGGAAATCACTAAAAGATCTAATAAAGAATTACAGGCAGGACAAAGCAATTTCGGGTAAACTAATTGAGGAATCAGAAAATTATTTTAAATTAACAAATGAACTTGTTTATTCTGCAGAAGAATATGCAAAAGGTAAGGTAGTCACTACAAAAATAATACAGATAGTATTATTCGCAGTAAATGCAGGACTTCTTTTAGTTATATTTTTAGTAACCAACAAAAAGATAATCAAGCCCATATACAATTTTTCAGCTTTAATAGAAAGAGTTTCTAATGGAGATTTAACAAGAAAGGTTGAAATTAAAGGGAAAGATGAAATCTCTAACCTTGGGAACTATTTAAATAAAATGATTCATTCTTTTTCAGAAATTATAGATAAAATCTTGCAAACTGTTTTGGGTGTTATAGATTCAACTGACAAATTAAGGGAAAGAGCTGAAAAAGCCTCTGAGGGCGCAAAAAATCAGTCTTCTCAGGCATCTCAGATTGCTACAGCTGCAGAGGAAATGAGTCAGACAATAACAGATATTGCCAGAAATGCATCTCAGGCAGCAGAAAGTGCTGAGGAAGCAATGAAAACAGCTAATGAAGGAAAGTCTATATCAGATGATGCAATAAAAGTTGTAAAAGAAGTTTATCATTCAACCTCAGAACTTTCACAGGTTGTTCAGAGACTTAATAACAGGGCAGAGGAGATAGGGGAAATTGTAATAGTAATCAAGGATATCGCTGACCAAACAAATCTTCTTGCCTTAAATGCAGCAATTGAAGCTGCAAGGGCAGGTGAACAGGGTCGGGGTTTTGCAGTAGTAGCAGATGAGGTTCGTAAACTTGCAGAAAGAACAATAAAAGCAACTGACGAAATTTCAGAAAAAATAAGAAATATCCAGAATGAATCTCAAGAAACAAACAGATCAATGGAAGTATCTTTAAAAAATGTTACAAGAGCAAATGATTTCATCAACGAACTTGGTAAGTCACTTATACATATTGTAGATTCAGTTAATAGGGTAAAAGACCAGATTACACAGATAGCTACTGCAGTTGATGAACAATCCGCAGCGAGCGAAGAGGTAGCAAAGAACATAGAAAAAACATCTGAGATTGCAAAGGAAATGGAAAAAATTTCTTTAGAGGTAATGATGAGCGTGAATGAACTTACAAAAATTGTTGAGGATTTAAGAAATGCAACTGCAGGATTCAAAACAGAAGCGAGCAAATTTATGATAATTGATCTTGCTAAAACAGACCATAGAGTTTTTATGGGTAAAATAGGAGCATGTCTTACCGGTTCTCTTTCCATGAGCACTGAACAAATCCCAGACCACAGAAACTGTAGATTTGGGAAATGGTATCAAGAGGAAGGACAAAAGCTTTGCGGACATCTGAATAGTTTTAAATTAATTGATGAGCCTCATGCGAAAATACATGCTTTAGCAAAAGAAGCTGTTTCTGCCTGCAATCGTGGAGATAAAGCAAAAGCTGGGGATTTATATAGACAGATGGAGACACTATCACATACTCTTGTAAATTTATTAGATAACTTAAAAAGAGACTGCCAGCAAAACAGGGCGAGTTAGTCCTACTTTTTATGAACTTAATTATGTAAATTATTGAATTTTGCTTTTTGAAAAAATAAATTTTTGTTCAAAAAAAGAACATTTTTTAAACAATCTGAAGTAAATATTACTTTTATTTTAGATTTTTGATATTGCAATCTAAAATTGCCGACATAAAAGAGATGTCTTGAGCACATCCTGTAATTCTAAGTGGTGTAATTCCTTGAATCTCTGTCCTGAGCGAAGAAACTCAATTAGAAAATAAGGAAGGAGATTCTTCCCTCCGCTTGCGCTCCGTTCAGAATGACGCCTTTTCCGTAACCCTTTTTTAACTTTCACCTTTTTTAAATGTCACCCTGAAGCGTAAGCCGAAGGGTCTCATATTGGAGGAGATTCTTCGCTATCGCTCAGAATGACAAAATAAGAGGCTCAGAATGACAAAATGAGAAGTTAAGATGCTGTCCTGAGCCGAAGCCCTGAGCCAAAGTCCTGAGCTTATGCGAAGGGTCTGCGAAGGGAAATCTCTAATTGAAAAAACCATTTTGGTGAAAAAAGAGGGGATTCTTCGCTGATTCTTACTCGGAAAAGGATAAGATTCTTCACTCCGCTTGCGCTACGTTCAGAATGACGCCTTTTCCGTAACCCTTTTTTAACTTTCACCTTTTTTAAATGTCACCCTGAGGCGTAAGCCGAAGGGTCTCATATTGGAGGAGATTCTTCGCTATCGCTCAGAATGACAGAAAAAAGTCGGAGGGGATTCTTCTCGTCGCTAACGCTCCGTTCAGAATGACAGGGAGGCGGAAGTGATTATTCGGTCTAACACCCTCAGAATTAAAGAATAATCTAGAATAGAAATTTCTATCGATAAATTCAGTTCTATAATTCATAGGAGTGATATACCTTTATATTTTTCTCTTATGCATACTTTCTTATCTATGGGTGGGATATGTAGGCTACATAAAGAAGTATCGGTTCCTTATTTATTTGTTTTTTTAGTATTTCCAACTTTTTAAGAAATTCATCAATGTTTTTTTCTTTAGCTGACTTTTAGTTTTTCCTACAATTACATATTCTTTGCCATTTTTTCTACCTTCACCAAAGATGTTTACTTCTATATAGTTATTTCTGCTAATCTCTATAAAGTCTCTTTTAAGTCTGCCTCCCAATTCTAATCCAAAATCCTGTTTAACAAGTGCAGGAAGTGACTTTATTGCCTCATCTTCAAGACGATATCCAACAATATGGCTAAGCCCACCAAGCTTTTCTTTTATTCTGACTTGTTCCTGTATAAGTCTCTGTATTGCTTGCTCTGTTTTTTTCTGCGCTTCCGTAAGATCCTGTACTGCTATCTTAAGCCTTGTTAGCCGCTCTTCTGCATTCTTCTGCGCTTCCGCAATATCTGCAACTCTTTGGTCTGTTCTCTTTTGCGCTTAGAGGAGTTATGGCACAACTGCTATAAGCTTTTCAAAATCAGCCTTCTTTACCGTGTCTGCTATTTCTTCTTTTAAAATTTCAAAGGCTTTAACAAGGGGACATCGAAGCTCCTCGGGAAGATTTTCTATTGCTTCAATATAGCTTTTCATGAAAGAATCATATCAAAAATAAATCTTTGAATTTCAATAAACCTTAGATATGCGAATTTGATTATTGAAAAAAGTTTTCTCCCTCTTAATCTATATTTTTTTAAAGACTTAATATCCCAAGAAGGAGTCCTGAGGCAAAACCTGAATTGATATTCTACCTTTTCACTCTGAATCTGAACCCTTCGGCTTTGCTTAGGGTAAACAGAGGATTCTTCACTACACTGTCAATTCGTTCAGAATGACAACATTCAGAAGGAGATTCTTCGCCTTCGGCTCAGAATGAAAGAATAAAAAGATTGGATTCTTCTCTGCCTCTTTGCATATGCTAAGGGCTTTAGCTCAGGATAACAAAAAAACTTGCATTTTTACTGAGCGAAGAGAAAAAATCGCAAAACTGTGAAAAACATGAATTGTCAATTGAAATAAAAATGCTATACTATAAAATATGTTTAAAAAATTCCTTATAGCATTCTTTATATTAATATTAACTTCCTGTGTTTCTGAGCAAAAAATTATTCAATCAAACGAATCTGATTTCCATAAAGAAATAGGCTTTGCCTATTATATTGAAAGAAATTATCAACTTGCTTATGCAGAATTTCACAAGGCTTTACAGATTGATCCTAATAATAAAGATGCTCTTCATGGATTAGCACTTGTTCATATGGAATTTCAGGAATATGAAAGAGCAAGGGATTTATTTTTAAGAACCCTCTCTATTGATTCAAATTACGCTGATGCATGGTTTAATCTGGGACTTTGTTATCAAAAACTAAATATGCATCAAGAAGCAATCAATGCTTTTATCAAAGCTTCAAGTAATCCCCTTTTTATCACTCAAGATAAAGCTTATTTTGGTGAGGGATTATCATATTACAGACTTGGTAAATATGAAGAAGCAAAAAATTCCTTTGACAAAGCAATTAAAAGAAATATTCTCCTTATACAAGCTCATTTTTATTTGGCATTAACCTATCAAAAATTAGGTCAATATTCTGAAGCTTCAAAAACTTTAAAAAGTGCGATTAGGCTAAATGCAAACTATAAGGGTGATTTGAATAAATTTTCAAAAGATTTAAAAGAATCAATTAAAACTGAGCAAAGTAACATGCCAAGGGAAGACATTCTTGACCTTCTTGAAATCCTGAAATACTAAAATGGCAAAAGGCAAAATAGTCAAAGCAGCCGGAGTTATCTCTTTAGCAACTTCTTTTAGCAGAATTCTTGGCTATATTAAAGATATGATTCTTGCCAAATATTTTGGTGCTACTGGTTTGAGTGATGTCTTCTTCGTAGCTTTCAGAATACCCAATCTGCTTAGGGAACTTTTTGCTGAAGGCTGTATGTCCTCTGCTGTTATTCCTGTTTTAAAGGAATCTCAGGTAAAAAATGGAGTAGAAGAAACGAAAAAAATTATAAAAAGTCTATTTACTTTCATAATTCTCATAGTAGGCATAATAACTCTCTTAGGAATCATATTCAGTCCAACAATTGTAAGTCTTATTGCACCAGGATTCACAGGAAATCCAGAAAAATTTGAACTTACTGTATTACTCACAAGAATAATGTTCCCCTTTTTACTTTTTATAAGTCTTGCTGCTCTTACAATGGGGGTACTTAATACAAATAATGTCTTTTTTGTTCCAGCCCTTGCCCCGTGCTTTCTAAATATCGCCATAATCATTCTTGTTATAGGATTCAGTTCCTTTTTTTTTAATCCCATAATCTCTGTTGCGGTTGGTGTTACCTTAGGAGGAATTCTTCAATGGGCTATTCAGATTCCTTCTTTTTATAAAAATGGATTCAAGTTTGGCATAGCTCAGTATCATCCAGCTTTAAAAAAGATTGCTATTTTAATAATTCCTACAACTTTATCAATGGCAGTAAATCAAATAAATATCTTTGTGAGTACCATAATAGCAAGTTTTCTTCCAGAGGGAAGTGTTACTTATCTTTATTATTCAATGAGACTTATACAGCTTCCGATTGGTATATTTGGAGTAGCTGTTGGAATGGCTGTGCTACCAACTTTTTCTGGACATATAGCAGAGGGTAAAAAAGATTTACTCACTAAGGACTTTACCTTTGCTTTAAAATTTTTATTTTTCCTAACAATCCCGTCAACATTAGGACTTATTATGTTAAAAGAACCAATTGTAAATACATTATTTCAAAGAGGTGCCTTTGATCTCAATGCAACATTAAATACCGCAAGTGCTTTGTTGTTTTATAGTCTTGGAATCATTGGAACTGTTGGTTCAAGAACAGTTACAGCAACTTTTTATTCTATTCAGGATACAAAAACTCCTGTTATATGTGCCACAACTGGAATGTTAATTAATATATTAGTATCTCTTCTTTTGATGAATTCCCTTAAGCATAATGGATTAGCCCTTGCCTACTCTCTTGCAGCAACTACACAATTTTTTATGCTTGGAATTTTTATAAGAAGAAAAATTCCTGAAATTTCATTTCTCTCTATTTTACCTTCCTTTATCAAAAGCACAGTGGCATCTATTTTTAGTATCGGAATTGCTAAATTGATTTGCCAGATTAATCCAGAACTCTGGGTACACAGTGAAAAAATGCTTTTAAAATTTCTGTGGCTTGGAGCTTCAATTGCTGTTGCTGTAATTCTTTATTTTATCCTCTGCTATTTGATGAAACATGAAGAACTAAGTTATATTTTAAAAAAGATTAGAGGGAGGCAAAATTGAAAATAAAAAAATTTGAAGTAGGTCCCTTGTTTGTAAACTGCTATGTTCTTTACGATAAAGATACAAAAGAGGCAGTTGTAATAGACCCAGGGGATGAACCCGATTTAATTTTAGATTTTGTTAAAGAGGAAGGTTTGTCTGTAAAATACATTATCTGCACTCACGGACATTTTGACCACATTGGTGCAGTAAAGGAAATAAAAGAGCAGACCGGTGCAAAAATAATACTCCATGAAAAAGATCTTGAAATTTATAGAAATTCACCTCAGGTGGCAGTTCAGTTTTTTGGAATAGAAATTGACTCCCAGCCTGAACCAGACGAATTCATTAAAGACGAAGAATTATTAACAATTGGATATATTAATTTAAAAATTATTCATACGCCTGGTCATTCTCCTGGAAGCATTTCAATTTACACTGATGGATATATATTTACTGGTGATACTCTTTTTGCTGGTTCAGTTGGAAGAACTGACTTGATAGGAGGTAGTATGCAGGTATTATTTAATTCACTACAAAAAATTGCATCTTTACCTGATGAAACTGTAGTTTTACCTGGACATGGTCCAAAAACTAAAATCGGTATAGAAAGAAAAACAAATCCTTACTATCATGAAATTTTTTAAAATATTAATTTTTTTGCTTCTTATTCTTTCTATTTCTTGTGGCAAAACGAAGGAAGAAAATATAAAAACTGAATCAGAGAAACTTTCAGGAAAACCAGTTATTATTGGCATCCTCTCTGAAGACTCGCCTCAAGTGATATATGAAAAATTTTATCCTCTTCAAAAATATATAGAACAAAGCCTAAAAAAACCAGTATCAATTGAAATTGCGAGGGATTTTAATGATTTAGAAAAGAAAATCAAAGATAACATATTAAATCTTATTATTGTTGACCCTGCCACCTACTGCGAACTTAAATGGTCTATGAAAAATAATATTTTACCCTTAGTTAAACCAGAGGGTGGAATAGCTGAAACAAGAAGTGTTTTTATAACAAAGGAAGGAAAAAACATAGATAAAATTTTTGATTCTCTCGGCAAAAAACTCGCACTTGGCGATGAAAAATCATCCTTCAGTTATCTAATCCCCCTTTCCATGTTAAAGGATGTTGATATATCCCTGAAAGATTTTAATTCTGTTGATATGTTACAAAAGGAGCAAAGGATTGCTCTTTCGGTACTTATCGGAGATTATGATATTGGAGCAGTAAGTGAATTAACAGCTAATAAATATTTGAAGGATGGACTTAAAATAATAAGATACTCTGAACCAACTCCAAGATTTTTAATTGCTCACTTAAATAATATTGAGAGAGAAGAAATAGAAAAAATTAAATCCTCTCTGCTTCCCCAATTAGACAAGGAAGTTAAGAAATCCTTAGGCATTGAAAAATTCTCCTATGCTGAGGACAGAGACTTTGATTACATAAGAGTGCTTATAAGAAATATAAAAGGAAAAGATTACATTGAGTACACTCCAAAAACAATAAAAGTTGCAATTCTTCCTCTTTATAGTCCCCTTACAATATATAAAAGATATGATCCGCTAATGAGATATTTATCTGAGAAAACTGGTTACGAGTTTAAGCTTGTTATTCCAAAAAATTTTGAAGAATTTATTCAAATTGTAAGTGAAGGAAAAGTAGATTTTTCCTATCAAAATCCCTATGTTTTCTCAATTGTATCGAAAAAATATCCAGTAAAAGCCCTTGCTATAACAATTGGCGAGGATTGCACCCAAGAAGAGGGCATATGCGGAGATGAACGATTTAGAGGTATTATTATAACAAGAAAAGATAGCAATATAAATAAAATAGAAGACCTTAAAGGTAAAAAAATCATGATTGTCTCACCAACCTCGGCAGGTGGTTTTTTGTCTCAAAAAATTTATCTTGAAAAAAAGGGATTTAATTTAACTCGGGATTTTAAACTCATAGATGCAAAAAGACAGGAAAAGGTCATTATAGGTGTCTACAAAGGTGAAGCAGATGCTGGATTTATCAGAGAAGCAGCATTAAGTGTGTGGTCAGATGAAGTAGATATATCAAAAATAAAAATTCTTGATTACGGAGAATATCTTCCAAACTGGACCTTTGCATTAGTTAGAAACAGAAATCAGGAACTTACAGCTAAAGTTAAAGAGATAATCACCAATTTAGAGCCAGATATATTAAAAAAGGCTAAGATTAAGGGATTTAAATATGCCACTGATGAAGATCTTACAAAACTTAAAAAACTCAGTAAAAAATAGCTTTTTAAATAAAATAAAAAGAATCAGTATAGGGGGAAAAATTTTTCTTTCCTTTTTAATCCTTTTCATTATTCTTATTGTTGCCGTTAATCTCCTTATACTTAATTATCAAAAGAAATCTCTGAAAAACCAGATAAATGAGAATATCACAATAGTTCTTGACAATCTATCAAAGGATGCAATAGATCATATTGTTTTTTTTGATCCTCTTGCCATAGATGAAAGATTAATGCTAAGCATTGAAAGTCCAGGCGTTGAATATATAATGATAGCCGATAAAAACGGTAGAATAATTGGACATAGTAGTAAAAAGGAATTAGGAAACTTTATCAAAATTGAGAATAATACCTTTAAAAGAAGGCAATATATCGACAATGAAGGTATAAGACACGCAAATATTCCAATTATGGCAGGTGATACCTTCATTGGTGTTTTAAGAGCTGGAATCTCAGAAGACAAAATAGATCAATATGTTACAGTAGCTACAAAAAATTTAAAAAACTATATCTTTATCCTCAGTCTTTTTGCCTTTGGTTTCACTGTTTTTATGTCCTTTATGCTTTCTAAAACCCTTATAAAACCTCTTGAAAGACTTAAGGATAGAATGTCAAGTATACAGGCAGATAAACTTGAACTATGTGAAAATCCATCAGCGGTTCTTTGTAAGGATTTTTTTAACTGTGAAAAGAGTGACTGCCCTGCCTATGGAAAAGAAAGATGCTGGTTCATAACTGAGGCTAAGGAGAACTGCAAAAAATGCCACAACACAGATTGCAAAGACTGTTATGTTTATAAAATTTCCTGTGGCGATGAAATAGGATATCTAATTGAAGCCTTTAATGAAATGATATTAAAACTTAAACATTCTCTTGAAGAACTTGATAAAGCTACCAAGGAAAAACTAAGACTTGAAAAATCCTCGGCAATGGCTGAAATGGCTATGACTGTTGCCCATGAAATAAAAAATCCTCTTAATGCAATCAAGGCATCAACAGCTTACATAAAATCAAATTTCGAAGGCGAGGTTTTAAAAGAATTTTTATCAATAATTGACAAAGAAACCGAAAGATTAAATGAATTAATATCCAGTTTTCTTTCCTATGCAAGACCAGTCCCCTTAAAATATGAAAAGGCTAATGTAAACAAATCCCTTACAGAAGTAATAAAACTTATCGAAACAGAAGTAAAAGAGGACGGTAAAATATTAAAAACAGAATTTGATGAAAAAATTCCGGAATTTTATTTTGACAATCATCAATTAAAACAGGCAATTCTTAATCTTTTGGTTAATGCAATAGATGCAACAAAGAGGGGTGATACAATATTAATCTCAACATCCATGAAAGACAGTAAAGTATTAATAAAAATATCAGATACAGGAATTGGTATTCCCGATGAGCTTTTGAATAAAATTTTTGAACCTTTTTTTACTACTAAAACAACTGGCTCAGGATTAGGTCTTGCCTGTGTCGAAAGAATCATCAAAGACCATGATGGTAGTATAATTGTTAATAGTAAGAAAGGTGTTGGAACAGAGTTTATAATAGAATTACCTCTTAAATTTTAAGAATATATGGCAAAAATACTTTATATAGACGATGAAATAAGCGCCTTAAAGGCAATTTCTGCTATTTTAAAAAAAGCAGGCTTTGATGTTCTTACTGCAACAACCGCTGAAGAGGGAATTTCTCTGTTAAAAGAAACTTCAGTTGATTGCCTTCTTCTTGATTATCGTCTTCCTCAGATGGACGGAATTGAATTACTAAAATGGCTAAAATACAATGGAATTAATATTCCAACAGTAATGCTTACTGCCTATGGTACAATAGAAAAAGCAGTTGAAGCAATGAAATTAGGCTCCTATCATTATTTAATAAAACCTGTTGATACTGAACTTTTAATAAATGTTTTAAAAGAGGCTATTGAAAAATCATCAATGCTTTTTAAAGAAAAAACAACATTATACAGTCCTTTCCCTGAAATTATCGGAAAAAGTAAGGCAATGCAGGAAGTTTTCTACATAATGGAGATGGTTGCTGAAAGTAATTCAAATGTATTGATTACAGGAGAGTCTGGCACAGGTAAAGAACTTGTTGCAAGAGCAATTCATAAAAAATCCTTAAGAAATACAAAGCCTTTTGTTATAGTTGATTGCACAACCATTCCCGAAAATCTTCTTGAATCCGAACTTTTTGGACATGAAAAGGGAGCCTTTACAGGTGCTGTGGAAAGAAAAGTCGGACTTTTTGAAATTGCCAATGAAGGAACAGTATTTCTTGATGAAATTGGTGAACTACCAATGTCCTTACAAAAAAAACTTTTGAGATTTTTACAGGAAAGGGAAATTCAAAGAATTGGTAGCAATGCACGAATAAAGGTTGATGTGCGCGTTATATCTGCTACAAATCGTGATCTTGAAAAATTAGTAAATGAAGGTATATTCAGAGAAGACCTTTACTGGAGACTTAATGTTGTAAGAATTAATCTTCCCACATTAAGAGAACGCAAAGAAGACATACCACTGCTTGTTAACCATTTTTTGAATAAATATGCAAAAGAAAATAATAAACAAATTCCACAACTTGAACCTGAAGTTATGGATGCCTTAATAAATTACGAATGGAGTGGAAATGTTCGGGAACTTGCAAATGTTATAGAGAGAGCTATAGTACTTTCTCCTTCTGGGATTATTTCAATGAAACATCTGCCAAGAAGAATAATAGAAAAAACAGGTTGGAAATTATATAAAGAAAGTAGTTTGAACCTATTAGAAGTTGAAAAATCTTTAATTCTTAAAGCATTAAATTCAACTGGCTGGAATCAAACAAAGGCTGCTCAGATTTTAGGAATTTCAAGAAAACAGCTTCGCACGAAAATGAAACATCATGGACTTCTTAATGGTTCAATAGAAGACGAATAAAAAGGGTATGGGAGAAATCTCCCATACCCTTTTAAGGAGGGTGGGGCTGGGGGGTTGAGCTTAATTATACTTTAAAGTATTCAACACTCTCATCAAGAGTTTTTGTTTCGACATATAATTTTGTTGCAATTTCTCTTACAGCCTCTATCATTCTAACTGTAGCATTAACATTTTCCTTTATGGTTTCCATGTTCTGTGCAATCTCTTCACTTGTGGCAGAAAGCTCTTCTGTTGCTACAGCAATTCTCTGAATCATATCCATTGCACTTTTGGTGGCAGAGACTATCTCTTCTAAAGCTCTCATAGCATCATTGGCAAGAGAGACTCCTCCCTCTGCTTTTTTACTACTTTGATTCATTGCATTAACAGAGGCATTAGATTTTGTCTGTATATTCCTTATCTTTTCTGCAATTTCCTCTGTAGCTTTTGCAGTCCTTTCTGCAAGTTTTCTTACTTCATCGGCAACTACTGCAAAACCTCGACCTTGCTCACCTGCCCTTGCTGCCTCAATTGCTGCGTTTAAGGCAAGAAGATTTGTTTGATCCGCAATGTCTTTAATTGTCAATACAATCTCTCCAATCTCCTGTGAACTTGTACCGAGTTCTTCAATTGTGGTTGCAGCAGATTTAATAGAACTGGCAAATTCAATCATCGCATTGGCAGCTTTTTCTACTGCAGATTTTCCTTTTTGAGCAGTTTCATTTGCCTGTTTTGCAGAATCTGAAGCAGAAGCAGCATTTTTTGCTATATCAATTATTGTCTGAGATATCTCTGTAGAGGCTGATGCCATTTGATCAATTCTTGAGAGTTGTTCTTTGGAGTTTTTCTCTAATCTGTCTGTCTCAACTGAAAGAGAAGTAGCTATATTGTTTATACTTTTTACTGCATTTCTGATTCTAACAATAGTATTTTTTAAACCTCCAACAACCCTTTGATAAATATCTCCAATTAAATCACAGGCTTCTGATTTTTCCTCTCTAAGGTCACCCTGTTCAAGTTTTGTAAAGCATGATAAGGTTGAGTTCATATTTTTTAAATAGGATTTATAGGAATAAAAAAGCAAAGCAGTAAAACCAGCAAGGAAAATTAAAAGTACCGATGAATAAAATATAGAGTTTCTCTTTCTTAAGCTTAAAACTTCCTGATTTAATCTCTCAAATTCCTTTTTATGATTATCCATTAATTTAAAAATTAAATCCTTTATCTCCCTCCAAAGTTTTGTTTCTTCAATGATTTTTTGCACTGCCTCATCCTTTTTCCCTTCCGTAGCAAGTTGTTGAATTTCCATTTTCTTTGTATGATCTAACTGCCATAACTGGGCTATTTTCTTTAATTCTGCTTGAAATTCTCCTGTTGTAAGTTTAATTGCATCTTCATTTGATTTAATAAATTCCTCATGGGCCTTTTGATAATTTTTCTTTGCCTGTTCATCCTTAGGATTAATAAACACATTTCTTGTTGCCTGTCCTGTCTGAAGTCCCTGGGCATACATATCATTGAGAGCAATAAGAATATTTAAGTCCCTTTTTGTAAGAATCTCAATCCTTTCCTGAAATCCCTTTTCATTAAAATAGGAAAGAATAAATAATCCTAAAAAAACAACAAAAATCATGATGTTAATAAACTGAAGCAATCTTTTAATATTCATTAGTCACCCCCTATAAATTAATCTTATCAAATTATAACAAAATTAAATTGGGGAATAAACCTGTAATTAGTAAAACTACCATTGAAACCATTGCAATATGTCGGTTTAGAGTATTGCTTTCTAAAAGTGTAACATTAGCCATCTGTTCACTATACATGTAAAAAACGATTCTTAAGTAATAAAAAGCAGACAGTATACTCATTAAAAGTCCCAAAAATACAAGTCCTCCATATCCTGCTATAAATAGATTTTTAAAAATATTGAACTTTACAATAAATCCAGCTGTTGGTGGAATTCCAGTTAATGAAAAGAGAATCACTGTCATTGATAGAGCAAGAAGAGGACTAATTTTATTTAAACCATTAAAACTGTAAATATTCTCACCATTTTTGATGCTCATTATTACAGCAAAGGCTCCTATGTTCATGAATAAATAAATAATCAAATAGGGTATAATTGATCTGAGTAATGCCTCATCCATAAGTAAGAAAGCCATAGAGATATAACCTGCATGGGCAACAGAAGAGTAAGCAAACATTCTTTTTAGATCTGCCTGCCTTAATGCAAGAATATTTCCAACAATCATAGAAAGGGATGAAAGTATTATTATAAATCCTGAAGAATCAATATTTTCAGCACCACTCAAAAATATTTTTACAAGAGCAATAAAAACTGCTATTTTAGGAGCTGTTGAAAAAAGAGCTGTTACAGAAGTTGGTGCTCCCTGATAAACATCTGGTGCCCAAGCATGAAAAGGTACTAATGAAAGTTTAAAGGCAAAGGATGCAAGAAGGAATATTAAACTTAATAAAACAGTAATATTTTTAAACTCTGTTGTTTTAAAAGCATCAAAGGAAGTAGTTCCTGTAACAGCGTAAAAGAAAGCTATTGAAGCAAGAAGAAGAATTGATGAAAGAGTTCCAAGTATAAAATATTTCATACCTGATTCAACACTTCTTCTTTCTCCTCTGAAAAATCCTGCCAGTACATATAGAGAAAGGGAGAAGGTCTCAAGGGAAAGATAAAGTAAAAGCAAATCATTTGATAATAACATTAAATTCATTCCAAACACTGCAATTGTTAACAAAAATACAAACTCTGCAAATCTTTCTGTTCTTCCTTTGATTTCTCCATAGGCAAGCAAAAGTATAAAAAATCCTGTCATTAAAAGTAAAAATCTAAAGATATTGACAATCTCATCAGTCTTAATTAATCCAGCTATCACTTCCCCTGAAGAAGATGAAACCATCATCAGTAATAGGGGTAATAAAAAAGTAAGGATTCCAAGAAAAAATTTTTCGTTATCCTTCTTCCTTAAAACACAATAAATAAAACTTACTATAGATAGAAATAGTAATGTTATTTCAGGGATTAAAATTATGTACTTGTTCATCCTCTACCTCCAAAGCTATGCAAAAGCTCTTTAAATTCGCCTAAGATAAATTCTGGATTTAAACCAAAATAAATGACAATGAAGAAGTTGACAACAAAAACTAAAAACTCCCACGAGCCTATATCAAGGAGTTTTGCACTATAATCACCTCCTGGTTTTCTTAGGAATACCCTGTAGAAAAACCATGAAAGATAAACTACTCCAATAGCAACTCCAATAACTCCGAGAAATCCAAAAATAATATTGTTTTTGAAGATTCCGCTAAGAAGCAGTAATTCTCCATTAAAATAATTAAGTCCCGGAAATCCCCCCATTGCCATTACAAAGGCAAAGGTAAAAAAGGTCAAAGCAGGTACTTTTTTTGCAAGCTGTCCAAACTTTTCGGAATCATAGGTAGCAGTATTTCTGTGTATTAAATCGGCAATATAGAAAAAGGTAGCTGCAAGCACACCATGATTTATGCTTTGTAGCAAGGCTCCTTGATAACCATAAATATTTCCCGTTAAAGCACCAGCTGTAATTATACCAACATGGCTTAAACTCATATAGGCAAACAATACTTTTAAATCTCTTTCTGACAAAGCAAGAAATGCGGCATAAATAAAGGAAATCAAACAAAGCAATATGACCCATTGTCCTATGGTTGGCATAACATCTGAAAAGGCTGGAAAAACCCTAAGAATACCATATATTCCCATTTTACCAAGAACAGCAGAAAGGAAAATTGTAACAGGCATAGGTGACTCATAATAGGCATCCCGAAGCCATCCATGAAAAGGAACAACAGGAATCTTAACCAAAAAACCTAATAAAAAGCCAACAAAAAGAAGAGTTTTTGCCTGATCACTCAAATTCATTGAATAAAGCCTTTCAAATTCAAAGCCTCCACCATAAATATAAACAGCAATTATTGAAATAAAAAGAAAAATGCTAAAACCAAAGGTATATATAAGAAATTTCATGGATGCTTCTCTGGCTTTAATTCCACCCCACCTCTGAATTAATAAAACTGAAGGAATGAGCATTGCTTCGTAGAAAAAGAAAAACTGAAGAAAATTTGTGGAAATAAAAAAGGCGTTAACAGAGGAGGAAAGAATTAAAAATAAAGTTAGATAGGACTGTAGCTTATCCTTTATTGTTTTAAGAGATAGCAAAACCACAATAAGAGAGATAAAACTTGTTAGCAAAACAAATGGAGCATTTAGTCTGTCAAGTCCAGTTGAAAAATGTAGAGCCCACTGAGGAATCCATGAAAAAAGAGTGACAAACTGAAACCCATCAATATTTCGTTCAAGCTGAAGATAAATATACAAAGTCACAAAAAAAGTAATTGATACTGAAAAAAGAGCAATTAACTTTGAAATTTCCCGATTTTTAAGAATAAATATCAAGAAAGCACCTAAAAGAGAAATTAAAAATATAAATGATGACTCAATCATCTGGGCTCCTCTAAAATAGTAATAAGATTAAAATTACCAAGCCTAAAAAACCAAACATATAAAAGGCATAATCCTGAATCTTACCTGTTCCAAATTGAGCTATACTATCGCTTAAAGTTTTTGCAAGATTTGATATATACAGAGGTATCTTGTTCATTCTTGATTCCTCATATTTTATTGATTTTTTAGAGCCTGGAATTACTAAATTATCCATTAATTTTCTCCACTGTATGTTTATAAAATCATACTCTATTTTCTCAACTGTTAAATCCATGGTTTTCATAAAACCTTTTGCACCTATTCTATAAAACCAGTCAAGGTCAAGATTTATATAGGGTTTTGGCTCTAATTTTTTCAAAAATATAACAAAAACTAAACCTGTAAAACTAAAAATAGCCAATGTATCCATAATATGCTGAAATGTATAGGGTTCATAAATCATAGGATAGGGAAGAAATTGATAAAAAACCTGTGGGAAGATTCCAATTAGTATACAAAGGGCAGAGGTCGTTAACATGGCAATCTTCATATTTATTGGGATTTCTTTTATTGGATAATCAGATTTCTTTTCTGAAAAGAAAGTATAATACCCCATTTTACATATGATGCTAATAATGGTTCCGCAAGTGGCAATATTGAGCATTATATAGGCAAAGGAATTCTGTATTTCACCGGCTGCTGAGATTATAGGTGACTTTCCTATAAATCCGTTTGTCAAAGGAAATCCTGCAATTGAAAAGGCTCCCACAAAGAAGCTTAATGCAGTAAGAGGTGCATAACGACCAAAATCTCCAAGTTCTGTCATTTTTTCTTTACCTGTGGCAAATATAACTGCACCAGCAGACATAAAAAGTAAACATTTATATAGAATATGATTGAAAGCATGGGATGCAGAGCCATTAAGTCCAAGAGATACAACTCCAAGACCTACTCCTGCAACCATGTATCCAACCTGACTTACAATGTGATATGAAAGAAGTCTTCTTAGATTATTCTCAAGCAATGCATAAATAACACCGTAAACTGCCATCACTGAACCGAGATATATCAACACTTCAGCACCTGGGAAACCCCTTATTAGTGCATAAACAGTTGCCTTTGTTGTAAAGGGATTAAGAAAGACACTTCCATAAATGGTTGCAGAAGGATATGCATCAGGTAACCAAGCATGCAGTGGAGGAACAGCAGCACAAAGAATAAAGCCTATTAATATAAACCACCAGAAAGTCTCTCCGGAATAATTCATAAAAGAAGCAAAGTCGTAACTGCCTGTTTTATAAATATAAATCATTATTCCTGCGAAAAGGGAAAGTCCTCCTGCTACATGAACAAGTATATATCTGAACCCTGCAGAAGTTGCCTCCTTTGTTCTGTTGCTCCAGATTAAGATAACTGCGCAGAAAGAAAGAATTTCCCAAAAAAGATAAAAACTAAGAATATCAGCAGCAAAACTCACACCAATAGATGCACCTGTATAAAAAAGTCCTGCAAGCTGTTGAATCCAATCATCAACATGATAGCAATAGATAATCCCAATAAGTCCGATAAAGCTGAATATGTAGGCAAAAAGAAGACTCAGTTTATCAACTCTTACTAATGGAGAAATTTCATAACCAAATAAAGATAAGGCTCCATAAAAACCCTGTGATGCATCAAGAGTAAAGAAAAATCCTATTGTTGCTACTGCTACACTATAAGGTGAACGTAGGTTTTTAGGTAGCAAAGGTAGAATACTGGCTCCTATTATCAGAATCAACGCAGGATGGACGAAATCAATCATAGTAATCCTCCTTCTTTGTAACAACCTTACTTAAGGACTTTGCAAAAATAACAATAAATAGAGCTCCAATAAATCCTATTAATGCTCCAAAGGCAGGTAACTCTTCAAAGTCAAAATAGCCATGCCCAAGATGCATGAATTTAATCAGAATAATATGTAAAATTACAATAACTGCACAGGAAAGATATATAATTTTCTTTCCCATCTTACAGAACTCTCCTTATTATCTCAATTAAAAAATCTGGATAAAGTCCCCAAAATATTGTAAGCAGAGCTGTAATTAAAAGTGGAATTGCGCAAAAATAATTTTCCTTTATTTGAGACCATTTCAATGAGTCTTCTGGTTTTCTAAAAAAAGCTCTATAGGAGATTGGTAAAAAATAGGCAGCATTTAAAAATGAGCTTGCTACAAATATCCCTATTAGCTCTGGTCTTCCTATTTCAAGGGCTCCAATAGCAAGATTTAACTTACTTATAAATCCAGCAAAAATAGGTATTCCAATCATACTTAGTGTGGCAAGGAAAAAAGAAAACATCGTTATAGGCATTGCCTTACCTATGCCATCAAGCTCACTTATTTTTTTAACATGGGTGGACACATAAACTGAACCAGCCACAAAAAACATTGTTATCTTTGAGAAGGCATGCATACTTATATGAATTAAACCACCGAGAATTCCTGAGGGAGAAAACATAGAAACACCAATTATTATATAAGAGAGATTGGCAACTGTTGAAAATGCTAATCTTGCCTTGAAATCATCCCTTGTAAGGGCAATTAATGAACCAACAATGATTGTTACTCCTGTCAGTATAAATAACAAATCCTGAATTCCGATTATTTTTATTGTATTTTCTCCGTAAACATTTAATAATACTCTTGAAACAGTAAAGACTCCAGCCTTTACAACTGCCACTGCATGGAGTAAGGCACTAACAGGTGTAGGAGCTACCATTGCTGCAGGAAGCCAGCTATGAAGAGGCATGACAGCAGATTTATTAAATCCGTAAATAAAAAATATGAGTATTATTTGAAGAAGAAATTTATTGTTTTCAGCCAGTTCCTGTGAAAAAATTCCTCCCTTTCTGAAATCAAGAGTTCCTGTAAGAATATAAGTTAAAACTATTGCTGCAAAAAGGAATACCTTTGCTGTTCCAAGAAGATAAACAATGTATTGTCTTCCTCCTTCAAGACCTTCCTTGTCCTCATGGTGAGCAACAAGAGGATAGGTAACAATTGTTAATGCCTCATAAAAAATAAACATGGTAAAAAGATTAGCAGAGAAGGCAATTCCTATAGCTGAACTTAAAGAAAGTGCAAAGGTAGCAAAATATCTTGTTTGGGCATGTTCATTTAATCCCCTCATATATCCTATGGAGTAAAAAGTTGTAACTATCCAAAGAAATGATGCACCAAAGGCAAACAAAAGTCCAAGTCCGTCAACTCTAAAGGCAAGTTCTATTCCTGGCAATACTGTTGCAATTTTGAGATAAATCTCCTGACCATTGAGAAATGGTGGAATTATAAGAGATACAAAACTGAATTTTAAAACTCCTGCAATTACTGATACAGCTTCCCTTAGATTGGGATTTCTATCTCCTATAAAAACAATCAGTACAGCTCCTAAAACAGAAACTAATATGGCAAATAGAGGAAGATATTCAATCATTTGTCTGTTCCTCCCGCAATTCCCCTAAGTCTTTAATATCAACGCTTTTTCTTAAATTAAAATTAGCAATCAATAAAGACAATCCCACAGCCACAGAGCCTGCTGCAACAGCAATGCTAAATAAAGCTAGAACCTGCCCACGAATATCGTTCATGTAATGGGATAGAGCAACCAGTGCAAGATTTACTCCTGCAAGCATTACCTCAAGAGAAATAAGCACAATGATAAGATTTCTATTGATTAAAATACTTAATGCGCCCATCCCAAAGATTAATCCTGCCAAAGCCAGGTACCATTCAAGTGGTATCATCTTACCCTCCATGCAATGACAGCAACAGCAATCATAGGAATCAATAGAATTATACCTAACAGAAAAACTGCAAGAGGATACTCATTAAAAAGCATAATACCTAAAGCCTTTGTATGACCAATCTTTTCAATGTATTCAATGGTATATTTACCTTTCCATGAGGTGTTAACACTTGAAAAAGCACCTATAAAAACTCCTGTAAGTAATAATCCTATAAGAGCCCTTCCCTCCCACAGATCTATATATCTTTTACCTTTTGGAAGTTCCTTAGCACCCAATAAAAAAAATGTAAAAAGAAACATAACAAGAATAGCTCCTGCATAAACAATTACTTGAACTACTGCCAAAAACTCTGCATTAAGAAAAAGATAAACAACTGCAATATGTAAAAAAAGCAATAAAAGCCAGAGCACAGAGTGAACAGGATTTTTTCTTGTCAAAGCCATTAAAGTAATACCAATCATTGAAGCACAAAAATAAGCAAATATGAGATAAATCATAGCCCTAACCTCTTTATAAACGCTACAATTAACAAATTTATAATTCCTGCTGGAATAAGCACTTTCCAACCAATGTTAAGTAACTGGTCAAACCTGTATCTTGGCAGTGTTGCCCTAACCCAGATATAAAGGAAAATAAAGGAATAAACTTTTATGGCAAACCAAAGAATCCCTGGAACTTTTTCAAGAAAAGGTAAAGTATCAGTAATAAATTTTGGAATTGTCCAACCACCAAGAAAACAGAGGGTACAAAGGAATGCCATAATATACATTGCCACATATTCAGCTAAGAAAAAGAGAGCATATCTAAAGGCACTGTATTCTGTAAGATAGCCTGCAACAAGCTCAGTTTCAGCCTCTGGAAGGTCAAAGGGTGCTCTATTTGTCTCTGCGAAAGCAGAAATAACAAAGACAACAAAACCAATTATCTGAGGAATTGCATATATTCCAAAGACTGAGTTATGCTGAGCAATTACAATTTCTCTCAAATTAAGTGAGCCAGCTGCAAGCACGACCCCAGCAAGGCTTAGTCCAAGGGCAATCTCATAACTAAGTACCTGTGAAGCAGACCTTAATCCTCCTAAAAAAGAATATCTGCTGTTTGAAGCCCATCCAGCAAGGATTATTCCATAGACCGCTACAGATGCTGATGCAAGAATGAAAAGAAGTCCTATGTTTAAATCAGCAAGAATAAAATTTCTGTCAAAGGGAATAACTGTAAGATTTATCATCGTAAAAACAAGAACAATCAAAGGTGCAATTTGAAAAAGCACTTTTTCTGCATACCTTGGAACAATATCTTCTTTGAAAAATATTTTTATAAAGTCTGCAATTGGCTGAAGTAGTCCATAAGGTCCTACTTCCATAGGTCCCATTCTTGCCTGTGCCCTTCCAATAATTTTTCGTTCAGCATAGGTTGTATAGGCTACATGTGTTAAAACAACTGCGAAAACTATTGAGGTTTTAATGATCATAATAATAAGCTCAATCATTTTTGCTCCTCAAGAATTTCTCTGAAACCTCTCCAGAGTTCTCTACCCTTTACTGGATAGTCTTTTCTTAAAGGATGACCATCCCAGTCATCAGGCATAAGAATTCTTCTTAAGTCTGGATGTCCTTTAAACCTTATTCCAAACATGTCAAAACATTCTCTTTCATGCCAGTTAGCTCCCTGCCAAAGTTCGGTAATACTGTCTATTTCTGGTTCATCATCATCAACCTTTGCCTTCACTCTTATATGAAGCCTTCTCCATATACTGAAAAGATTATATACAACTTCAAATCTTGGATTTTCTAAATGATAGTCAACTCCACATAAATCTTGAAGATGATTAAATCCCTGCTCATCTTTTAAGTATCTCATTATCTCCTTAATTTTTCCCTTTTTTACAGTCACTGATACCTGACCTCTAAAATCAACTATTTCAAGTACTTCCTCAGGAAATCTCTCCTTCAGGAAAGAGGCGATTTTAAGAGATTCCCGAAAAGCTCTCTCTACTTCCTGTACCATGTGAGTGCTCCTGTAAAGATTTCATAGATGTAACCTACAAGAATAAGCCCGATAAAAATAATCATCACCCAGAATCCTTCTGAGGAAAGCAAATCAAAAGCTACTGCCCAGGGATAAAGGAAAATAACTTCCACATCAAAGACAACAAAGAGTATGGCAAGAAGGAAAAAGCCAATGAAAAATCTTTCTCTTGGCTCTCCACTTGGAAGATTTCCTGACTCATAGGCAATAAATTTAACCGGATTAAACTTTCTTGGTGCAACTAATTTATTAATTAAAAGTCCTCCTAATCCAAAAATTGTTGAAAAAACCAATGAAATAAAAACTGGCAGATATTTATAGGGTATATAAGTTCCTGGCTCCATTAATCTCTCCCCGCATTAAATTTTTTTAATGGAACTGGCTTTGGTTGTCTTTTACCAACAGGTAATCGCATTCTATTAATACCTGGCAAATACCAGAATTTGTTAACATATTCATTACCCTTGTATTGGTTTATAAATTCATCCCAGTTTTTAAGTAAAGCTTCTTTATTGAAATAATTTGTTTTTCTGTCATAGGAGGCATACTCATAGAATTCAGTTAAAACTATTGCATTTACAGGACATACTTCTTCACAATAGCCGCAGAAAATACATCTTAAAGCATCTATCTCATACTTGGTTAAAACTCTTGCACCTGTTTCCACATTCAATGAAAAATCAATATAAATACATTGAGAAGGACAAACCTGAGCACACTTTGTGCAAGCTACACATCTTTCTTTGCATGTTTCAGGATCACGAACAAAAGCATGCCTTCCTCTGAAGCCTTCTTCAGGTTCTTTCTTTTCCTTTGGATATCTTATTGTTACTGGATGAGTAAATATCGTTTTAAAGGTTATTAGCAAACCTTTGATGATATCTAAAAATAGAAATTTTTTCAGTAACTTATTCATCGGTCAGCTTCTCCCATAACAATATCAAGGGTTCCAATTATAGCAATAACATCTGCAAGTAAATGTCCTTCACAAAGCTTTGGAATTGCTGAAATGTGAATAAAAGAAGGTGCCCGAACTCTCATTCTGTAAGGTCTTCCTGAACCATCACTTATAATGTAAAATCCAAGCTCACCCTTTGGTGCTTCAATTGCTGAATATATTTCTCCAGGGGGCATCAACTCAGTTTTTTTATCAACAAACTGGATAAAGCCACTCCATAAAGAATCTCCTGCAGAAATTTGTCTTTTTCCCTGATGGGGAATATCAATATCAGGGGCTTGTTCAGTTAATATATCTCCTTCAGGTATCTTTTCAATACATTGTTTTATTATTAATGTAGATTGTCTCATTTCTTTGATTCTACATAGATACCTGTCATAGGTATCACCATTTTCTCCAAGGGGAACCTCAAAATCAACTTCAGGATAGGCATCATAGGGTATAAGCTTTCTAATATCATAGTAAACACCTGAACCTCTCAAAGCAGGACCTGTAAGTCCTAAAGAAAGAGCTTCCTCTGAAGATACAACTCCAACTCCCTTTGTTCTTGATATCCATATTCGATTTTCTGTAAGTAACCCTTCATATTCATCAACACGTTTAAGCATGATTTCAGTAAATTTATATATTTCATCTAAAACTTTTTCATTTATATCAACTCTAACACCACCAATTCTTGGATAACTTACTGTAAGGCGAGCGCCACAGATTTTTTCAAAAAAATCAAGAATCTGTTCTCTTTCTCTGAATGCATAAAGAAAAACTGTCATTGCTCCAATGTCAAGGGCATGAGTAGCAAGCCAGAGTAAATGACTGCTTAATCTTGTAAGTTCTGCCACCATTGTTCTTATAAATTTTGCTCTTGGAGGTGGCTCAATGCCCATAAGCCTTTCAACAGCAAGGCAATAGCCAATATTATTCGTCATACTTGATATGTAATCAAGTCTGTCTGTAAGGGTCATTGCTGAAGGATATGTCTTTGATTCTGCAAGCTTTTCAATACCTCGATGAAGATAACCTACATCAGGGACAATTTTTAAAACCCTCTCACCCTCAAACTCAGTATAAAGTTTTAAAACTCCATGAGTTGCAGGATGATGGGGACCCATCTGTAGAACAAATCTGGTTTCAGTCAATTTTTCTATCTCCAGCTGCCCCATCTTCCCTGCTCCTTCATTATTTTTTCTTTAAGTTTAAGTAAGCCATACATTAAAGCCTCTGGACGAGGTGGACATCCGGGGATATAAACATCAACAGGCAAAAACTGGTCTGCACCCTGTACTGTACTATAGGTATTAAAAATTCCACCTGTGCAGGCACAACTTCCCATTGCAACAACATATTTTGGTTCTGGCATCTGATCATAAACTCTTTTTACAACAGGTGCCATTTTATAAGTAACCGTTCCAGCTATGATTATTACATCTGCCTGTCTTGGCGATGCCCTAAAAAGTATTCCAAATCTATCAAGGTCATGATGGGATGCTCCTGCTGCCATCATCTCAATAGCACAACAAGCAAGTCCAAAAGTGAGGGGCCAGAGAGAATTTGATCTACCCCAGTTAACAAGCTTATCAAGGGTAGTAACAATGACATTACTACCTTTGATAATTTTTACTCCCTCATCAATTTCAATTAGTTCTTTTATTTCTTTAGTATATGTCATTTTTTCTTTTCCAAATCGATGTTATAAATCAAAATTAACTTTTTTGAGATTCTTACAGATTTTGTCCTTAACAATTACAGATTAAACATTTGTCATTCTGACCCTAAGTGCATAAAAAGGCGAAGAATCTTATATTTAAAAATTTTAAATTAATAAAGGGATGCATAGGTATCCTTAACGAATCTCTCTCTTTTTAACCTCGATGCCTCATCTGCAGAAATAAATCTTAATGCCTTTGTTGTACATTTAGTTACACATGCAGGTTTTAATCCCTTATCAACCCTGTCTTTACAGTAATCACATTTTACAACTCTGCCTGTTTCAGGATTCCATTGAGGAACTCCCCATGGACATGCTGTAATACAGGATTTGCAACCCACACAGAGGTTTTGTTCAACAAAGACAATTCCATCCTTTGAACGCTTTTGCATTGCACCTGTTGGACAGGCTTTAACACACCATGGGTCTTCGCAATGAAAACAAGGCATAAATACAAATCTCTGTCTTGGTAATCCTCCGATTAACTTTATATCAGTTTCTATGATTCTACAGATTCTTGGACCAACAGGCAGATCATTCTTAGTCTTACAATGAACTTCACAGGCATAACAGCCTATACATTTTTCATGATCTTGATATATGTAATAAATACTCATCTATTGACCTCCTATGCCTTTCTTATCTTAACAAAACATTCAAAAAGAGCACCTGTATGGCTTCCATAAGCCATTTTCTCAAAGGCACCTTTAAGGAGTCTACCCTCATTAAGACCCTTTCCATAGGAGCGAGTTTTAACAGGAACTTCATTTTCAAAACCACGATACATAAAAACTACCTCGGGATGAATAAAAGGTGTCACCTTTGCTTTTATCTTCCCTGAATAATCTTCTGAAGATACTTCAACAGTATCTCCATCTTTTATGCTAAGCTTTTTAGCTATTTCTTCATTTATCCAAAGTTCATTTTCTGGTACAATCTCATTTAAGTATTTGTTATTATGAGTTTGAACATGGGTGTGAACTGCCATTCTACCAAAAACAAGTCTAAATTCTCCCTCTTCAATTTTTGGCTTCGGAGGTGTTTGAAAATCAAGAAAATAAGGAACTTCTCTTTCGGTCATCTTACTTGAAAGTATTTCTACTTTACCAGAGGGTGTCTTAAACTTAAGCTCATCTCTACTGTACATTACAGGATTTTTACAGAGGGCAACCTGACCAGTCTTATTGAAATCTTCAATTTTTATTCCCGTTCCCTCAAGTTGATAATTCCAAATATCTTCTATTGATTCATAGGGCATGTGTTCACTTGCACCACAGGCTTTTGTAAGTCCTGTAAATATCTCCCATTTCCCTTTAGTGTCATAGATGGGATTTATTGCTTTCCTACGCATTACTAATGTAGGCTTTGCTCCTCTTTGGAGCCCTATTATATCGTCCCTTTCAAGATAAGTAGACTCTGGAAGAACCACATCAGCATACCAGGCAGTAGCTGAATAATTTGTATCTACTGCAACAAGAAGGTCAAGTCCATTTAAAATTTCTTTTATGTCTTTATGGGTAATACCTGCAAAGGGATCATAACGGACAACAAAAAGTGCTTTTATTGGATAGGGTTCACCTGTTTTTATAGCTCTGTATAGATGAAGAATATGTCCTGCACCATCATAAAGGAAGCCTTTGCCTGCCTCTGCTTCAACTCTTTTGTCAGCTGGTGCAGGAATCCTTTCGAGAATACTATTAAGCCCCTTTGCTCCAACTTCTTTAGGAGTTTTTGCTAAAATTAACCCACCCTTTTGTTCTATGCTTCCAAGAAGGGCATTAAGAATTATCACTGACCTTGCAAAATAAAAGGCATCCATATACCTTGCAGCAAACCAACCAGGATAAAGGATTACTTTGGGACTGTCTGAAGCAAGCTGTCTTGCAAGATTAATTATTTCATAAGCTGGAATTCCTGTTTCTTTTTCAGCCCAATCTGGAGTGTAGGATTTGATAAAGTTTTCAAGTTCGGAAATTCCAGTTATAAAGCGATCTACAAAGTCTCTATCAAACAGGTTTTCTCTTAATATTACATGAATTAGTGCAAGATTTAAAGCATAGTCAGTTCCCGGTCTTATTTGCAAAAATTTTGTAGCCTTTGTTGCAGTTTTAGTTGCTCTTACATCAATGTATGTAAGTTTAGCACCATTTAGGAGGGCATTAACAATGTTGTTAACCTCCCTTACACCTAATGCTTCTATGGCATTTCTACCATAAAAAACCATATGCCGGGTATTGGCAAAGTCATAACCAACCTCTGGCCTTCCATATCCAAGAAGGCTTTGGTAGGCAAGGTCAACATTTTTTCTGCAGAAGTCATCATGACTAAAATAATTTGGTGAACCAATTGCTCTAAGAAAACATCTTTGAATTTCACCAAATAATCCAGCGCCTCTATCAAGAAGAGCAACAGATTTTTTACCATATTGAGATTGAACTTTACTGACTGCCTCTGCAACATAGGCAAATGCTTCATCCCATGTGGCTCTTCTGAACTGACCAGAACCTCTTTCACCAGTTCTTATCATTGGATATTGAGGTCTTTCAAAATCATAAAGAAGGGACAGTCCCGCTGAACCCTTAGCACAGAGACTGCCCTCTATTCCTGCAACATAGGGATTTCCCTCTATCCATGTAACTCTTCCGTCAGTCACTTCTACCTGTATCGGGCATCTAACTGAGCACATTCCACAGCTACTGAAAACAGTATGTTTCATTTTATTCCTCCTGCTTTAAAATACACCGAGAAGGCTCATTGCAAGAATCAATAGACCAACAACAGCAACTCTTTTTACAGCAATAGGGCTTATTCTCTTAGCAATTTTTGGACCAAGATATCCACCAAGTATTGCTGCAGGGAACATTATAAGGAAAAAGATTAAATCAAAGTTTCCAAATCCGTAGTGTCTTGCTGATCCCATCAATGTATTAAAAAATATGGCAAGAAGAGAACTACCAACTACAACATACATGGGAAGTCTCATAAAAACTGTCATAAGTGGAACCATGAAAGGACCACCACCGAATCCAAACATGGATGACAGTATTGAAATAAGAAAAGCACCAGGAATACCTATGAATAAATTAGCTTTAAATTCCTGCCCCCAGAATTCTATTTTCATGATTAATTACCTCCTTGCTGTTTTTTCTTTGCTGATTCTTCAGCTCTTTTTTTGAACTCCTTTAAAATAGCCTGCTCTTTTTTGTTCTTTTCAAGGTATTTTGGTGTAGTCTGCCATAACATTAATGCAGCAAGTATAATGAGAACCCAACCAAAAAGGAACTTATACTGGTCTAAGGTTATTAACTCTGTAAGTTTTGGACCAATAAATCCACCTGCTGCCGCTGCTATTCCCATAATAATTCCAAGCTTCCAGTTTATAAATTTAATTTTTGAATAGTTATAAATACCTGATCCTTGAGAAAATAAAACTGTGGGCATAACAGTTCCAGCAACAACTGTATGAGGAAGACCAAGCATTACTAAAATTGGATTAAGAATAAAGCCTCCACCTGCACCCATCAATACACCGAAGGTTGTAATAGCAACTGTAAGAATAAAGGGCCATAAAATATTAACAGTCCTGCCAGCATTTGGTAGATATACATTAGGGAATGATACAACATTTTCAATCACTACAGGTTCACTTTTTATATCTTTATCAACCTTTGCGACAACAAAGTATTTTCCGGGAGCAGTATTAGTAGGGAGTTCTACTTCTGCCTTGAAGGTTCCGTCTTGTTCAATTTTTAACTTTGATGAAAAGACATTTCCAACACTTCTAAACTTTGCTTTAAGTAATTGCATTGACCTTCTCTTGTTTTCCTTTTCATCCATTGGCTCAAGTTTTTCTCCTCTTGAACCAATAATACTTGCCCAGAGTGTAGTCTGGTATCTGTCAATTTTAATTTTTGCAGGATAACCATAAACAGCATCAGCATCTGTGTTTTTTATAACTTCAGAAACACTCCATTTACCCTTTTTTGCCTTTGCATCTTCAAGAACTGATTTATATTTTTCTGGAACAATAAGCCTGTAATAGGCAGGCATATCATCGGTCATGTAAAATATATAGGGTCTTTTACCTGTCTTTGGATCAGGGTCTGCATCGAGTCTTGCTGCTCTTACTTTTCTTTCTGAATAAACTTCAATATAAACATCCTTTCCTGCCGGTGCCTTTCCTGTTATTGTTATCTTACCTCCACCTGAAAGCTGGGTTTTGTCAATCTGAAATGTGACAGTTTCTTTTTGGGTATCCTCTGTTTTCTGGTCAATAGGTTTTGTCTCTGCTGGTTTTTGTTCAGTCCCTTTCTGGGCATAACCTGAAACAGTAAATAGTGTGATAACAAGAAAAATTGTAAAAATACTTAAAATTTTCTTCATTTACCCCTCCTGTTTAAAGTTATCTTACAATCAACACAGATTGGGTAGCATTGGCTGCTACTTTCTGAGTTACACTTCCAAAAAGAGTTCTTTCTGTGGCATCCTTACCCTTTGAACCCATAACTATTAAATCAATTTTGTTGTCCTTTGCGTAGTCAACAATTACATCTGATGGTGTACCCTCTAAAATCAAAGTTTCGCCTATCACCCCCCTTTCCTCCATTATTTTCTTAGCTGCATTAAGATTCCCTTCTGTTTCTGTTTTAAAGATTCCTTCAACAGTGGCACAATCAATTCCCATTTCTAAAAAACAAACCTTTGGGACAACTGATAAAACTGTGATACGGGAGCTGAATTTCTGAGCTATTGTAATTGCTTGTTCTAAAGCTTTTTTTGACCATTCTGAACCATCAAAACATACTAAAATTTTTTGCATTTTTACACCTCCAGAAATGATTTCAGTAAAGTATTGGAAGCAAAGACTTTGCCATATTGATTTAATTGAAAAATAAAGGATTTTTTATATTGAACTGTGCTGTTGGGGACAATCATTAAAGACAGTTGTCCCATTTGGGACAACTGTCTTTTACTGTTTAATATTATTACGAGTTAAATATTTGTAAGAAAAATAAATCAAAATTAAGATAATGGCAAATATCACAATTAAGCCAACAATATATTCTATGTACATAATACCTTTTTTGATATTCTCAAGAAATTTACCACCCATGTATCCTGCAGAAACCATTATTGAGAGGACAACAGCAGAACTAAAGGCGTCTATAATTAAAAATTTATAAACAGGAACTCTTGTTATTCCAGCAAGAATAAATACTTGGGTTCTAAAACCTACAAGAAGTCTTCCAAGTAACATTAAAAGTGTACTGTGTCTTATAAACTTTCTTTCAAGAATAAGAAATTTAGCAGGTGAGAGAATTTTTTCAAATCTCTTATTGGTTATAATTTTTCTTCCAAATTTTTTTCCTGCATAATAAAGCATAAAATCAGAAATTACTAATCCAGAATAGGCAATAATTATTGCTGGAATCGGTTTAATTATCTTAAAAGATATCAACATCCCACAGACAATCAATATCAAATCCTCTGGAAAAAAGGGAACGCCTAATCCCCCAAGGATTAATAGAAAAAATAAACCTGGATACGAAAATTTAGCTATAAATGAATAGGAATCCATCAATAATTAAAACGGAGAGGCAGGGATTCGAACCCTGGGTGGAGCTTTTGTCCCCACAACCGCTTAGCAGGCGGCTGCCTTCGACCAGCTCGGCCACCTCTCCAACCTTTATGATAATAATACCATTGTTTACCTAATTCTTGCAAGATAACCACTTTTAAGCTGATCTAAAATTTTGTTTAATTTTTCATTGTTTCTTTCAAATTCTTTTTTTAATTTATTTACTTTATCATAGTCTCCTGAATTATAAGCAACTATTATGTCCCTTCCAATACTATGACAGGCTTTATGGGCTTCCTCAAACTCCATAAAACCTGGTAAATCTCTATATTTCTGTCCTTCCTCTCCATAATACCACTTTCCTACACCACTGGCACGATAATCGGCAAGGCGTTCTGAATCAAGTCTGTCAATACCCTTCAAATGGGCATATACTCTTAACATTAATCTTTCATGGTCTCCTTTGAAGATATCAAAAAGCATTTCCTGAGATTTCTTTGTTTTAACTAATGATGCCGTATGTCTTAAATCCGATGAAATATGAAGAATTGCGTATGAATCCTTTACAATTTCCCAGGCAAGTTTTTCTATTTCTGATGCAATTTTTGCACTTTCTTCAATGTTTCTTGTTACTTCTTCACTTGCTGCAGACTGCTCTTCCACTGCTGTTGCTATTTGTGTTATCTGATCTTTTACCTTTATAACAGCCGACACAATCTCACTTAATGCCTTTCCGATACTATTTACTGCATCGGTTACCTCTTTTACTTCTGTAAGTTCCTTATTCATTGATTGGGCTGTCTGTAATGTCTCTTTTTGAATTAGACCTATCTTATTCGCAATCTCCTCTGTTGCTTTAATTGTTCTTTCTGCAAGTTTTCTTACTTCATCGGCAACTACTGCAAAACCACGACCTTGCTCACCTGCTCTTGCTGCTTCAATTGCTGCGTTTAAGGCAAGAAGGTTTGTCTGGTCTGCTATGTCTTTTATAACAGTTACGATTTCTCCAATTTCAGTAGCTTTCCTATTGAGATTATCAATCATGCTACCAAGTTCATTTGTTGTCTGATAGACAATATTTACCTTCTTTACTGCTTGTTCTGCTGAGCTCTGCCCTTTTTTAGCTATTTCCATTGCCTCTGTTGCCGTTTCTGATGCTTTGGCTGCGTTATTTGCTATATCTGTTATTGTTTGTGTCATCTCCTCTGCTGAAGTTGCAATCTGATTTGCCTGCTGAGATTGTTTTTTTGCATCTTCGATTGTATCATCAATAACTTTGTAGCATTTGTCAACGGTTGAAGCAAGTTTATGAGAGTATTCAAGAGAACGGTCTGTAAGATTTATAAAGGACTGTAAGACTCTATCAATACTGTTTGCAAGCCTTCCTACAATATCTACTCTATCCTTAAATCCAACACTTACAGTTAAATCTCCCTCTGAGATTTTTTGCAATGTTTGAGCAAGATGATTAATAGGTTTATGAGTAATCACATAGGTTATGTAAACTATCAAAGAAGCTGAAATAATACCTAAAAATCCCAAAACAGCAAAGGCAATTTGCATATTTCTTACTTCTTTCATTATTGTCTCTGGAACTTCCTTTGCTCCAAAATGAACTACTGAATCTAAGGCAATCTTGTAAGCTCCATATCCTGTTACAATTACCGTTGCAATAACTCCAAAGGCAATTGCAAATGCAAGTGGAATAACCATTTTCCAGCGTAACCTAACTTTTTTGTCAACTTCCTGTAAAAACCCCATAATTCCCCCCCCCCATTTTTAAAGATTAAACTTTAAATTTGAATGTTATTATATCACCATCCCTTACTTCGTATTCTTTACCTTCTAAGCGTAAAATTCCTTTTTGTTTAGCTAAACCAAGGTCTCCCTGTAATGATAGAAAATCTTCATAGGATATTACTTCTGCTTTGATAAATCCCCTTTGAATGTCTGAATGAATTTTACCTGCTGCCTCTAAAGCCTTTGTTCCTTTGTGAATACTCCAAGCCCTTGCTTCTTGGGAAATTATTGTAAAGAATGTGATGTAATTTAAAATTTCATAGACTTTCTTTATAATTTTTTTACTTACAGGTTCATCTATTCCCATAGCATCCAGAAAATTATATACTTCATCACATGGAAGTTGAGAAATTTCGCTTTCAAGACTTCCACAAATCGTTATAAAATCTAAATCTTTATATTTACCGGAATTGAAGGATTTTTCATCTACATTTGTTACTGCAATAACAGGTTTTAAAGTTAAAAAATTCAGATGTCTTATTTCATTAAATTTTTCATCTGATATTTGAGCTGTTCTTAAAGGTTTTCCATTTTCAAGATGTTGTTGCAAAATAATTAAAACCTCCCTTTCTCTTTCATTTATTTTTTGTCCTTTCTTTTTTTGTTCTTCTATTCTTTCAATTCGTTTAGTAACCAAGTCTAAATCAATGATTAAAAATTCATACTCAAGTTCTAAAAAATCTCTTGAAGGATCTAATGAATCAAACTGATAGGGAATAGATAAATCCCCAAACCCTCTTAAAACATATATAAAAGCATCTGCCTCTATTATATTTTTTATTACTCTTGAATTATGAACTAGATTGTTTTTTAAAAGTCCAGCAGTATCAATGCATTCAACTGTTGCAAAGGTTTTCTTCTTTGGTTTAACAAGTTCGCTAATATTTTTTAATCTTGAATCTTCGACCTGTATTATACCTTTATGAATTACATCAGGAGGAGTTATTGAAGGTGATGTATCAATTTTTTGACGAGTCAATGCATTAAAAAGAGTTGTTTTGCCCGAGTTAGAAAAACCAGTGAGAGCTATTTTCATATTCTCCCTTCAAGGAAATTTTTTAATACCACCATAGCTTGATTAAGTCTCTGAAGTTTCATATTTCTCTGTCTGATTTGAAAGGCGTCATTGAAGGGAAATGGCTCTGTTCGAATTTGTCTTTCTTTTTTTATTAATGTTTCCTGAAGTTGTTTAAGTTCTATTTCATTAAATTTTTTTAAAAAAATTGGATTTACTATAATAAATCCCTCAGCAATATCAGAGGCAATTGCCTGTAAAGACTTAATTCTGCCATCTATCATCTTGCCCCTTCTTTTTATTTAATATTATTGAAACCCAGATACCTAATTCATATAAAATAATCATTGGAACAGCCATCAATGTTTGATTGAAAGCATCTGGAGTGGGAGTAATAATTGCTGCAACAACAAAGGCAAGAACTACTGCAAGCTTTCTGTATTTTTTCAGTGTCTGTGGAGTTATCAATCCCATTCTGGTAGTAATAACAATAAGAATAGGGAGTTCAAATACAAAACCAAAGGCAAGTAAAAACTTTAAAAGAAAATCTATGTAAAGTCCCACTGAAAGCATAGGCATAAGAAAATCTCCTACCTTATAATTAAGAAGAAAACTCATTGCAAAGGGAAGCACTATTAAATAACAAAAAGTTACTCCAACAAGAAAAAGACCTGAAGCACTTAAAACAAAGGGAATAATATATTTTTTTTCATGGTTATAAAGCCCTGGGGAAATAAATTTCCAAAGCTGATAAAAAACTATAGGAATAATGAGAATAAAACCACTTACAAGGGCAATCTTCATATTCATCCAAAAAGCTTCAGCAGGTCCTAAAAATATAAGCTTTGTATTTTGAAGTTTCTGATCAGGAACAAAAATTAGTCCTTCTTTTAATGAAAATTGAGGAGAATAATTAAGAGGAAACATAAGGAGCTCAAATATATAATCAGAGAAATTAAAAGCAATCAAAAAAGCAATTAATAAAGCAACAAGGCATACAACAATTCTTTTCCTTAACTCTGAAAGATGTTCTATTAAAGACATCTTTTGTTCTTCCATCCATTCTTACTCCTTCTTTTCAATCTCTTTTCTGGCAATGTTTTCAATGTGTTTATCTATTCTTAAATCAGAAAGATTTGGCAAATCTTTGAAAAGTTCATCTTTTAATTGTAAAGGGTCTTTTATATCTTTTTTTGCTTCTTCAACAGTTTCTTTAACTTCGTGAATCTCTTTTTCCATTTCTGTTTTTGCTGACTGAAAAGCCTTTTTCACTTCATTAAGTGCTTTTCCTAATGAATAGCCAAGTTCAGGAAGCCTCTTTGGACCAAAAACCAACAATGCCACAATAAATATAACAATTAATTCCTGAATTCCTAAATCAAACATGAATTTATTATAACATTAATAAACACTATCTACAATTCTTTTAAGCTGTTTCTTTTCATAGGGCAAAAGAACACTCACTCCAAATAGCAATCTAACATCGGGAGTTCTATTTTTTATATCAAAACCAACACCTACAGTAGTATATGAAAAATCTGTTATCCTTACTCTATAACCAAGTCTCCATTCAATGAGATCTATTTTATTTTTATTAATGGCTTTTCTGCCAATTATTTCAAATAAAATATTTGAATTGTAACTTACCTTCAACTCTGAACTAAGATTAATATTCCATGTTTCTTTTAATCTTTCTTTCTCTGGCTTAAAATAAATTATATTCCCATGAGCTTTAACGGGTCCTATTTTTTTGGTTAAAATGAAGCCAGCACCTAATCCACCACCTGTTGAAAAATCTTCATGTCCAATATTACCTGATAAATAAAGCATATAAGCAAAGGCAGGCAAAAAAGTTGTTTCATCAATAAATCTATGTTTAAATCCAAAATTTAGGTCTTCTGCTCCATTGTCATGGAAGAAATTTTTATAAGAAATGTTATAGGGAAGATTTGTAATAATTTCAACTCTATCTGTTAATCCATAAGAAAGATTTAGATTCAATCTTTTTATAGCTGGTTCTCTTGTAAAATCAAAATTAAGATCAATGGCAACCTGATTTCTGTTTGGAGAGTCTGCAGAAAAGGTTGAAAAAACTCCAAAAGGAGCTGTTGGTGAAAAACCCTTTCTATCAAAGGCAGAAGCCGAAGAACTAAAAACAATTGTAATTAAAAGTAAAATAAATAACTTCTTCATTTAGGTAAGCATATCAAAATTTTTAAAATCTGTCAATTTATGTTTGAAAATTTTTAAATGATGAAAGATTGATTCTGTTGTTTTCCTTCAAGAACTTCTCTAATTTTTCTTGAAAGGGCTTCTATAATGAGAAGCTTTTTCATATTGAAATATAACATTATCTGTATGTCCTGACATGTAAAAAATTTTTAGGGGGAGATAAATACAACCCCCCCCCCTAAAAATTTTTTTAACAGCCTTCTACTGCTTTCTTTTTCTTTGGTGCTGCACCTTCCTTACCCTTTTCCTTTGGTGTTTCCTGTTTAATTGTTATTTTGTCACCTACTTTAAGTTCAACTGTAACTTCTTTTCCATCAGCTTTCTTAATGGTCATCTTGTTTCCGTCAATCTTTGTTATGGTTCCACTAAGATTTTCTGCATAGGAAGAGACAACAAAACCAAATACAAAGGTTAGAATTAAAAGGGTTGCTAATATTTTCTTCATTGTCTTTCACCTCCTTTCTTTTTAGGATTTGGTTAAATTATATCAATAAAATGAAAGTTTTGTTAACTGCCCGGCATAAACTATTGCTGCCCTTAAAATAAATGTTCCTGTAAGTACTAATATAGCTGCAAAATTCATTCTAAAAATTTGAGCACGGGTAAATTCACCATGAAAACCATCTTCAAACTCTTTTAATTCTCCAAGTTTAATTCTTAACGCTAAAGGAAGCAGAAAAAATATAGCAATAAGGGCGATTGTGAATATAAAATGTTCATCTGTCAATGAGAAAAAGGGTTCAATTGCCTTTTTATAGGGAGCAGTTGATGTGTATAATCCGTAGAAAAACAAAGCTATTACAACAAGCTCTGCTACAATCAACCATATATCAATTTTTGTGAAGAGAAATTTAATCTCTGCTTTTTTAGCAATAATAACAATCATTGCAGCACCAGATGAAAGGGCTGAAACAAGAAACAAAATCGGCAGCGTTGCATTGTTCCACAGGGGGATAGCTGAAAAAGAACTAAGCAGAACACCGGTGTATATGCCTAAAAATATTCCCATAGCAAAATTTAACTTTGCAATTAGTCTCATTTTAGGAGCAAGCTTTTCAGAAATTTTTATAATAAATGGAAATCTTAGACGATGTCTCTGGTCCTTTGGAATAACTGCTAAGATGTATAAAGCATTTACAAATAATACAGCAGGGACTCCCCATGTACCCCAGGACATAAGAGAAAGAGGTTGAAAAGTTAAATAACCCCAGTACAGATGAAAAGGTGAACCAAGGTCAAAGATTATAAACTGAGCACCTACAGCAAGAACTATAAAGGCAATAAATGGCGCTCTAACACATTGAGCAAGTTCTTCAACAGGCTGTTTAGGTATCCTTAAATTTGCAATTGAGCACATTACAAGCATTCCAGCAGAAAGACCGCCAAGAAACAAATAAATTACAATTCTCCAATCCCAAACATCAAGATGGGGAAAGGTTATAGCATTTGTTCCTGTTATACTAAGCTCTATCATCATAGACCTCCTGCAAATTTTTTGTTTATATAAAACACTCTTGGACGGGTTCCTGCAAACTCGAGTCTCACCGAAGCATCATGTTTTTTAAGAAGTTGTGCCACTTCACTGTTTGGGTCATCTAAATCACCAAATATTCTTGAATGTCCAAGACATGTTTCTACACATGCAGGCTTTTTTCCCTCCTTAAGCCTGTGGTCACAAAAAGTGCATTTATCAGCAACACCCTCTGGTGTAGAATACCTTGCATCATAGGGACAGGCTAAAATACAGGCTTTACAACCAATGCATTTTTTCTTTTCAATCTGAACTGTTCCATCCTTTGCTCTGTGAGAAGCTCTTGTTGGACAGGCATCAATACAGGGGGCAATTTCACAGTGATTACAAAGCTCTGACCTTAGTTCCATTCTCAAATAGGGAAATTCACCTCTTACTTCTTCAACAACTCTTGTTCTAAAATATCCATCAGCAACATTATTTTCCTTTTTACAAGCAATAACGCATGCCATACATCCAATACATCTTTCAACATCTATAACCATAACATATCTTGGCATATCAAGCCTCCTTTGCAATCTTTACAAAATTAACTCTCATTCCAACAGTTCCTGCAATTGGGTCAATATCGTATTTTGTTATAAGTTGCTGATCATCGGCACCCCTTAAATAAGCTTTTCTTAAAAGTTTTGACGTTGATGAAAAACCATGAACAAGATATATGCAGTCTGGTCTAATTCTCTCTGTTATTTTTATTCTTACTTTATTTGATTTAACTCCATCCTGATTTACAAGAACAATATATTCACCATTTTTAAGTCCCGTTCTTTTTGCAACCTTTGCATTGACCCATGCTGTATTTTCTTCCATCAATTCCCACAGGGAAGGATTATTGGTTGTCCTCGAAAAGGTATGCACTGGAGATCTACCATAGATAAGTCTAAACCAACCTTCGGGAGGTTGTTCATGTTTTGTGTATTTCGGAACAGGATCAAATCCTTTCTCTTTAAGTTCTTTACTGTAAAGCTCAATTTTTTCTGAAGGTGTTTTGAATTTTGGCTCATTATCAGCTGATATGTAAGGTTTTTCACTTTCTGGAAAACTAATATAACCCTTTTTTGTAAGCTCGCTGTAATCTATTCCCCAAGTTTCACACTTCATTTTTAAGAAATCTTCAAAGGTATTCCATGGAAAGTAATCTTCAAGTCCAAGTCTTTTACCAAGTTCCTTTGCTATCCACCATCCTGGTTTTGTATCATACATTGGCTGGACTACAGGCTGTCGGAGCGATATTCCAAAGGCTCTCTCTTTCACTGTAAATAAGTCATCGTGACGCTCAAGGTATGTACATTCTGGAAGGACAACATCTGCAAGCATTACACCATCATAGGGCATCATATCCACTGCAACAAGTAACTCAAGTTTTTGAATAGCCTTTAAAGTATCTCTCTGATTAGGCATTGCCTTAATTATGTTTATTCCTGTAGTAAACCAACCCTTTATAGGATAGGGTTGCTCTGTTAATGTAGTTTTAACAATTGCATGAGTTACACCTTCTTCTCCTGCAAAGGGATAATTGCCTTTATTTATTGCGGATTTTTGATGTTCAGGATAATCTTTTTCTGCAAGGAATACAGGCTCAAGCTTCTTCTTTGGGTTAAGATAAATTCCACCGGGTCTTCCATAGGCACCTAAAAGGGCAGTAAGTATGGCAACAGCGCGCTGACGTTGTACATTATCTGAATACCATGCGGTATGTCTTCCTGGATGGATTAAAACATGAGGTCTATTTTTCCCCATAATCCGAGCTGTCTCAATAATTAAATTTGCAGGAATTTCTGTTTCTTTCTCTGCCCATTCTGGAGTGTATTCCTTTACTGCACTGGCAACCTCATTAAATCCAACAGTATATTTAGCAACATATTCTTTATCATAAAGTCCTTCATTTATTATTACATTAATCCATGAAAGTAAAAGCGCAAGATCAGTGGCTGGTTTTATGGGCAACCAATATTTTGCCTTTCCTGCTGCTGTTGAAAATCTTGGATCAACAACAATTATAGTAGCTCCCTTTCCAACTGCCTCAGCAAACTCCTGACACTGAGAATTATGGGCATTCTCACCGAGATGACTACCTATAAGAACAACTACTTTACTATTCTGAATATCAACTCTTTCTGGATTACCAACTGCTTCACCAAACGTTATTTCAAAGGCAGTATCACGAGCACCTCTACATAATGCAAAGGAAGGAAATGCAAAATTTGATGAGCCAAAGGCTTGAAGAAGATGGATAAAATATGTTGAAACTGTTCCGTGCGTAAGAAGAGCTATTGATTCGGCACCATATTCTTCTTTGATTTTTTGCATTTTATCTGCTACGTAACCTAATGCTTCATCCCATGATGCCTTTTTAAACTTTCCTTCTCCTCGACTACCAGTATTAATAAGAGGTGTTTTTAATCTATCAGGATCATAAAGAAGCCCGATTCCTCCATGCCCTCTTGCACATAATTTTCCACGGGAGTTTGGATGAAGAGGATTTCCATCAAGCTTTACAACCTTTCCATCAACAACCTTTGCAATTAAACCACATCGCCAAAAACACATCTCACAGGTTGTAGGAACATATTGGGGTAATGAAACAGGTTTTTTACCAAGGGCTAAAACTGATTTTACAACTGGCGTTCCAGCAACTGCAACGCCGCCAGTTACTGCCACAATTTTTAAAAAATCTCGTCGGGTAATACTCATACCCTCACCCCCTTGCTTTTGTTATACTAATATATAAAATGGTATCTAAAAAAAATTTTTTTGTCAATATATTGTCAGAATAGGATATAGGGGTATGAAAAATATTTATTTGAAAAATAATCAATTACATAACTCAAGAAGAAGGCTTTTTTTAAAAAAAGTTATAAATTTATTTTTTATTATAGCAAGCTTTGTTTTTGTTCTCTCAGTTTTAGCCTTTTTAAAGCCTAAAAAACCAAAAAACAAGCCCTACAATTTTTTTGAAATCTCCAATGACAAAATTCCAAAAGAAGGAGTTAAAAAAATTAATATAGCAATTGATGAGGAAAGGACTATAAAAATATTTCTTGTAAAATATAATAATTCAATATTTGCTTTATCGCCTGTATGCACCCATCTCGGTTGTTTTGTAAACTTTGACAGAAATACAAATGAGTTCATATGTCCCTGTCATGCAGGCAGATACAATATCGAAGGAAAAGTAATTGAAGGTCCGCCAAAGGAAAATCTTCAAAGATTTCCAGTTAAAATAGAAAATAACAGATTTTTTGTTGGAATAAAAATATGAATATCATTGATTGGTTTCTTGATAGATTCAGATTAAAATCAGCTCACAGAGGAATTTTTGAAAGAGAGATTCCCGAAGGAATTAACTATTTTTACTGTTTTGGTGGGATTGCCTTTACGGCTTTTTTATTATGTTTAATATCTGGACTTTTTCTATCCCTTCATTATGTACCTTCTGAAAGAGAAGCCTATTTGAGCATTCAAAGAATTCATGAAGAAGTATATCTTGGTAAATTAATAAGAGGAATTCACAAATGGTCTGCCAATGTTTTAATTGTAAGCATTATTATTCACTCCATAAGAGTGTTCATTACAAAAAGTTATAGACCTCCAAGAGAGCTAAACTGGATTGTTGGAGTTATTATATTTTTTATTGTTATGTTAGAGGGTTTTACAGGATATCTTCTTCCATGGGATCAAAAAGCCTATTGGGCAACTGTAGTAGGAACAAATATTGTCGGCTCTGTTCCTTTTGTGGGTAAAATTTTGTTATTAATTGTTAGAGGTGGCTATGAAGTTTCAGGAGTAACTCTCAACAGATTTTATAGTTTCCATGTCCTTTGGTTTCCATTGATTTTAGCAATTCTTTTATGGGCACATTTTCATATGATAAAAAAACTTGGTATATCAAAACCATTATGAAAAAAAAGTTTTATCCTGATTACTTAATTGAAATTTTATTTTTTGCAATTCTTACATTTGAGATAATCCTTTTGCTTGCTTTTTTATTTCCTCCAGTGATTGGTAAAGAGATAGATTTTACTTCAGCCTATCAGCCAAGACCAGAATGGTATTATCTATGGATTTTCTGGTTATTGCGATTTTTCTCAACTGATATGGTCTTTTTGGGTGGAGTTGTCATTCCCTTATTTATCATTGGATTTCTCATTTTCATTCCATGGATTGAAAGATACATTGGCTGGAAATTGACTGCTTTATTAGGACTTTTGTTTTTTTTATTATTTTTAATCGGTACCCTTATTGAAGTTTTTTATTAATATATTAGGGGGTTAGTAATTATCTTCTGTGGAGGAATAGATAGATAAAGTCAAAGGACAAAATATTTATTTGCTTAAATGTAATTTTTAATGTTAAATTAGAGGAAAAATTATCAGAAAGGAGTAAACTAATGAAGTTTCTTAATTTTCTTGCATTTATTATAGCTGTTTTATTTATTTTTTCCTGCAGTCAACAAAAGGATGAAGTTATTGTAAAAGCTGGTTCATCAAAACTTACTAAAAAAGACCTTGAGGAGGACATTAAAAGCCTTCCGCCTCAAACAAAGGTATTTCTTGCAACTCCAGAGGGTGTTAATCGACTAAAAGATGAACTAATTAAAAGGGAAGTTTTATATGAAGAAGCTAAGAAAAAAGATTTAGCCAAATCAGAGGAATTTAAAAGAAGACTTGAAGAATTTAAAAAGATTACTCTCATTAACATGTTGATTGAACAGGAACTAAAAAATATTCAACAAATAACAGAAAAGGAAGCAAAAGATTATTATGAAAAAAATAAAGAACAATTTATAAAACCAACAGAGGTTAGATTAAGTCAAATTGTTGTAAAAAATGAAGAAGAAGCTAAAAAAGTCTATGAAAGAGTTGACAAAGGAGAAGATTTTGCTGAAGTAGCAAAGGAACTTTCAAAAGATGAAAAGACAAAAGCCTCTGGTGGAGATATGGGATTTTTTAAAAAGGGACAACTATCTCCACAAATTGAAAATGTTGCATTCAGCCTTAAAAAAGGTCAAGTAAGTATGCCTATGAACTTAAAAGGAGACCTTTATATATTTAAAGTTACCGATGTCAAAGGAACCCTAATTGATTTTGAACAAATAAAAAATCAATTAATGGAACAACTTAAAGCCAAAAAACAGCAAGACTGGTTTAATAGTTATATTGATGAACTTAAAAAGAAACATAAAGTGGAAGTTAATGAAAAGGTTTTACAGGAAATGCTTAATCAGGCTTTAATTGGAAGTAAGACTGGAGAACTACCTCAGCAGGCAAAATAACTATTTACCAATACAAAATTCGCTGAAGATTAAATTTAATATCTCTTCAGTGGTGACAACACCTACAATCTGACCAAGAAAATTTAGAGCCTCTCTGAGAAACATAGCAGTAATCTCAAGGGGCTCTCTATTTTTAAAACTTTCATGGGCATTATTTAATGATTCAAAGGCTTTTTCAAGAGAAAGTTTATGTCTTAATTTTGTAACCACTATACCTTCCTTCTCATATTTACCAGAAATTGTTGTATTGAAAATAAGCTCCTTTAAATCTTCTATTCCTTCTCCAGTTAAAGCTGAAATTTCAACTGCTGGTTTATCTTTTAAAGATTCAGGCAGATGAAATTCTATGCTTTTTATATCTTTTTTGTTTATTACAACAATAACTTTCTTATGAATTATCTTGCTTATTATCTCTTCATCAAGACTGTCAGTAACTTGGCTACTGTCAAGGACTAAAAGGACAAGTTCAGCTGACTCAACTGCTTTTAGGCTTCTTTTTATTCCTTCTGCCTCTACAAGATCGTGGGCTTCACGAATACCAGCAGTATCAACAATTTTAAGAGGTATTCCTTTAATATTTAAATATTCTTCGATTATATCCCTTGTAGTTCCTGGAATTTCTGTTACTATTGCTCTGTCTTTCATTAATAAAGCATTTAAAAGAGAGGACTTGCCAACATTAGGCTTACCTACAATAGCTGTTGTAAGTCCTTCCCTGTAAATCTTGCCTTCTTCATATCCTTCAATGAGCTTTCCTATCTCCTCTTTTAAGCGATTTATTTCTTGTGTTATTTCTTCTTCTGTAAGAGCATCTATGTCCTCTTCAGGAAAATCAATATATGCTTCTACATGGGCACAAACTCTCATAAGTGATTCTCTCAATTCATTAATTTTTTCAGAAAGTCTACCGCTTAAATGCTCCAAAGCAATCTTTTGAGCCTGGTCAGTTTTAGCCCTGATAAGGTCAATTACTGATTCAGCCTGACTTAAATCAATTCTGCCTCTTAAAAAAGCCCTTTTTGTAAATTCACCAGGTTCAGCAAGACGGGCTCCTTGAGATAAAACAAGGTCAAGAATTCTTTTTAAGGTTAAATATCCTCCATGACAGTTAATCTCAACAACATCCTCTCTTGTATATGTATTTGGTGCACGCATAACAGTTACTAAAACTTCATCAATTCTCCGTCTGGTTAAAGAATCAACTATAAAGCCATAATGAATAGTATGAGTTTTTACATCTGAGAGATTCACTCCTTTAGGAGATTTAAAAATTTTATTTACAATCGAAATTGCTTCTTTTCCACTTAAACGAATTATTCCTATTCCGCCTTCTCCTAAAGGAGTACTTATGGCAGCAATTGTGTCAAACTCTGAAGAAATCACTTAGCTTTTTAATTTTTAGCTTTTTTAATTTTCTGATTTATGTAAAATTGTTGGGCTATTCCAAATATATTATTTACAAGCCAGTAAAGGACAAGTCCTGAAGGGAAAGTCAGGAATATAAATGTGAAAACTACTGGTATAATAAGCATTATTTTCTGTTGGGTCGGATCTGCAGTAGAAGGAGTTATTTTTTGTTGAATTAACATCGTAGCACCCATTAAAATTGGCAGAATATAGTAAGGGTCCTTTGCTGAAAGATCCTTTATCCACAATATAAAAGGAGCCTGTCTTAGTTCTATTGCTAATTGAAGAATCTGATAGAGAGCAAAAAATACTGGAATTTGAAGTAAAATTGGAAGGCATCCACTCATTGGATTGATTTTATATTTTCTGTAAAGCTCCATCATCTCCTTTTGAAGTCTTTGGGGGTCATTTTTGTATTGTTCTTTTAATTGCAATAACTTAGGTTGAAGTTCGCTAAGTTTCTGCATTGACTTTTGCCCACGATTAACTATAGGAATAAAGGGAATTCTTACGAGTATTGTAAGAATTATTATAGCAACACCGTAATTACCAAAAATGCTATAAAGAAGCTTTAAAAACCAGAATAAAGGACGGGCTATGATTGAGAAAAATCCAAAATCAACTATGTGTTCAAGTCCCAGATTGAATTTTTTAAGATAATCATAATCTTTAGGGGATGCAAAAACCTTGTAATGATTTATTCCATCCTGAAACTCCACTGCGGCAATAGCATCTCCATTATAGGGTAATACAATAAATTGATTTGCTTTGCTAACAGGAACAATTGCAGAGAAAAAGTATTTGTCTTCCTGAGCAATCCATTTTATATCACCCCTGTATGTAACAGGTTCCTTTATTTTTGAAGGAGTTAACTCTATTCGATCAGCTTCTTTCAATATTACAGGACCCCAATGGGGTGCATTTTCTTTGTCAAAAATTCCAAAATTCAAACCAAGAGTTACATGATAGTTACCGATACCATTAATTTCTTCCTTAACATCTATTGCATAGTCAGTTTTATTAAAAATAAAACTTCTTTTAATTGAAACATTTTCATCTCTGTAGTTAAATACTACAATGGCTTCCTTTGAATCTTTAAATGATGCATTTGAATCGTCAACATTAAAAATAATTTTTGCGTAATCAAATTTGCCATCCTTCATAATTGAAATTGCAGGGATTTGACCGGAAGATAAATGAATTGGATTTTCCTTTGAATCTTTATATTTCTTAAGCTCAACGGATTTTATAGTTGCCCCTTCATTTGAAAGAAAAACTTTAAAAACTTCATTTTCCACAGTTATTTCCTTATATTTATTATCTTTAAATACTTGTTTTGATTCATCCTTTTTCGCAGATGGAATCTGAAGGACTGGTGCGGGAGATTGTTTTTCCTCCTTTTTAACCTCCTCAGTCTGCTGAACTGTTTTAGTCTGTTCTTTTGTCTGGGGATGATAATATTTTGTATATAAATACTGGCTACCAAATAAAATAGCCATACTTAAAATTACTGCCAAAAATGCTCTTAATCCTGTATTTTCCATATTCTCACCTTAATGGGTCATATCCTCCAGGATGAAAAGGATGACATTTAAGTATTCTTTTTATAGCAATTAATATACCCTTTGCTCCATATTTTTTAATTGCCTGTTCAGCATAATTTGAACATGTTGGATAAAATCTACAACAAGGAGGCATCAGTGGTGATATAAACCTCCTGTAAATTTTTATTAAAATTAAAGAAAATTTAGATATTAAGGAGTTAATCTCCATCTACCCTTTGCTCTTCTTCTTTTTATAATTCTTCTCCCACCCGGAGTGCTCATTCTTTTTAGAAAACCATGTGTTCTTTTCTTTTTAAGCTTATGAGGATGATAGGTCGTATAGGCTCCCATTTTTTCACCTCTCGATTAAAATTTATATGGAATAAGTGATTTTATTGACTTATATAGAGTCTCATCTACTTGAGCTATCTGCCTTAAATATCTTTTCCTTTTTGAAGGTTTACCTGTAAGCAAATGACTTTTATTTGCTCTTCTACGCATAATTTTACCAGTGCCAGTAACTTTAAATCTTTTAGCAGCTCCTTTGTGTGTTTTTAGTTTTGACATAAAAGTATCCTCCTACCTAAGTTTAGACAAATATTTTAATAAAATTCTGATGAAATTATCAATCTTTTCCGGGAGCTATAATCATGCTCATATTATTTCCTTCAAGACGAGGTTCTTGCTCAATTTTATGAGAAAAACCTGCAAGAAGAGCTTTAATTTTATCAAAAACTTTCATACCAAGCTCAGGATGAACAATCTCTCGTCCCCTGAAAAATAGAGTAACCCTTGTTTTATCTCCATCATCTAAAAATCTTTTAATATGCTTTACTTTTAGTTGAAGATCATGATCTGAAATTTGTGGTCTTATTTTTATCTCCTTTACTGTGGCTGTCTTTTTAGAAGAAGTTTTTTTCTCAAGTTGATACTTGTATTTTCCATAATCCATTATTCTACATACAGGTGGATTTGCATTAGGAGCAACTTCTACAAGGTCATAACCTCTTTCTTTTGCTATTGCTATCGCTTCTTTAATACTCACTACACCAAGTTGTTTTCCATTTTCATCGACTAATCTCACTTCCTTTGCCTTAATGGTTTCATTTACTCTAATGTCTTTTGTTGCTATTTTACCACCTCCAAATTTTGTTTTTTTGTTTTAATTTCATTGGTTATAAATTCAATAAACTTTTCAGGGTCTATAAGTTCAAAATTCTCACCATTTCTTCTTCTAACAGTAATCTTATTTGTTTCTGCTTCTTTATCGCCCAATATAAGCATATAAGGTACTTTTTCAATGGTTGACTGCCTTATCTTATAACCTATTTTTTCATTTTCTATATTCAATTTTGCTCTAATTCCTCTATCTATAAGAATATCATAAATTTTTCTGGCGTAACCTACATGTTTTTCTGATATAGACATTACTTCAACTTGAACAGGTGCAAGCCAGGTAGGAAAAGCTCCTGCATAATGCTCAATTAATACTCCCATAAATCTCTCCAGTGATCCCATTAATGCTCTATGTATCATTATGGGTCTGTGTTCATGTCCATCTTTTCCTCGATAAAATATATCAAATCTATCTGGAATGTTAAAATCAACCTGGATTGTGCTACACTGCCATGATCTGTTTAGTACATCCTTTATTTTTATATCTATTTTCGGTCCATAGAAAACTCCTTCTCCGGGATCAATCTGATAGGGTAGATTTCTCATTTTTAGAGCCTGTTGCAATGCAAAAGTTGCTTTTTCCCATTTTTCATGACTTCCTACATATTTTTCAGGTCTGGTTGAAATATATATTTCGTAGTTGTCAAAGCCAAAGGTTGATAAAATAAATACTGTGAAATCAAGAACCTTCTGAATCTCTTCATCAAGTTGTTCTTCTGTACAGAATATATGAGCATCATCCTGAGTAAATCCTCTAACCCTTAAAAGCCCATGTAATACTCCTGATCTTTCATATCTGTAAACTGTTCCAAGTTCAGCAAATCTTAACGGAAGGTCTCTGTAACTGCGAAGCTCAGATTTGTATACCTGAATATGGAAGGGACAATTCATTGGTTTAAGTTGATAAGCAACTTCATCAATTTGCATAGGAGAAAACATGTTTTCTTTGTAAAAATCAAGATGTCCACTTTTACTCCAAAGATCAAGTTTTGCAATATGGGGTGTATAAAGCAGTTGATATCCAGCCTTCAAATGCTCATCTTTCCAAAAGTCTTCTATTATCTTTCTAATCATTGCTCCATTTGGTAACCAAATAATAAGTCCAGGTCCTACTTCTTCACTTATATCAAAAAGCTTAAGTTGCTTACCAAGTCTTCTGTGATCTCTTTTTTTAACTTCTTCGAGAAATTTTAAGTATTCATCGAGTTCTTGCTTTGTTGGGAAAGCAGTACCGTAAATTCTCTGTAACATCTTATTTCTTTCATCACCACGCCAATAGGCACCAGCAACGCTTAAAAGCTTAAAAGCTTTAACTATACCTGTATGAGGTATATGAGGTCCTCTACAAAGATCAAAAAAACCACCTTCTTCATATATAGAAACTTTATCATCCTCTATTTCGTTTAAAATTTCTATTTTATATGTTTCACCAAGAGATTCAAAAAATTTGACTGCTTCATCCTTTGAGATTTCCCTTCTTGTAAATGGTTTTTTGGATTTTATGATTTCCTGCATTTTCTTTTCTATTTTTTGAAGATCTTCCTCTGTAAAAGGTGTTTCTTTATCAAAATCGTAGTAAAAACCATCTTCAATTGCTGGACCAATTGTAACCTTTACCTCTGGGAATAATTCTTTTACAGCATGAGCCATTATGTGGGCAGTACTATGCCTGAGGATTTCAAGACCTTCTTTAGAGTTTATATGAATTATCTCAATTTCATCATTAGAATTTAATGAAGATATTACTGATAAATCTTTAAGCTCTCCATTAACTTTTATGGCTAATGCCTGATTATCTATCAAAAATTTTTTCAGTTCATCAGAACTAATTTCTATTACTTTATCTTCTTTCTTAAGTTTGATCCTAAACCTCCAAAAAAATTTCTTACCACGATATTTTAATCTAAATCATTATCCATAATCAACTATTAACCTGAAAATTTCTATCGGCAATTTTAGGACAATTTATTAAAGATGTCTTTTTTTGCCATTTTGATTTATAATTAAAAATTAATCTATAGAATTTTTAGGAGGCAAAGTGGCAGACATTGCATTTTTAAAAGAAATGGCAAAAATTTTGAGAATCGAAATTGTAAAAATGCTTACATTAGCAGGTTCAGGTCATACAGGTGGAAGTCTTTCTTCTGCTGACATAGTAACAGCTCTTTATTTCTATAAAATGAAACATGACCCTAAAAACCCCAATTGGCATGCTCGAGATAGATTTGTTCTTTCAAAGGGTCATGCTGCTCCAGTTTTATATGCAGCATTAGCTATGTTAGGATATTTTGATAAATCCCTTTTAAATACTCTAAGAAAAATAAACTCTCCTCTACAAGGACATCCTTGTTGTAAAAGTCTTCCCGGCATAGAAGTATCTACAGGATCCTTAGGACAGGGACTTTCTGTTGCCAATGGTATGGCATTAGGATTAAGGCTTGACGGACTTCCATCAAGAGTTTACTGTCTTTTAGGAGATGGAGAAATTCAGGAAGGACAAGTATGGGAAGCCGCTATGTCAGCTTCCCATTATAAATTAGATAATCTTTGTGCAATAATTGACCACAATAACCTCCAAATTGACGGATGTTGTTCTGAAGTAATGGATGTTTCTCCTATTGATGAAAAATTTAAAGCATTTGGATGGAATGTTTTTAAAATAGACGGACATAATATGGAAGAAATTGTAGAAGCTTTAGATGAAGCTGAAAAGATCAAAGGAAAACCTACAATGATAGTGGCAAAAACAATAAAAGGTAAAGGTGTCTCTATTTTTGAAGGTAAAGTTCAATATCATGGAATTGCTCCAACAAAAGAGGAGCTTGAAATTGCACTAAAGGAGCTTAGCAATGGGAAAAATTGAGTGTAGTTGTGATCTAATTGAATTGACTGAATTATGTGGAAAGGATATGGCAACAAGAGATGCCTATGGTATCACTCTCGTTGAACTTGGCAAGAAAAATCGGAATATAGTAGTTTTAGATGCAGACCTTAGCTGTTCAACTAAAACAGTTTTATTTAAGAAAAATTTTCCTGAAAGATTCTTTAATATGGGTGTGTCTGAGCAGGATATGATAGGCACAGCTGCTGGATTAGCTTTAACAGGAAAAATTCCTTTTGCTTCAACATTTGCTATTTTCGCAACCGGAAGAGCATGGGAACAGGTTCGCCAAACAGTATGTTATTCAAATGCTAATGTGAAAATTGTTGGAACTCATGGTGGAATTACTGTTGGTGAAGATGGTGCAACTCATCAAGCATTGGAGGATGTGGCATTAATGAGAGTAATACCCAGTATGACTGTTATTGTACCAGCTGATGCCTATGAAACAAGTCAGTGTGTAGTAACTATTTCAGAGTATTATGGACCTGTTTATGTTAGACTTGGCAGAGCAAAAGTGCCTGCTGTTATGCCATTAGAATATAAATTTAGAATTGGAAAAGCCCATGTATTTAATATAGGTAAAGATGTAAACATAATAGCTAATGGGTTAATGGTATCTGAAGCATTAAAGGCTTCTAAAATACTAAATAAAGAAGGAATTCATACTGGAGTAGCAAATTTTTCAACAGTAAAACCCCTTGACGAAGAAACACTTTTGGAGATTGCAAAAAAATCTAAATTAATTATAACTGCAGAAGAACACTCAATAATTGGTGGACTTGGAGGAGCTGTTTCAGAATTTCTTGCCGAAAAATATCCTATTCCTTTAAGAAGAATAGGCATTAAGGATACCTTTGGTTGTTCTGGAGATTGGAAAGAATTATTAAAAATTTATGGTCTTACCGCTCAAAATATTGTAGAAGTTGCAAAAGAATTTTTCAAGAAATGATAAGTTTTTTGGGAGTTTATAAATATTATGATTCAACACCAGTTTTAAAGAATATCTCTTTTAAAATAGAAAAAGGTGAATTAATATTTATAACTGGTCCATCAGGTGCAGGGAAAACTACACTACTTAGATTGATCTTTGGCAGTGAAAGACCCGATGAAGGAGAAATTAAAGTAGGAGATTTTGAGCTTTCAAAAATCAGACAATCAGAAATTCCTTATTTAAGAAGATTTGTTACATTTGTATTTCAGGATTTCAGACTTAGACAGGACCTTACAGTTTATGAAAATGTAGCCCTTCCTCTTTTTATATTAGGACAAAAAAAAGATATAAAACAGAAAGTATACGATACTTTAAAAAATATCGGACTTAGACACAGAGCAGACAGTCTTGTTCGAGCTCTTTCTGGAGGGGAACAACAAAGAGTTGCCATTGCAAGAGCAGTTATCACAAATCCCAGAATAATACTTGCCGATGAACCAACTGGAAATCTTGATCCAGATACATCAAAAGAAGTAATGACTCTTTTTAGAAATGTAAATGCTATGGGTTGCACAGTTGTAATTGCTACTCATAACCCCGAACTTTTTCAAAATACTCCTTATAGAGTAATCCATTTGAAGGAAGGGAAATTTTTAAAATGAAATCTCCTCTTCAGTCTGCAATTAAAAATCTTTGGTTAAGTAAGTGGTCAACATTAATGGCAATTGTAAGCATTGGAGTTTGTTTTTTTATAGTTACTGCCGTATTAATTGGACTTTATAATCTGGATATTTTCAGTAAAAAACTGTCAAGTAAAGCAACTATTGTTATATATATAAAAAATGAAATCCCTGAAACTGAAATCTATCAATTTATTAATAAACTTAAAGAAACTGGATTTTTTACAAAGATTCAATACGTATCAAAGGAAGATGCATTAAAAGAAATGCAAAATATAATAGAGCCGTCAATGATTGAATTAATCGGTTATAATCCCCTTTCCAATACTGTCGAAGCTTTTATAAAAGATGAAAAAATAGAAAAGACAGAAGAGATAACTCAGAGTATTAAAAAATCTAATTTTGTTGAAGATGTTTATTATCCATCAAAAATAATATATGCTTTAAAAACTTTAAAAATTACATTGTGGAATTTAGGAATAATAATATTTTGCTTTCTCTCTTTGGCAATTTTATTTATAATCTATGCAACTGTTAAAAATCATTATTGGAAAAAAACAGAGGAAATCGAAATTCTAAAACTTCTTGGTGCAACTCCTTCATACATAAGATATCCCTTTATTACCGAAGGCGGGATTTTAGGACTACTTGGTAGTCTTTTAGCTACAGTATCAATTATAATAATTTACTTCTTTTTGCATTCAAAAAATGTAATTGAATTTTTACCTGCTATTACTCAGTTAGTTTTTCCTTTTGAGATTCTGTATATAATTCCCTCTATAGGATTGCTCTTAGGAGTAGTTTCGTCATTTGTAGCATTAGGTAAAATAAAATATCAGTAAAAACCATGTTTAAAAAAATATATATAGTATTAGCTGTACTTATATTTTTAAATTTCATAGTATGCGCTGTTTATTCAGCCCAACCAAAGGAAGAATTAAAGGAAATTAAGAAAGAGATTGATATTCATAAAAAGAAATTACAAGAAACAAAAAAATTAGAAAAAAATATAATTGAGGAATTACAAAAGGTGACAAAGGAACTATATGAAATAGAAAAGAAAATCTCTGCTCATAAAGAAAAAATAAAATCTATCCAGTTAAAAATTGAACAAACAGAAAAGGAAATAAAAATATATAGCAATCAGTTAGAAAATAGAAAGAAGCATCTTTCAATAAGAATTAGAGGGATTCAAAAGCTTAATTATCAACCAGACCCTTATCTACTTTTACTCACCGAAGAAGACACCACTAGGGCTTTAAGAATAATACGAAATACGCAGAAAATAATATCCATCGACAAAAAAATCATTGAACAATATAAAGCAGAATTAACAGAATTAGTCAAAAGACAAAAGGATCTGCAAACACTATATGCATTACTAAAAAAAGAAGAAAGAAAACTTAAAGAAACTGAAGAGGAACAGTTAACAAAGAAAAAAGAAAGAGAAAAATTACTCGCTAAAATTCAAAAGGAAAAATCTCAGTATGAAAGAAAAATAAAAGAACTTGAAGAAAATGCTCGAAGACTTACAAAACTTTTGCAGGAAACTGAAAAAAAAGAAAAAAGAACAGGTGCTGTAGAATTACCTGAAGGCACATTTGTAAAAAGAAAAGGAACCCTTCTTTGGCCTGTAAGTGGAAAAGTGGTTGCTTCCTATGGGAATCAAAGGGATCCATTATTTAATGTGCCTATGTTTAGAAGCGGAATTTATATTCAAGCACCAGCTGGCACATCTGTTAAAGCATCGGCAGAAGGAAAGGTTGTCTATGCCAACTATTTTAAAGGATATGAAAACCTTGTTATAATAAGCCATGGAGAAGGATATTATACAGTTTATGGAAATCTTGCATCAATGAATGTAAAAGAAGGTAATTTTGTAAAAGGAGGGCAGTTGATTGGTACCTTAGGAGAAAAATCAAACATAGAAACAACAGCCCTTTATTTTGAAATAAGATACAGAGGGAAACCTCTTAATCCTGAACACTGGTTAAGAAGATAAAAAAGGAGGAAAAATGAGAATTAGAAAAATATTATTTATCTCTGTTTTAATTGTATTTATTGCCTTATCTGGAATCACCATTGGTAGATGGTCTGTAGCTCAAACAAATGATTCAATCTACGAGGATCTGAGAACCTTTACAGAAGTTTTTACTACAATAAAAAAACACTATGTTGATGAAGCAAATTCAAAAGAATTAATACTTTCAGCTATTAAAGGTATGGTAAAATCTCTTGACCCCCATTCTACCTATTTAACTTCTCAGGAATATAAGGAATTTCAAACAGAAACAAAGGGTGAATTTGGAGGCATAGGCATTCAAATAGGCATTAAAGATGGTGCATTAACAGTAATAGCTCCTATTGAGGATACACCAGCATGGAAAGCTGGTATCAAGGCAGGCGATAAAATAATAAAAATTGATGGACAATCAACTAAAGACATGAATATCAACGATGCTGTCTTCCGAATGCGTGGACCGAAGGGAAAGCCTGTAACTCTTACAATTCAGCGAGATGAATGGAAAGAACTAAAAGATATAACTATTATTAGGGATATAATCAAAATCAAGAGCGTTAAATTCAAGATGATAGAAAACGAAATAGGATATATAAAACTTACCCAATTTCAAGAAACCACAGCACATGATTTGGCTAATGCTCTTAAAACACTGAAAGAAAAAGGTATGAAATTCCTTATTTTGGATTTAAGAAATAATCCAGGAGGACTACTAAACATTGCCGTTGATGTTACAGAACAGTTTTTACCACCAAAATATTTAGTTGTCTCTATAAAGGGAAAATCTGGAGAAAGAATGGATTATTATACAGAAGGATTAAAACCTACTTATACAGATTTGCCAATGATAGTTATTGTAAATCAGGGATCTGCCTCAGCTTCAGAAATTGTTGCAGGAGCTTTACAGGATTGGGAACGATCTTTAATTCTTGGAATTCAAACCTTCGGAAAAGGCTCAGTTCAAAGTCTTATACCATTAAGCGATGGTTCTGCTTTAAAACTTACAACGGCTAAATATTATACACCTAAGGGTAGAAGCATTCATGCTGTTGGTATTAATCCAGACATCGTTGTTAAGCTTGAGACTAAAAACGGGAGAGAAGTTCCTGTAATAAGAGAAAAAGACTTAGAACAGCACTTAAAGGGAGAAAAAGTTGAACCTAAAGAGACTGCGCCTCAAGAAGTAGATGAAAAGGATGACAATCAACTTCAAAGAGCCATTGATATTCTTAAAAGCTGGAAGATAATGGAAAAATTTAAGAAAGCTGCTTAAAATAAAGTTATATGCCGAAGTGGCGGAACTGGAAGACGCGCCAGATTCAGGATCTGGTGGTGGTTACACCGTGCGGGTTCAAATCCCGCCTTCGGCATTATAAACCATTGAATTTTATCTCCTCTTCTTCCTTTCAAAGTTAATTATTATTCCTTGCCATCTATGTTAAACTCTGTCAGTGTTATACTTCTTAAAGCTTCTTTTATTCTTTCTGTTGATACATCTTTGTTTAATACAGTCTCTAAGACCCTCATAAATAAAAAGGAAAGAAAACATCCTACCAGATGTCCCTTGATTCTTTTTTTCTGTCCAGTGATATACATATTCTGGCAGCTTATTTTGTTCTTGAGAAGGCCTTTATAGGTGCTGGAGTAATTCTTCTGATAATTGCCTTAGGATTTTTTGCAAAAGTTTCGATAAAAAAATTAATGATTAAAATTATGCTCTCTTGCTCATAGATATAAAAAATTTCCGATATTTATATGCTATAAACATTAGCAAATTTTCAAAATACAAAGCTTAGGAACCATCTTCATGATATAATTAAAAAATGTTTCATCCGCTAAAAATAAAAGAATATAGAGCCTATTGGATAACACAAACTATTTCATTAAGTGGTACATGGATGCAACAGATTGCTCAAAACTGGCTTGTATATGTCTTGACAAAATCTGCCTTTTATCTTGGGTTAATATCCTTTCTGTCTTCCTTTCCAATTTTAATTTTTACTCTTTTTGGTGGTGTTTTAGCAGATAGGTATTCGAGAAGAAAAATATTAATTTTTACTCAGATTTTTTCTCTTTTTCCAGCTTTATTTTTAGGATTTATAATCCATCTTAATTTGGTTACTATATGGCATGTAGCAATAGCTTCTTTTATTCTTGGAGTTACTGCCTCTTTTGATATGCCAGCAAGACAAGCTTTTATTGCAGAAATTGTTCCTGAAAATATTTTAACTTCAGCCATTGCAATGCAATCTATGTCTTTTAATATAGCAAGAATAATAGGACCCATTTTAGCGGGTTTTATTGTCACATATTTAAATTTTCAAATGTGCTTTTATCTTAATGCACTGAGTTTTTTACCACTGATAATAATTTTACTTATTTTGTGTAATAAAAGCTGTTCTCATCCTTCAGAGCATGCTCCTATTAAAACCTTTTTTAAGGAAGGTTTTGTGTTTCTTTTTAATAATAAAAATATTTTATATGTAATCTGTGCAGTTGGTTCTTTTACAATATTCGGTATATCCTTTATACCAATTTTGCCCATTTTAGCCGATCAAGTTTTAAAGGCTGGTGCTAAGGGACTTGGAATGATTGTTTCTTCTATTGGGGTAGGGTCATTAATGGCTGCTACTTTAATTGCCCTAAAAAAGGATATTAAAGAAAAACAGTCTCATATGTTTAAGGCATCTCTTCTATTTCCTGTTGGACTTTTAGGGATTGCTTTTTCAAAAAAAATATATATAGCGATGGCATTCGCTTTTCTGTTAGGTTTTGCCTTTGTTAACTTTTTTACTGTTAGCAACAGTTTTATTCAGCATCAGACAGAACAAAGACTTAAAGGACGTATTATGAGTTTCTTTTCCTTTGTTTTTCTCGGTTTTACACCAATAGGTAATATTTTTGCAGGAATTTTAGTCGACCATTTAGGAATAAAGACAGTTCTAATAATATACTCTTTTTTATGTCTTTTACTTGGTACACTATTTCTAAGAATTTTACCCAGAAAATATTTAAGTAGCTAATGCTACTGTGTATGATAAATATTTATAATAAAAGAATGAAGAAAGTAATTATTATTTTGTTAGGACCTACAGCAGTTGGCAAAACCGAAATATCTATTAATCTTGCAAAAATTTTAAAGACAGAAATAATAAGCTCTGATTCGATGCAAATTTATAAATTTATGGATATAGGTACAGCTAAACCAACGCCTGAACAAAGAAAAGAAATAACCCATCATATGATTGATATTGTTAATCCCTGGGAATATTTTAGCACAGGAGCTTATATTGATAAAGTTAGGAAAATCATAGAAAAAATTTTTAATGAAGGAAAGCTCCCTCTGATTGTCGGAGGGACAGGACTTTATCTTAGGGCAATGACAGAAGGAATTTTTGAAGGACCAGATGCAGATTGGAGCCTTAGAAAACAATTAATAGAAACTGAAAAAAAGCATCCTGGTTATCTTTATAAACTTCTCAAAGAAGTTGACCCTGTAGCTTCTAAAAAAATTAACACTGCAGACCTTAGAAGAACAATAAGAGCCTTAGAAGTTTTTTTAAAAGAAAAGAAAAAAATAACTGAAATGCAAAAACAATTTACCAGAGGATTACCCTATGAATTTCTAAAAATAGGCATTACCCGTGATAGAAAGGAACTTTACAAAATAATAGAAAACCGAGTTGATGAAATGTTGGAAAAAGGTTTAATAGAGGAAGTAAGAAAAATTTTATACCTAATAAAAAAAAATTCTACCGATTCCAGTCAACCCTTACCAGCATTACAGGCTATTGGTTATAAAGAAATTGCAGGATATCTTTCAAACCTCTATAGTCTTAGCGAAGCCATACGATTAATCAAAAAAAGAACAAAAATGTATGCTAAAAGACAATATACATGGTTTAAGAAAGAAAAAGACATTGTTTGGTTTGATATAACAAATCATTTTGGCATTGAAAAAATAGCAAGTGAAATTTTTGATTTAATAAAAACTAAGATATTATTGCCCTTTTAACTGTCTGCTCATCATTTGTAGGAGGCTGGCATTCAAAATTTTTACACAAATAATAAGTTGTTTTTTCATTAATCGGATTCATGTTTTTAATATTTGGAAATATTTTTTCTGTCTCTGAATCTCGAACTAAAATCAATAAGTTTGGAATAAAATTCTGCTTAAGTTCCATTAAGAAATTAAATGTCTCTGGTTGATTTTCTGGAATCACAATTAATTCAAAAGTTCCATTCAAAATTAAATCAAGAGCAATTAATGAAAAGGCATGATTAGAGGGCATCTTAGATATTTCATCGGAAAAAGTCTTCAAAGTCTGCTTTGCTATATCTTCATATTCTATATTTCCTGTAATTCTTGCCAATCTTATAAGATTATGAGACATTACTGCATTACCTGAAGGCAAAACTCCATCATAGGATTCTTTAACTTTTGTAAGAATTAATTCTGAATACTGAGGTGTATGATAGAAACCATTATTTTCATAATCCCAAAAATGTTGGATGGTATTATTAGTTATTTCAATTGCCTTTGACAGATAAAAACTTTTAAATGTTGCTAAGTATAATTCTATGAGAGCCCATATTAAATAGGCATGATCTTCTAAATAGGCATAAACTAAAGATTCTCCATCTTTGTATAAGTGTAGGAGCCTACTATCCTTATCAAACATATTGTTTAAAATAAAACCCATACATTTTTCAGAAATATGCAAATAATCCCCTCTTTTAAAGGCAATACCAGCCTTGGCAAAAGCAATACAGGTAAGAGAATTCCAATCAGTAAGTATTTTTTCATCTCTAAAGGGTTTAACTCTTTTTTGTCTAATTTTAAAGAGTTTTTCTCTGATATTTCTTAATTGAGTTTTTAAAAAATCTAAATTTATTTTAAATTCCTCAGCAAATTCTTCTAAATCTTTCTGAATGTAAAGAATGTTTTTACCAGTTTTTTTTCTTTGAACTTCGTCATAAAAATTTCCTTCCTTTGACAAAGAAAAAAGTTTTTCTGCAATTAAAAATTCATCTTCTGTTAACTGCTCTTTAATTTCCTCATAGCCCCATATATAAAATTTGCCTTCCTCCCCTTCACTATCAGCATCTATAGCAGAGTAAAAAGCTCCTTTCTCATAATACATATCCCTTAAGAGAAAATCTGCTATTTCATTGACAACATCCTTATAAAATACATCCTTTGTGATTTGATAAGCCTCAGTATAAGCAATCATTAAGAGAGCATTATCATAAAGCATTTTTTCAAAATGGGGAAGAATCCACATTCTGTCTGTTGAGTATCGATGAAAACCAAAACCAATTTGATCGTATATTCCACCAAATCTCATTTTTTTCATAATATGAAGATTCATCTTTAAAGCCTCATTTTCTTTGCTTCTATAATAATATCGATGAATATACATAAGATTAATTGGAAGAGGAAATTTTGGAGAAATACCAAATCCTCCAAATTCTCTATCAAATTGAGACTTCAATTCTTCATATCCCCTTTCAAGGATTTCTTCAGATAAATCATAGATACCTTTACTTTTTGGTTTAATACTCTTAAAGGTTGAAATTATGCCATCAGCGACTTCATTAATTTTTTCTCTATTTGATTGCCATATCTGAACAATCCGGAGAAGTAAGTTTTTAAGACCAATTTTCCCAAAAGCATCATCCTTTGGTATGTAAGTATCTACATAAAAGGGCTTTTTTTGATAATTCATAAAAACTGTTAATGGCCAACCTCCATGATTGTTAAATATATAGCAAAATTTCATATAAATATTATCAATATCGGGTCTTTCTTCTCTGTCAACTTTTATAGACACAAAAAATTTGTTTAAAATCTCGGCAATTTCTTGATTTTCAAAAGATTCCTTTTCCATCACATGACACCAATGACAGGTAGAATAACCAATTGAAAGGAATACGGGTTTGTCTTCAATTTGGGCTTTTTTAAATGCTTCATCACACCAAGGATACCAGTCAACAGGATTATAAGCATGTTGTTTCAAATAGGGACTTTTCTCATTTATTAAACGATTAGGAGACATAAAATTATAATGTTTTTAAATAAGCTATAATATGCTCTATCTCCGCATCTGATAAATCAGCAAAAGATGGCATATATCTGTAAGGTTTTTTAATCTGATTAATAACATTTTCAACTGTTGCAGGTTTTTTACTTACTGGTAATGACTTTTCTTTTAAAATATCTTTAAGCCCTGGTGCTGCTCTTTTGAAATCTTTTTTATCAGTATAATGGCAGGAAGAACAATTTCTTTGAAAAAGTACTTTGCCTTTTTCTGCATTACCTTGTCCATTTTTAGCTAATAATAGAGTTTCTACTTTATTTTCAATGTAAGATTTTTCTGAACTTCCTATTACTAAACTATAACCTGTTGAAAAAGCTAAAAGATTGAAAGTTAAAAGAGCTACTATAATACCTAATAATTTTGCATACGAGTAAAACTGTCTGTAATATTTTATAAAGGTAATTTTTAAAGCTAACAGTAAGAATATAGAAAGAGCTGAAAATACATGCATTGTTGCTCTTGGTGAAAGTTCCTGCTTTGATTGAGATAGGTAGTAAATACAGAAAATAGCTCCAGCTAAAAAAATAATGAAAAATATTCTACCATTAATCTTGTGTAACTTTTTAAGTAAATCCATGTCTCTCCTCCTTTCAGTTTTTCCAAAAATTTCAAACATAGTATAGATAGCAAAAAGTGAAGAAATAATTAGAAGAATTGATAAATAAATCTTTAATATCATAAATAATTTTATAATAATTTTTAAAAAAAGTCAATATATAATTCTGCCATCTAACATCTTAATTATTTTCTTTGTCCTTTTAGTTAAATCAATATCATGGGTTACCATTATGATTGTTTTACCTTCTTCATTTAAATGGCAAAAAATTTCCATAACAATTTCAGTATTCTTTGAATCAAGATTTCCAGTTGGTTCATCGGCAATAATTACGAGAGGGTCATTTGCAAGAGCCCTCGCAATGGCAACTCTTTGTTGTTCTCCTCCTGAAATTTGAAAAGGTTTTCTATTTTCCTTTCCTTTTAGTCCTAATTTATTAAGAATTTCATAGGCTTTTTCTTTGGCTTCCGCTTTTGTTTTACCTGCCTTTAACATGGGAGTCATAACATTTTCAGTTAATGAAAATTCTGAAATTAAATAGTGAAACTGAAATATAAAGCCAAATTTAATGTTTCTTAGATGGGCTATTTTTTCTGGATAATCATAGTCTACTTTTTCTCCTTCAATAATTACTTCTCCCCTGTTAGGTCTATCTAAAAGCCCTATTATGTATAAAAGAGAACTTTTTCCAGATCCTGAAGGTCCTATAACACTTATAAAATCACCTCTTTGAATTGTTAGATTAATATCTTTGATAATCTCTTCATCTCTAATTTTTTTATTGATCTTTACTAATTCAACAATATTCAAGCACTACTCCTGAAAATATCAACAGGATTGAGTTTTGACGCCTTATAGGAAGGATAAAAGGCAGCAATAAAGGAAAAGAAAAAGGCAAAAAGCACACCATATAAAAAATAAACAGGATTTCTGTCGAGGGCAAAACCTTTTGTTCTAACTAAACCTTCTACACTTATATTAACAGAAGCTAAAAACTCTTGAAGTAAATAACCTGTTAGACAGCCAAGAAGAGAACCAAACAATCCAATTATTATTCCATGAAAAACAAATATTTTCACTATATCTGTGTCTTCATAGCCTAAAGCTTTAAGAATGGCTATATCCTTCTTTTTTTCCAAAACTGTCATCATAATAATATTGAAAATACCAAAGGCAGAAACAATAAGAATTGCAAAAACAATCATATAGGTAATATAATTCTGAATTTTAAATAGTTGAAGAAAGTTTCTGAAAGCCTTCTTCCAACTCTCTGTGTAATATCCTGTTTCTTTGTTTATTCTGTCAGCAATTTTTTCTGCTTCATTTACATCCTTTACTCTGAATACTATCTCATTTACTTCATCTATTTTATTAAGTATTGTCTGAAGAGTTTTCAAATTCATATAAATTCTTGTCTGATCGAGCATTGTAATCCCAGATTCAAAAAAATCTGTAACTTTAAAAATATGGGTATTACCATTGGGAGTTGTCAAAATAACCTTCTTGCCTAATTCATCTATACCGAGGTCTCTTGCTAAAAGTTTCCCTATTATTATGCTGTCTCTATCAGTTATCAAGGTATCCAGCTTTTTATTTATTGTAAATCTATCAATTGGAGAGGTTGTTCTTTCTAAAACAGGATCAATGCCCATAAGGGAAGCAGATTTTTCAATTGTCCCATATTTAACAATTCCTTGCCCTGTAAGATGTGGAGAGACTCCTATAATATCTTTGTCTTTTTCGTACTTTGCAATTATGAATTTAAAATCCGTAACTTTATTTTTTAAATCCTTAGGTTTAGCCCCGAAAACTTGATAATAAACATTGTCTCCATATGCTAATTTTATTATTTTACCTTTATCAGGTTCATCCTTAATTTTCAATGTAATATGAGCATTTACATCTAAAGCTTGTTCAATAAAATATTTTTGAAATCCATTCATTAAAGATGCCATAGCTATAAAAGCTCCAACACCAATTGAAACACCAACTATCGCAACAATTGTTTGTCTTTTTCTTTCAAAAAGAAATTTTAAGGTGACGAAAAATATATGTTTCATTTTATGATAACTTCCTGCCCCTCTTTAAGACCAGAATTAACAAGAAGAAATCCATTGAATTTAACTGGAGATATGTTAACTTTGATTTTTTTTGCTTTTCTACCATCAAGGACTTCCACATAACCTTCCTTGTAAGCAGATGCAGGAATAAAAAGTCCTTCTACTTCCCTTATTATTATATTTGCCTCAACAGTTAGATTAAAAAATACTTCCTTACCGTACTCAACTTCAGCTTTTACTTTTACTGTTCTTGAGCTTCTGTCTGATTGGGACTCAATAGTTTTTATTTTACCCTCAAATATTTCTTTCGGGTAGGCATCAAGGGTGATTAAAACCTTCATTCCTTCTTTAACTAAAGGAATATATTCTTCATCAACAAGAAGAACTGTTTCTAAGTTTTTTTCGTTTCCTACAGTAAAAAAGATATTCTCCTGTTGCAAATGGTTAATATAATCACCTTCATTGACAAACTTCCTTAAAATTTTTCCATTTATTGGAGATTTTATATAGTATTTATCTAATTCCGCTTTTATAGCTCTTTGTTTGGCTTTTAAGCTTTCAAATTCATAAGAAAGGGTTTTGATTGAGTCATTGTAAATATTCAGCTGTCTTTCATAATCTCTTTTTGCCACATCATAGGCTTTTTTAATTTCATCAAACTGTTCTTTAGAAACTAATTCTTCCTCATATAGAGCTTTTCTTCTTTGATAGTTTTTCTCAATATTTTCCAATATTGATTTTTTAATTTCTATGGCATGAAGTAAATCCTGTCTGAAATCAGAACCGGGTGCTAATTTATCTCTTAATTTACCAAGTTGTGCTTCAACTTCCTTAAGATTCTCTTTTATAGTCTCATTTGAAATTATGGCAAGGAGTTGTCCTTTTTTGACTAAATCATTTTCCTTTACAAAAATTTTTTCTATGTATCCAGATACTTCTGATTTAACAACAACTCTATCTGACGAATCAATAAAACCTGAGGCGTAAACAGATTGAACCATTTTTTTTCGTTCAACTTTGTAAGTGCTTTCATAGGATTTTTTCGATAATATCAAATATAAAAGCAAAACAAACAGAAGAAAAATTCCAATAATTATAAATGTTAGTTTTCTATTCTTAAATAATCTCATTCCTCTATTTTGATATTTTAACATATTTTTTTGTATTTATGAGTTTCTTGTTGTTTTTAAAGGGGGAAATAAATATTCTAAATTGGTATTGACAGAATAAAATTTTTTACGGTAAACTTTTTGTATCCAACTGAAGTTGGATTTGCCATCTAAGCCATGAAGGTAAAGGGATGAACCCTTAAAACTTCATGGCTTTTTTTAGCTCCCATACATGCCCCTCACCCCTTAGTTGCCCCCTAAGGGGTGTCCCTCCCAAAGGAGACCCTGCTAAAGGGTCTCCTTTTCTTTTTTTCTTGATAAAAATGTTATCATAAAAAATGAAAAAAATTATTTTGGCAATTACAGGAGCATCTGGCATCATATATGGTATTAGACTTCTCAATTATCTCTTAGAAAGATTTCACACTGAACTTATTATCTCCAATTCTTCGATAAGAGTTATAAAACAAGAAACTTATTTATCTTTTGATAATTTTGAAGATTTAAAAAAATCTTTTACTCATCCTAATCTAAAAATTTATTCTGATGCTGATATATCAGCTCCTACTGCAAGTGGATCCTATCAAACAGAAGGAATGTTTATAGTACCTTGTTCTATGAAAACCCTTTCTGCAATAGCAAATGGCTATGCAGATAATCTTATTACGAGAACAGCAGATGTAATTATAAAAGAAAAACGCAAACTTGTAATAGCTCCAAGAGAAATGCCTTTAAGTGTAATTCATATTGAAAACATGCTTAAGCTTGCAAAAATTGGTGTTATAATCGCACCTCCCATACCTGCCTTTTATCATAAACCAAAAAATATAGATGACATTGTGAATTTTATAGTAGGTAAATTGCTTGACTGTATGGGGATAGAAAATAATCTTTACAGTAGATGGAATGGCTAAAGTTGGCGTGTTAATGCTAAATATGGGAGGGCCTGATTCTTTAGAAGCAGTAAAACCTTTTCTATTCAATCTTTTTAATGATCCCTATATAGCAAATTTTGGAATATTACAAAATCCTATGGCATGGCTTATTTCGACCTTAAGAAGTAAAAAAGTAATAGAAGCTTATAAACAAATTGGTGGAAAATCTCCTTTAAAGGAAATCACCCTTTCACAAGCGGATTTGCTTGAAAAATCCTTAGGTGAAAAATTTTCTGTTAAAGTTGGTATGAATTACTGGCATCCCTTTATTGAAGAATCATTAAAGGAGTTTGAAAAAGAAAATATAAAAAATATAATTGCTTTATCACTATACCCACAGTTCTGCAGAGCAACTACCTCTTCAACTATTGAAAGATTTAAAAAATTTGCAAGGGGAAAGTTCACTTACGAAATTATAGATTCATGGTGTGATTATCCTCTATTTATAGAGGCATGGGTAGATAAAATATCAAAATCATTCAATGACTTTGGCGAAGGTTTTGTTCTTTTCAGTGCCCACAGCATTCCACTTTCTTTACATAAAAAAGGTGATCCTTATATTTCTGAAGTTAACAGAACAGTTAACGCTATTGTAAGGAAAATGAATCTTAAAGAATGGAGTTTGTGTTTTCAAAGTAGAACTGGTCCTGTAAAATGGGTAGAACCGTCAACTGAAAAAGCTATAGAAGAACTTGCTAAAAGAGGTATAAAAAAAGCATTCGTTGTTCCAATAAGTTTTGTATCTGACCATATTGAGACCCTTTATGAAATAGATATTATTTATAAAAAGATTGCTCAATCTATGGGATTAAATTTCATTAGAGTAGAATCTCTCAATACCTCGCAAAAATTTATTGAAGCATTAAAGGGTATTTTATTAGATTATTTAAAAGGAGGCAAAGATGCGTTACGGAGAAAAGGCTATTGAAGAGGCAAAACTCGAGGCTTGGGATAATCCCTATCCCGACCGAGATTATAAAATAGATATAACTTTTCCTGAATTTACATGTCTTTGTCCTCGTTCAGGATATCCAGATTTTGCAACTATAAAGATAAATTACATACCAGATAAAAAGATTATTGAGTTAAAATCTTTGAAGCTCTATTTAAATTCATATAGATCGCAATATATTTCCCACGAAGCAGCAACTAATAAAATATTTGATGACTTAAAAAAGATTCTTCAACCAAGATTTCTTGAAGTTATCGGTGATTTCAATCCAAGAGGCAATGTTAAAACTATTATAAAGGTATCTTCTGAGAACAAATAAACTTTCCTATGGTATAATATTTTTAGCGCCCATAGCTCAGTAGGATAGAGCGTCGGACTACGAATCCGTAGGTCGGGGGTTCAAATCCTCCTGGGCGCATTTAAAATCTATTCATAACAGTTTTTTAAAATAGACTTCTTAAGAATAGGCTTAAAAATATTTGAATTATTTACCTTGAGCAACTTTCTCAAGCATTGTTAATTTATCTGTTTTGCCCAATACAATGAGAGTATCTCCTTCTTTAATGATTGTTTGAAAAGTTGGATTAAATTTCATTTTTCTACCTGCTCTTTTTATACCTACTATGATAACTTCTAAATCTTTTTCTATTCCGCTCTGGGCAATTGTCTTATCAATCAAAGGAGATTCTTTTAAAACCCTCCTTTATCTCGCCTTCAATTATTATTCTTGCTCCAACTGTTAGAGCATAGGTAAAAATTCCAAAACCACTTAAGATAAGAATTATAGTAAAAATTTTACCAATTTCTGAAAGATCTATAACTTCTTTAAATCTTACTTTAGCAAGAGTAATTACAGTCATATAAAGAGCATCTAAAAATTGCATGTCTTCAAGATACATACATCCTATGGTTCCTGCAAGCAATATGAAGAAGAGTAAAAAAGGAATTAAAAAAATTTTTTTCCTAATCAGACTCGTGAAAGTTATAGAAAAATATGCAACATTGATATATTAGTAAATTATAACAAAGTATTAAATAGTTCTAAAAGAATTTTTAATTTCGAGTTTTAAGATTAAGCTTATAAAAAATATTATCGTCTGTGCTAAAATAATCAAAAATGAAGGTTGCAATTACAGCAGATGTTCACTTAAAAACAAAAAATGAAGCTCCTGAAAGATTTAATTCTCTTCAAAATATTTTTCAACAAATAAAGGAAAGACAAATCAATAATCTTATAATTGCAGGAGATTTATTTGATAAAGAATTTTACAATTACAGTGAATTTGACCTATTATGTAAAGAATTTTCAGAGATTAATGTTTATGTTATACCCGGTAATCATGACTATAATATTGAAAATAAATTTTTTACTTCTTCAAATATTAATATCATTACAAAAGCAGAAATTAAGGAAATTGGTAATTTATCAGTTCTTTTTATTCCCTTTGAACATGGAAAATCTATCGATGAAGTGCTATCTAAGATAGCTTATAATGAAAAATTACCTGAAAAATGGATCTTAATAGGACATGGAGATTACATTACAGGAAATAAAGTATTAAATCCCTATGAACCAGGCTTTTACATGCCTCTTACAAGTAAAACAGTTAACAAATTCAATCCATTAAGAGTTATACTTGGACATATTCATAAACTCTTTGAATATGGCAAAGTAATCTATCCAGGTTCACCTTGCGGATTAGATATTACAGAAACAGGAAAAAGACAATTTATTATTTATCACACTGAATCTGACTACATAGAAAAAGTTTTTGTCAATAATGACAAAATTTATTTTATAGAATCCCTTTTAATTTCACCCTTTGACGAAGAACTTAATTTTTTAAGGGGTAAAATTGATCAAATGATTAAAAATTGGCAATTAACGCAGGAAGAACTTAAAAAAGTACATTTACGCATTATACTTAATGGCTTAACTAAACAAGATTTAAAAGAACTTATAGATAATATCAAGAAAATACTTTTTAATCATGGGGTTTCTTCCAATGTGGATATAGATATATCTCAAATAAATCTACTAAAAGACTATGAGAGTGAGAGATTTTTTTTGTTTAATAAAATAAAAGAAAAAATTGACGAGCTAAATTTATACACATTCACTACTTCAAAAGAAAAGGTTTTAGAACAAACAATGGAAATTATATTCAGAGAATAAAATGGCAATAAAAATAGAGCAAATATCTGTTAAAAATTGCGGACCAATCGCTGAATTTAATGAGAAGCTGACTAATTTAAATCTCATTTACAGTGAAAATGAAAGAGGTAAATCTTTTCTTGTTGAATTTATTATTCACTGTCTCTTTAAAAATAAAAGCTACTGGAATGATTTAAGAGAAGTAGGACAGGGTAAAATTATAGTAACTGGATTGGAAAATAGTCCTGTTGAATTCTTGCCAACTAAAAAGAAAAAACTTGAAGACTTTCTTGAAAAACAACAAAAGGGATTACCTCCAATAATCACAAACTTGCTGATAGTAAAAGAAGGAGAAACAGAAATAGTTAAAAACTCACTTGGAATAGATAAAAATTTATTCAAAGAAATTCTCTCACCAAGAAAAATTCTTGAAAGCATAGACAAGAAGATTTCAATAACAATAAAGGAAGCCAAAATAGAAAATACCGAAATAGCTATTGCAAAAAGAGGAGAAGGAAAGGATTATTACGAATTAAAAGACAAAATGTCAAAAATTGAAAGATTAATAAATCAAGTAGTAAATGAATATGAGCAAGGAGAGATTAAAGATCTGGAGTTTAAAAAAATAACAATGCAAGCAAGAAAGGAGCTTCTACTTAAAGCAAAAAAACATAAAGCCTATAAACTATCTTTGGAACTAAATAAACTAAATAACCAACTTAACGAAATACCAGAAAGTATAGTTCGCAAACTGAAATCGCTATTAGAGGAATACAAAAAAATAAAGACTCAAATAGAAAATTTCGATTCTGATTTAATTGATTTAGGCAAACAAACAGTAAAACTCCCGGAACTATTATATAAAAGAGAAATCCTTTTAAAAGCTAAAAAATATGAAGCTTACACTACAGAAAAAAAGATAAAAAATATAGAAGAAGAATTATCAAAAATTCCCGATGAAGAGTTAAATAAAATTGAGATAAATATTGCTAAGTATCACAATAAAAAATTAGAAAAAGAGGAAAAAAACAGACAATTTCAAGAATTAAAAGAAAAATCTAAGGATTATATATGGCTTAAAACAGCAAGGGAAAATTATATGAGATTCATTAGCTCACCATTAAAATTAAACAAACCTCTTTCATTTTTTCCTTATATTGGAGTTATTTTAATTATAGTAGGCATAATAAGTATCCTCATTGACCAAAAATTACCGGGAATAATCTTTATCTTTCTGTCAGTTTTATTTTATGGATATTATTTAATACAGTTTAAAAAATCCTTTACAAACTATAAACAATCAAAGGAACTTGAAATTATAAAAAATGAATTTTTAAAAAGATTTGCTGTAGAACTTGAAAATTTAGCTCACTTAGAATCCCTCTTAAATGAAAAAGAAAAATACTTTTACAATGCTGAAACTTATGAACAAGAAATTAAAAGACTTGAAACAGAATTACTCGTAATTAAAGAAAACATAGATGAATCTCTCAAAAGATTGGGTATTTCAAGTATATCTGAGTATCAATGGAAGGAAATCCTTATGAATCTAAAAAAACAAAGAAATTCACTCATTGAAGAGTATCAAAAACTTAAAGAAAGATTAAAAGATTTAGAAGTAGATTATAAGGAATATGAAATAAACGAGTCAGAAATAAAATTTAACAAAAAAGAATTTGAAGAAATTGAAAAAGAAATTGCTAAAATTGAAAAATTAAAAGAACAGGAATTATTAAAAATAGAAGAAAAAGAAAAGTTGCAAAAAAACTTAAATAGCACAGGACAAAATATTAAAGAAATTTTAAAAGAACTTCTAAAAATTGAAATAGGAGAAAATGATTGGGATTTAAAGATTGAGGAAATAGAGGAAGAAAGGAATAAACTCAAGGAAAAAATAAATAAAATCGAAGGTGAAATAAAGGGATTGGGTGTCTCTGAAAGAGATTTTGAAATTGAAGACCCTCAAAAAGATTTTGATCCCGAAGAGTTAGAAATTATTGAAAAAAAATTAGCAGAAGTGGAAGAAAAAATTCAAAAAAGAAATCAAGAGCTTAATAATTTAAAAAGTCAGATTATCTCATTAACAGGTATAGACCCTACAACAAGCTGGAATGAGGCAATTGAACAACTTTATCTTAAAAAAGAGGAAATCAAAAAAGATTTAGTAGATATTGAAGCAAAAATAATTTCGGGAATTATCATTCATGATACAATACAGGAGTTACAAAAACAGGAAGATGAAAAGCTTATGGAAAGATTAAATTCAGAGGACATTATAAATTTTATTAATAAATTGACAGGTAGATACAAAGCTTTAACATTCGATGAAAGGGATATAGTCATAGCCGATGACTTTGGCAGTTTTAATATTAAGGATTTAAGCACAGGAGCAAAGGAACAAGTAATGATAGGTTTAAGAATTGGTTTTGCAAAAAGCATTTTAAAACAGGATTGTGCTTTCTTAATCTTTGATGATGCCTTTCAACACAGCGATTACAAAAAAAGACCATTGCTTATTGATACTCTTATAGAATTAGTACAAGAAGGCTGGCAGGTTATCTATTTAACAATGGATGATCATATTAGAGATCTGTTTAGACAAAAGGGATCAAAGTTATTAAAAAATTTTAAAGAATTTTCTCTGAACTAATATGTCTGTTACAATAATATACAATAATGAAGTAAGCGAGTATGACTTTGGTATAGGCCATCCCTTCAGAAGCATTAGATATAAATTATTTTTTAATTATCTGAAAGAAAAATTACGAGAAGGTATAGATTATCAGATTCTTCAAGCTCAACCTGTTACAGATGAAGATTTGCTCTTGATTTGTTCAAAGGAATATATAGACTATGTTAAAAATTTTTATGAATCGGCCTATAATGGAGAAATTAACTATCTCGTTGCCCTTTCATCAAATTTTATAAGCATTGATAACATTCCTGGAGAAAACCCGGGAAACATAGAAAAAGCTGCGAGATTTATTCTTGGACAGATGCGTCTTGCCTGTGATTTAATCGAAGGAAAAGATTATAAAAAGATTTTCTCAATCGGAGGTGGTCTTCACCATGCAAAACCTTCCTTTGGAGAAGGGTTCTGCGTTTACAATGACATAGCCTATGGAGCAAAATATTTAACTGAAAAATATGGTTACGAAAGAATTTTAATTCTTGACACCGATGCACATGGTGGCAATGGCACTATGGAATACTTTTATGAAGACCCAAGAATTCTTTTCATAGACATCCATCAGGACCCTAAAACAATTTATCCAGGGACAGGATTTGTATGGCAAATTGGGGAAGGAAAAGGAAAAGGTTTTACAATAAACTGTCCTTTAAAACCAGGTGCATCCTGGGATTCCTATCAGTATGTCTTTGAAAATGTTGTATTTCCCGTTACTGAGGAATTTAATCCTCAGATAATTATTCGCTATGGTGGTACTGACTCTTACTGGAAAGACTCATTAACCTATCTTGGACTTAAAATATCTGATTTTAGAAAAATTGGAGAGTATGTAAGGGAACTGTCTCGCATATGCGATGGTAAAGTAATAGATGCCATTGCATCTGGATATAATGATAAAGCAATAGCCTCTGGATGGCTTGCTTTAATTTGTGGATTGTCAGAGTTAGAAATAGAGATCGAAGAACCCGAGGAGGTTCCTGAAAAATATCTTCAAGACCCTGTTTTAGAAGATACAAAGGAAATGGTTAAAGAACTTAAAAATTATTTAAAAAAATACTGGCGATGTATGTCATAATCAAAAATGTTAAAATCAAATAAAGAATCAGAAATTCTAAAATTAGCTTATATTCCTGAACACATACCTAACTGATGAGTTTTCTTTCTAAGGGTAAACCTGAACTATTCGATGAAAAATATTTGCTATTTAGATGTGATCATTGGTTTATTTTTGTTGGATATCCTCTTAGAGGTAATTTTTGATAAAATGTATAATCAAATTCCTGAATATGTAAGAAAATATGAAACAGCATTTTTATTAAGTAGTTATTCAAAGGATGGAAAGATTACAGCCTTTTATTCAATCGATATGTCAGCCCAAAAGTTCTCCACTTACTTAATTGGATGCACATTTAAACAAAATTATATCCCCAACTCATCTGATTTGTTAATGTTTGAATTAATAAATTTTTTTAAAAAAGAAGAAAAAAATTATGTTAACTTAGGTATTATAGGAGTAAATGAAGGGATTAAAAGGTTAAAGGAGAAATGCGGTGGAATTGCCTTTTTAAAATATAGAACTTATAAGTATGAAAACTATTCAAAAATTTTTGATTATTTTTATCAAACTATAAAATAAAAGTATGAATATGCTATTAGACTTTTTCAAAGGCCTAAAAAAATTGAAAATGATATGGGAAATAAATGCAAAGGCAAAAAAAGTCCTATTTGATAGGTACCTCACATATTTTCTCTAAAAATTTTAAAGATAATTTAAACATTTACATACAGAGAGTAGAAAATATTGTACTAGAAGGTCCCCATTATATCAGTAAAATGCAAACGGTTATAGAAATTGGTGTTAAAGGTAATAAAAATCCTCTTTATGACCTGATTGACAAAAAAGTAATTGCGAATATGATAAAAAAAGTTTGTCCATATATCATTAGACAGAATAATTCACACAGTTAGAGATTTTGCTGAAATACATCTTACAGTCTAATATAAAAGGCAGATTACAGATAATTTAAAAAACTATAAGCATTGGTTAGCTTTCTTTTCTTTATAGTATGAATTTCTTGATATATTGGGCTGGAAAAATCATATGGATATGGATGCTTTTCATATAGCTAAAAATCTCAATAAAAATATATATTTCTTGGAAAATATAGAAGAACAAATAGAAGCTATGGAAGGAATCCCTACTGAAAAAATATTAAATTTTTTAAGAAAAATTGAAAACTGGGAAGATTATATAAAAATATATGAAAAAACTTACTTAAAAGGATATTTGACTAATTTAATGGAAGTTACTAAAGATTTTCCTCCAAGATGTGAATCTATCATTGATAAAAGAGGTCCTATTTTATTTCAGAGAATGTTGCCATTTATAGAAAAAGGAAATTAATTCCGTTATTCTTTTAGGGATTACTCATATTCCTGGAATTATAGACAGATTAACTGAGGCAGGATTCTCAGTTAATACAATTTCCAAAAGAGTTTTTTAAAAAAATTAGTTATAGAAAATTTTTTCTCTACCTTTACATTGTAAAAACAAAATTCATGTCTCAAAAAGGGATATCCTTCCCACTTTTTTTAAAAAAAACAACTCCCTTATTTATCTCTAACCCTAAATTTAAATAATACTCTTTCTGTTTTATTGCAGTTTCGATAATTTTATAAAGAAGTAAATCTGATAAACCAGGAAAATAAAATCTGCGATTTATAAAATTAAACATATAAAAGGCGTATTTTTTTGCTCCATAATCTGCAACATCGAAGGCTATGAGTTTTCCTTTGCTGTTGATAGCATTATAAACTTGAACAGTGTTGGAATTTTCCAAATAATTTTGATTTTTATAAAAAATATACTTTTTATAATCATCAATTTGCCTGAGTTTAACAAATTCATCAATTAATGAAATGTGTTCATCAATTATATAATTTGTTTTTTCTATCTCTACTTCTCTCTTTGCTCTATTGATACTATTCTTTAGTTTTGAACTAATTCTAAAATTTGACAAATCAAGTCTGTAATAAAAATCAGTCTCACTTTCTATACATTCATCTTTTGAAATTATAAAAAAGGGAGAGATAAAAACGACACTTTTTGGTTTGTATTGGGAGACAACATAATTTAAAACTTCTTTAATTTCCTCTGATCCAAATTTCTCATTTAATGAATACCCTATGAATGTTAGAAAGCCATCCTTTAAATAAAATAGATAATTTGTATATAAAAATGGTGTTGCCTCAGATACTGAAATTACATAATCTAATAAATGTTCAGGTATATATGCATTTTTCTTTGTGAATTGTCTTTCTTCATCAGAAAGCATAATTTTAAAAAGTCCCTATAATCTACCTACACTATAATACTTAAAGCCAATTTTTTTGACCTTTTCAGGTTCATAGATGTTTCTAAAGTCAAAGAAAAGATTTCCTTTCATTGATTTTTTGATTTTTAAAAGATCAAGATTTCTGAACTGATTCCATTCTGTAACAATTACCAATGCATCTGTATTTTCTGCAGCAGAATAGGCATCAACACAATAAATTAAATGAGGATAAACTTGTTTTGTATTTTCCATTGCTGCAGGATCATAAACTTTTATTAATGCTTTTTCTTGTAAAAGTCTTTGGATTATGAATAATGAAGGTGCTTCTCTTATATCATCAGTATTTGGCTTAAAGGATAGTCCAAGAATACCTATTGTCTTACCTTCTATTTTGGCTTCAAAGGCATCTATGATTTTTTTTGTTAATCTATCTTTTTGTCTTTCATTAGCTTCTATTGATGCTCTTACTATACCTAACTGAACTCCCTTTTCTTCAGCTATTTTTACTAGGGCTTTTGTATCTTTTGGTAAACAGGAGCCTCCAAATCCTATTCCTGGATGTAGAAATTTAGGTCCTATTCTTCCATCTAATCCCATCGCCTTTGCAACAACATTTATATTTGCTCCAACAACCTCACAGAGAGCTGATAATTCGTTGATAAAGGATATTTTGGTAGCAAGAAAACTATTTGTAGCATATTTTATTAATTCAGCTGTTGGTATATCAGTAATTACAAAGGGAGTTTCAAGTAAATAGAGAGGTCTGTAAAGGTCTTTCATTATAGCTATTGCCTGCTCACTTTCAGCACCAATAACTACTCTATTAGGTCTCATAAAATCCTCTACCGCAGAACCCTCACGAAGAAATTCAGGATTTGATACAATATCAAAATTTACAGGTCTTTCAAGATATTTATTGATTAAATCCTTTATTTTAATACCTGTTCCTACAGGCACTGTGCTTTTTGTAACAATAACTTTATAACTTTTCATATTTTTTGCTATTTCCTTGGCAACTTCCTCAACATACTCTAAATTAGCTGAACCATCTCCTCTTGGAGGTGTTCCAACTGCTATGAAAATTACAAGAGATTCATCAACTGCTTTATCTATTTTGGTGGTAAATTTTAATCTACCTTCTTTTGTATTTCTTTTAACTAAATCCTCTAAATTGGGCTCATAAAAGGGGATAATTCCTTTTTTTAATTTTTCTATTTTATTTTTGTCTTTATCAACACAGGTCACAAAAACTCCAAATTCAGCAAAACAAGCTCCTGTAACAAGTCCTACATAACCTGTTCCAATTATAGTTATATGCATAAAAAGCCTCCTACAAAAATTTTTTGTTATAAATTTTATGCAAAGGTTTTACCAATAAAAACCATCATATATCTTATAAAAATATCCAAAAATTCTTCAATTATCTGTTTTTTCCAAAAAATGTCATTATAAAAGTGCTGATTCTGTAATCTCTTCTCTTCGCTCAGGACAGCGTGTGAAGAAATGTAAACGACCGAAGAATCTTCATATCTTTTCAATATAATCGGAATGAGTTCCTTCGATTTACACCTCAGGACGACGCCTCGGGGTATTGAACCTCTCGAAATTACGATACAAGAGAAAGGACTCTTCTTTCTATAGGCAATTTCAGGGTTTTTTACGTGCTTGGATTTTATCTAAAATTTGAATAAAAAAGCCCCTGGAGATACCTCCAGGGGTGGCAATATTTTTATATTTATTTTTTACCTGCAATGAGTTCCTCTAAAACTGAAGGATCTGCCAAAGTTGAGGTATCTCCAAGTTCTTCAATAGCACCTGAAGCAATTTTTCTTAAAATTCTTCTCATTATTTTTCCACTTCTTGTTTTTGGAAGTCCTCCTGCAAACTGAATCTTATCTGGAGTTGCAATCGGTCCTATCATCTGTCTTATATGTGAAATTAATAATTTTTCCAAATCCTTTGATGGTTCATATCCTTCCTTTAAAACTACATAAACATAAATACCTTCACCTTTTATATCATGAGGAAATCCTACAACAGCAGCTTCTGCAACTGCAGGATGGGCAACTAAGGCAGATTCAACTTCAGCTGTGCCTATTCTGTGCCCAGAAACATTTATAACATCATCGATTCTTCCCATTAACCAATAATCTCCATCCTCATCAACTCTGGCACCATCTCCTGTAAAGTATTTACCAGGAAATCTTGAGAAATAAACTTCCTTAATTCTTTTATTTTCTAAATCTCCCCATGTACCTCTTAAAATTCCTGGCCAGGGTTTTTCAATTACAAGATAGCCACCCTCATTTACTCCTGCAGAAGAACCATCTTCTTTAAGTACTTTTGGAACAACTCCGAAAAATGGTCTTGTTGCTGAACCTGGTTTGAGTGTCATTACTCCTGGTAGTGGTGTAATCATAAATCCACCTGTTTCTGTCTGCCACCATGTATCAACTATTGGGCAACGTTGTCTTCCTACATGTTTGTAATACCAAATCCATGCTTCTGGATTTATTGGTTCTCCAACAGTTCCGAGTATTCTCAAACTTGAAAGGTCATATTTATGGGGCCACTTTTCACCCTCTCTCATTAAGGCTCTAATTGATGTTGGTGCAGTATAAAATATATTTACTCTGTGTTTTTCAACTATCTCCCAGAATCTTCCAGGATTTGGATATGTTGGAACTCCTTCAAACATTAAAGATGTTGCTCCTGCACTTAATGGACCATAGACAATATAACTGTGCCCTGTAACCCATCCAATGTCTGCTGTGCAGAAAAATGTTTCCTCAGGTTTATAATCGAAAACCCATTTGAATGTGGTGTTTGTGTAAACCATATATCCACCAGTTGTATGAAGCACACCCTTTGGTTTTCCTGTAGAACCTGATGTGTAAAGTATAAAAAGTGGGTCTTCTGCATCCATTACTTCTGGTTCGCAGTAATTACCTATTTCTGGATCATTCATAAGGTCATGCCACCAGAAATCTCTTTGAGGATCCATATCAACAAAATTAGGTGTTCTTTTGACTACAATTACTTTTTCTACTGAAGGAGTTCCTTCAATAGCATGATCTGCATTTGCTTTTAGTGGAACAATTCTTCCACCACGGAGTCCCTGATTAGCAGTAATAAGAAGCTTTGCACCGCAGTCATTTATTCTATCTCTTAGTGACTGAGCTGAAAATCCAGCAAAGACAACACTATGAATTGCTCCAATTCTTGCACAGGCAAGAAGTGTAATAGGAAGCTCAGGTATCATGGGAAGATATATTGACACTCTATCACCTTTTTTAATCCCAAGTTTTTTAAGAACATTTGCAAATCTATTGACTTCTCTATAAAGTTGCCAGTAAGTATAGGTTCTGACTTCACCGTCATCACCTTCCCAGATAAGTGCTGCTTTGTTTCCTAAGGAATTAATGTGACGATCAAGGCAGTTATAGGAAGCATTCAATTTTCCATTTATAAACCATTTAATAAAAGGCTTATTGAAATCATAATCCAGCACTTTATCCCATTTTTTATACCATGTAATGTTTTGCTCTGCAATCTCTGCCCAAAAACCTTCAGGATCTTCAATTGACCTCTTATACATTGCCTCATACTCAGCCATACTTTTAATGTAGGCTTTTTCTGATATTTCTTTTGGTGGAGGGAAAACCCTCTGTTCTTTAAGTAATACATCAATACCCTGAGTCATAGCTTTACCTCCTTTTTTTCTATTAATTTTAACATTTATTCAGCTCCGACTCCAATGTAAGACCTTATTTTTTCTGAATCAAATTTTGCCTCTGCTTCCTTTTCCTGTGTTAAAAGAGACACTAATATACCTATAGCGAAGGAAGCAAAGAAAGAAACTATTGCAGGATTTTTCAATGGGAATATTGCTTGAGAGTTTTTTAAAATTTCAACCCATACAGTTGGACTTAAAACTATCAAAATAACACTTAAAGTTAAACCAGTATAAATACTCCATAATGCTCCTTGTGTTGTAAATTTTCTCCAGAAAATGGACATAAGTAGAGCTGGAAAATTTGCAGAAGCAGCGATGGAAAAAGCTAATCCTACCATAAAGGCTACATTCTGACCTTTAAAGACAATCCCAAGAATAATCGCAAGTAATCCAAGACATAATGTTGAAATTTTTGCTGCCTTTACTTCCTGTTTTTCATCTGCCCTTCCTCTTTTTATAACTCCAACATAAATGTCATGTGATACTGCAGAAGCACCTGCTAAGGTTAAACCTGCAACAACTGCAAGAATTGTTGCAAAGGCTACAGCGGATAAAAAGCCAAGAAAAATTTCTCCTCCAAGAGCTTCTGCTAAAAGAGGAGCTGCCATGTTACCACCTTTATCAATTTTCATTATAAGCTCTTGGCCTACTAGTGCTGCTGCGCCAAATCCGATTGTGAAGGTGAGAATATAGAAATATCCAATAAATCCTGTAGCATAGAATACTGATTTTCTCGCCTCTTTAGCATCTGGAACAGTATAAAATCTCATCAGAATATGAGGAAGTCCTGCTGTACCAAACATTAAAGCAATTCCTAAAGATACTGCCTCAAGGGGATTTGTTATTAAACCTCCAGGTTGAACAATTTTTTCACCATAATTTTTTGTTACTGTTGAGAAAAGTTCAATATAATTGAAACCAAATGCAAGAAGAATAAGAAAAACTAAAATAGTAGAACCTCCTAAAAGTAAAATAGCCTTTATAATCTGAACCCATGTTGTAGCAAGCATTCCTCCAAAAAGAACATAGGCAATCATAAGACATCCGACAATTATAATTGCAACTTCATAGGGTAACCCGAACATAAGTTTTATTAATGAACCTGCACCAACCATCTGGGCAATAAGATAAAATAGTACTGTTATTAAAGCTCCTGTTGCTGCTGTTGTTCTAATAGGTCTCTGTTTTAATCGGTATGCAACAACATCTGCAAAAGTATATTTACCAAGATTTCTTAAAGGTTCTGCTATAAGAAATGTTACGATAGGCCATCCGACAAGAAATCCTACAGCATAGATAAGTCCATCATATCCTTTAAGTGCCACTAAACCTGCAATTCCAAGAAAACTTGCAGCAGACATGTAATCTCCAGCTAAAGCTAAACCATTTTGAAATCCTGTAATACTTCTTCCAGCAGCATAAAACTCTGTTGTTGTTTTTGTTCTTTTAGCAGCCCAATAGGTTATGTATAAAGTTACAAAAACGAATAAAAGAAAGAAAGCTATACTTGTTAAAGTAGGTTGTCCTAAAGCTGTCTGCATTACTCCCCTCCAACCAATTTTTCTCTAATTTCAGATAATTTTTGATCATACTTCTTATTGGACCAAGCTACGTAAATTCCTGTAAGAAGCCAGGTTAAAATTATGACACCGATCCCTACTGGAATACCTATCGTAACAGGTCCATAAATTTTCTGCCCTAAAAATTCTTTGTTGTAAGCTAAAAGAAGTATAAAACCAAAGTAAATAAATAATTGAGCCACTGTAAGAATTAAAGAAATCGCATTTTTACTTCTTACAAGACTTCTGAATTCTTGAGAATTTAGTATCCTGTCTTTCATCTTCCCCTCCCCTTAAAATTGAAATGTTTGTTTTTTAGCTAAATTTAAATCTAATTTTATATTTGGATTACCAATGTTTAATAAATCATCGACAGTATAAATTTTGATTTCTCCAAGCAATGTTATCAATCTTTGAAAAACTTGAGCGGTAACAAAAGCATCAGATAAAGAATCATGCAGTTGTTTTGCTTCTATATCCAAAGAATAAGCTATATCCCTAAGTGATTTATTATATATAAATTCTTCTGGTAGTAAATCTTTTTGAATAAGCAAATTATATACTGCAAATACATCAATTGCAATAGGATCATATATTTGATTTAAATGTTTATGGATAGCTTTTTTTAAAAAGGTAATATCAATGGAAATACAATGTCCGACAATTATTAAATCTTTTACAAAAGCAAGATATTCCCTTAAAATTGGAACAATATCTGGACATGATTCAAGTTCTGCTGGAGTAATTTCATGAACCATAATACTGTCTTTTTTTATGAAACTCTCTGGCTTCACAGTTCTGTAAAATACTTCTCCCATTTTTATTGATTTACCCTTCATCTTTAAAGAACCTATGGAAATGATAGTATCTTTAAGTTCACTTAGTCCTGTAAGCTCTGTATCTACAACTGCAAAGTCTGTTTCACCTATTGATGCTCCTTTATATTCATAGAATTTTTTCTTTTTTTTGAATATTTTAAACATGTTTAAATTATCATTAGCTTATATCTTTCAATCAAAATATCTTGTAACTTAGATATAAGCTGAAAGGTATCTTTGAGTAGCTTTTTTTCAAGATTACTTAATTTTTCCGGATTTATAAAATTATCAGGCATAATCCCCTGAATAACCTGATAATACTGATGCTTCATTCTTAAAAGCATTAGAAATTCAAAGGCATAAATAATTTCATCTGCATAATCTCTAACTACACCATGTTTATTTTTTAGGGCTTCTATTCTCTCCAATGTAGAAATTTCCCTTATTCCCTTTTCAAGACTGAAAAGTCTGATAATATCAACTATAGGAGCAATTCCTTTTATTTTTAAATTGAGTTTGTCTTTGTGTTCACCGCTTTTTTCAACGACAAAGGTTTTAAAAAATCCTAAAGGAGGCTTATTTCTAACAGCAATATTTGCAAGATAACCTAAGAAAACTCTCTGGTCTTTAACTATGTTTAAAAGATAATCTCTCAAAGATTCTTCTAAAGAAAAATCTCCATAAATACCTCTGAAATCAAAAAATATATTTGAAAGATTAATTGATTCGCCCTTTGGCGTGAAAATCCATTGAGAGAAATACTTTTTCCATACTTTAAGAGGCTGACACCATTTTGGATTACTTGCCATAATATCTCCCGGACAGGGTGGAAAACCGCATTTAAGAAGACTTTCTTTGACATAATTTGTAAATTCCAAAAAATACTTTCTAACTGAATCTTCCTGTTCTACCACAGGATCAGCATAAATTAGAGCATTGTCTTGATCAGTTTTAAATGTCTGCTCCTTTCTTCCTTCAGAACCAATAGCAATCCAACAATAAGAGACAGGTGGAGGTCCAAATTCTCTCTCAGCAAACTGAATGACTTTTCTAACTATTCTGTCATTAATTTCAGTTATAATCCTTGTAATGTTACTTGCCTTCGCTCCCTGTTGAAGTAAATTTCCAACAAGATTTGTTATTTGTTTTGAAGTATGAATAATTCCTTCAATACTCTGTTGCATCTCTATATCTCGCACTATTGTTACTGGAGAAAATCCTTGAAGCATCATAATGTCATGGTTTGTAATTATTCCACCAACTTGACCATTTTTAATAACAAGAAGATGATGAATGTTATATTTAAGCATTTTTACAATTGCTTCAAAACAATAATCCTTTGCATCAACTTTAATTATCGGGAAGCTCATTATGTTCTTTACAGGTTCATTAACATCCCTTGCTGATGCAACTACTTTTTTTCTTAGGTCTTTATCAGTTATAATTCCAACAGGAATTCCCTCATTGTTCATAATTACAAGAGAACTTATTCCATTTTCACACATTATTCTCGCAGATTCTTTTATTGGAGTATACTCTGGTATAGAAATAACATTTTTTGATGCTATTTCTTCAACAGTTGTAGTGAAAAGAATTTTATCAACAGAACCAATAAGAGTTTTCTTAGAAGTCTCTTCAGAATATTTTTTGTCAAGATATATATTCATAAAGGACTTCAAATAGAAATCTCTTACCTCAGGATATTTATTCATAAGACTCAACATTGTTTCTCTTGGAATTAAATAGCATATTGTGTCATCTATTGCAACTACATTTGCACGAGATTTATCTCCACTAATTAATGAGACAAAACCAAAGGAATCTCTCTCACTTCGGAAGTCAATTGTTATTTCTTCTCCGTTAACTTTTCTGTAAACCTTTATTCCACCTTTTTTTATGATGTAAAGAAATTCACTGGGAGAGCCATCTTGAATAAGTATATGAGTGCCCTTCGGATAATACTCCAAAGAAGTTTTAACAGCAACAGAATTCACAACTTCTGTATCTAAAAACTCAAATGGCGGAAAACTTTTTAGAAATTCTATTGTGTCTTCTATTATTTTTACCATCTAAGCATGAGAAAGCAAATTATATACCAATATTATAAATGTTTAAAATAAAAAGGATTTTTATCTATTTTACTACTGAGTATGTTACTAAAAGTAACAATAGAATGTATAAAAAAGTTACAATTCTAAGAAAAATATCTCAAATTGTATTTATCAAATAGAACCTTTTGAAATTCTTCAATTTTTTTAAAAGAGTCTTTTAAAAGTCCTTTTTCAGTTTTTGAAAGAATATTTGGGTCAATGAAGTTATCTGGTTTTTTACTATTCCTTAACTGAAGTGCCTGCGATTTTAATCTTAAACTCATTAAGAATCTATAACATTCTTCTAAATCTCTTGAAAACTGATCAGTTAATACTCTTTTACTTCGCAAAGCCCTTATTCTTTCAAAGGTATTTGTTTCAACTATTTCATTATCAAGAGTTAATACTCTTACCCCATGAACTACAGGAAAAATACCATATTTTTTTATATCAATCTTTCCCTTGTGTTCTCCAGTTTTTTCTACAACAAAGGTTTTAAAAAAACTAAGTGGAGGTTTAAACTTTACTGCCTCTGAAGCAAGAAAGGGAAGAAAAGTTTTACTTGTTTTTATCTTTTTATTTATATAATCTCTTAAATCTTCAGCAATATATTCTACTCCTACAACATTTCTAAAATCGAAAAATATACTTATATTTAGGATGTTCTTTGGCTTAGGATTTTCAATCCATTTATTTATCTCTTTAAACCATTCTTCTTTATTCCTTCTCCAATAAGAATTACTAATCATAACATTCCCAGGACAGGGTGGAAATCCGATTTTCAGTAAAAAATCAATATAGGTTTGAGAAAATTTTTCAAAGTAGATTTTATGGTTATTTTCATAAATTAAAGCATTATCTTGATCAGTTTTCAGACTCTGCTCTCTTCTTCCTTCTGAACCTATAACCATAATACTGTATGATGAAGGCGCTGAACCTAAAAAATTTTCAGTTAACTGTGAAGCTCTCATCATGAAACGGTCATTTAATTCTGAAATATACTTTCCCACATACTCTGGATCCATTCCACTTAAAACTCCCTCAATTATACTGTCCTGTATTATTGAATATAAATATGAAAGCTCTTCTACTGTCTTTGCCTTATCAATTTCTTTTATAAGAAAAATTATATTTTTACTTTCATGGGAAATTACTGTCCTATCATCAAGGACTCCTGAAATAGAATTGCCGTCTTTAATTATAAGCTTTCTTATTCCATGCTTTGCCATGGTAAGGAGGGCATTAAAAAGAGGCTCCGATGAAGACATCTCAATTACAGGAAAAGTTGCTATTTCCTCTGCTTTTATATTTTGAGGATTCAAATCCTTTGCAAGTACTTTTTTTATTATGTCTCTCTCTGTAATAATTCCCAAAGAATTATTTTTTCTTACAAGGCAAAAAGTTGAATCTTTCTCAGTCATTAATTTTATTGCCTCTTGAAGGTTTATATCAGAGTCAATTATTATAGGGTCTTTTAATTTTATATCCTTGATTCTAACATCAATAAGTCTTTCCATATGAAAAGAAGTTTTAGTTTGAGGAATTCTATGTACTCTTTTTGCAAGCTCCTTTGTAAAAAAATTTGCAAATTCATCATACTTTGAAACAAGTTTAATAAAAATTTCCTTTGGTAGTTGTAATATAACTGTATTGTCCTCTAAGACATGAGCTGTAGTAGCAGGAGGTAGTTCTCCAAGCAAAGAGACATATCCAAAAAGATCTCCTTCTTTTAAGTGATATACGAGTTGATTGTTTTTTTCAAGAAAAACTTCTCCTCTATTAACTATATAAAGAAATTCTAGTGGTTGGTTACCTTCTTTAAAAATTATATCATTTTTTTGATATTCCCTCTTTAATAAAAAATTGCATAAACTTCTTATTTCTTCAACAGGAAGCCTGTTAAAGGGATAGGTATTTTTTATAAATTGTTCTAAATCTTCCATAAGAACGCCTCATATTGTTTTAAGCAAATTATTCCAAAAGTAAAAATCAGAGATATTTTACAACTAAAATTCTCAAAATTACCAGCAAAACAACTATAAATATTGTAGTTCCATAAGGGAATATTTTTCTTGCAATTTTATATAGTGGCTCGGTAGCTCTGTAAAAAATTGCATAAATTGGATTATTTAAATTTTTTGTAAAAAGAGAAATAATGGCTCGTCCTAAGACGAGCCACATAAAGAAAGCAATTGTGTAATTCAGTATAAGCTTTAAAGTCATTCTTCTTTACCTGCTCCTACTGCGCCTTTTGGATATCTTATATTATCTACAAAACTCTGAATTTCAGAGTCAGGAGCTTTTGTAAGCCTTGACACTATAAATGCTACTATTATATTAGCTGGGATACCAAAAATTCCAGATGCAATTGTTTTTATTCCAAACCAGTCAACTCCGTAAAATCTGCTTCCAATCATATAATACAGGGTTACTGCAAGACCTACAATCATCCCTGTAACTGCACCTGCTTTGTTCATCCTTTTATCCCATATCCCAAGAACTACTGCAGGGAAGAATGTAGCTGCTGCTAATGAAAAAGCCCATGCAACAAGTTCTACGATTATGGCAAGTTTAAAACTTGCAACATATGCACCTATCACTGCAACTACAAGTAATAGAGCCTTACCAATTTTTACTCTTGCAGAAGGCGATAGATTAGGATTAATAATTTTATAATACAAATCGTGAGAAATTGCATTGGCAATCGTTATCAAAAGTCCATCAGCAGTTGAAAGAGCAGCTGCTAACCCACCAGCAGCAATTAGTCCTGCAACAACATAGGGTAATCCTGCTATTTCAGGTGTTGCAAGAACAACGGCATCAGGATTTATGGAAATTTCAGAGAACTGAATTATTCCATCACCATTTAAATCTTTTATATTTATTAAGCCTACACCTGCCCATTTAGCTGCCCATGCAGGAAGAGATGAAAAGGCCTGACCAACAAGATTTGTCAAAACTTCACTCCTTGCAAAGGCTGCGTAAGCAGGTGCTGTAAAGTAAAGCAGGAATATGAAAAACAATGCCCAGGCAGCTGAACTTCTTGCTTCTCTGACTGTAGGTGTTGTATAAAAACGCATTAAAACATGAGGAAGTCCTGCAGTACCTACCATAAGACAGAATGTCAAGGCAAGAAAGTTAATTATACCTTTCGAGTCCGCTGGAGGTTGAACATAGGATTTAGGAGGCTTTGACATAGCCTGTGCTGACTGCATATCCTTTTTCCATTTTTCTTTTGCTTCCTCTGGTGTTTTAGGATAGGACTTTAAAGCTTTTTCTGCCTCTGCTCTCTTTAGATCATTGACTGGTAAATTTTTTATTTTTTCTTCTATTTCAGCTTTACCTTTGCTCCAGCTGTCAGGTAAACCTTTTATCTTTTGATTAAGATCATCAGCCTTATTTTTCCAGATATTTCTAACTTCAATTTCCTTTGGGTCATTTGTAAGCTGTCTCTGTTTTTGTTCTATTGTCTGCAGTGCCTGTCCATACATTATTTGAGGGATTGGTACTCCTGTCTGTTTATAAGATATTGCGACAACGGGAATCATATAGGCCACTATAAGGATAATATACTGAGCAACCTGGGTCCATGTTACTGCTCTCATTCCACCAAGAAAGGAACAGACAAGAATACCAGCAAGTCCCAAAAAAACACCTAATTCAAAGGGAACTCCAATAAATCGGCTTGTAATAATTCCTACTCCTGTAACCTGTGCGGTAAGATAAGTGAAAGAAGTTATAATTGCAGCGATAATTCCTATAAATCTTGGAAGCTTTCCTCCATAACGGGCTTCAAGAAAATCCGGAATAGTATATTGACCGAATTTTCTGATATAAGGTGCTATAAGGACAGCAAGCAAGACATAACCACCAGTCCAACCCATTATGTATGCAAGTCCATCATAACCTAAATTATAAAGAGCACCGGCCATACCAATAAAAGAAGCTGCACTCATCCAGTCCGCTGCTGTTGCCATTCCATTAAAAACCGCAGGCACTTTTCTTCCAGCAACATAATACTCAGCAACTATAGATGTTCTGGAAATGATTCCAATAGCTGCATAAACTCCGATTGTTCCAAACAAAAAGGCATACCCAATAAATTTAGGGTCTAATCCCATTGATTCAAGTATCCACAGACTCACCACAAAAAGAACAAAGACCCCTGTATAAATTCCATAAATTTTTCTTAATTTAGCTCTCCATGCATCCAAAGCTTCCTTAGCCATATTATTCCTCCTCTGCTACGCCGTATTTAATATCTAATTTATTCTGATAAACTGAGTTATAAAGATTAAGAAGAACAAAGATTGTTATAGACCCCTGAGCTCCCATGTAATATCCCATAGGAAAGCCGAAAATAACAATACTATTTAAGCTTGATGCAATAAGTGCAGCACCGTATGAAACAATAGCCCAAATAAAAAGAATAGTTAACATGTTTTTCTTCGTCTCTCCCCAATACCTTTCAAGAGTTTCTTTTTCTACCATAAGACACCTCCTAAAATTGATAGTTTAATTGTTGCTTATAATACATGTATCTAGATACATGTGGTTGCCCAATTTTAAGTAAAAAATCTAAATCCCATATATTTAAAGACTCAATCAAAGCTATTTCTTTTTGAAAAATCTGGGCTGTGACAAAGGCATCTGAGAGAGAATCATGTAATTTTTCAGGTTTTATTCCTAAGGATTCTGCAATCTCAGAAAGCGTGGAAATTTCAGAGTATTTCTTCGAAATAACACTTTTTTCAATAAGCCATTTATAAATAAGATAGGTATCAACACCCTGAGGATTAAAATCTAATCCAATATACTTTCTTATAGCTTTCTTTAAAAATGAAAAATCTATCTTTAAAAAGTGCCCAACAAAAATTAAATTTTTGCAAAATGATAGAAACTCCCTTAAAATAGGTTTTAAATCAGGACATGATTCAAGTTCCGAAGGCATAAGTTCATGAATTAATACTCCATCTTTATTTAAAATAGAAGATGGATTTAGATGCCTGTAAAATATTTCACCTAAAAATATTTTCTTCCCTTTCATTTTTATTGCTCCTATTGAAATAATAGAATCCTTATTTTCATCTAAGCCCGTAAGTTCTGTATCTATAACAATAAAATCTGTATTTTGGATGCCTTTTCTGTCTCTTATTTTCTTTTTGAAAAAGTTAAACATCTATCATATTTTCTGCAAATTACATACCATATAAAAAAGAAGGTAAAATCTTGATATATGAAAAATTTTTGTTACAATAGGTAACTAAAAGAGAAAAAAAGTAACAAAATTAAATTTTAATTCGAAAGGTTAAATAAGAAGGAATTTATAAAAGAGCAAAGAAAAATAAAAAAGGGAGGGAATACCCTCCCTCTGTCATACTATTCGATTGTTAGTTTTCTTTCTTTAGATTTTGCTTCTTCTGTCTTAGGAATTCTTATTTCAAGAACTCCATTTTCAAATTTTGCCTTTGCTTTATCAGTTTGAACCTCAACAGGGAGCCTGAAAGTTCTTGTAAATGAACCGTAGCTTCTTTCATACCTATAGTAGTTCTTTTCTTCTACCTTTTCTTCTTTTTTCTTTTCACCAGAAATTGTAATGTAATCATCTGAGATCTTTACTTCGATATCATCTTTACTTAATCCTGGTAAATCTGCTTTGAAAACCAAATCGTCCCCTTCCTCATAGATATCAACAGAGGGAGCAATAACTTCTGCTTCACCGCTTATCCTTGGAATAAGAGAACTAAAAACTGAAAAAGGTCTCTTCCATACTTCCTCAACAAATCTCTCAATTTCCTCAAAGGGAGATAAAATTTTAGGTTCAATTCTTGCAATATCCTTTGCTTCTTTTCTTGCCATAGTTTTACCTCCTTAAGGTGATATTTATATTATTTAATAAAATTTATCATAATTATATGATATTTGTCAATGTGTTTCATAAAAAAACTTTATACAATCTATATCAAATTATTTGAATAACTCCTGAACTATTTTCTTTAACTTCACCGATAATTTGGATATGCTCAATTCCTTCTTCTTTAAGTCTTATAATAAGTTTTTCAGCTTTTTCTGGGGGCAATGATATTAACAGTCCACCTGATGTTTGAGGGTCTGATAAAATATCAAGAGTTATTGGATCAGTGTTTCCTATGTCAACTAATTTTTTACAATAGTTTATATTTCTTTTACTACCTGCTGGTATTATTCCCATAGATGCCATTTCATATGTTTTTGGTAAAACTGGTATTTTATTTCTAAAAATTCTTATTGTTACCTTGCTTGCCCTTGCCATTTCAAGACAATGTCCTAAAAGTCCAAATCCTGTTATATCTGTACATCCATTAACACCAATCTCCATCATAACCTTAGATGCTATTTTATTAAGTGTTGCCATTGTTTTTATAAGAATTTCTGTTGTCTCTGGATCAAGAAGTTTTCCTTTTAACGCAGTGGCAAGTATACCAGTTCCAATTGGTTTAGTTAGAACTATAAGATCTCCCGCTTTAGCTCCTTTATTTGTAACAAAATTTTTAGGATTAACTAAACCTGTAACAGCAAGCCCATATTTTATTTCTGGGTCTTCAACACTATGACCACCAATCATTAGAGTTTCTGCTTCTTTTAATTTATCCAATCCACCTCTGAGAATTTCTCTTAATATAGATTTGTCCATTTCATTAATTGGAAAACACACAATATTCAATGCTAAAAGAGGTTTACCTCCAACAGCATAAATATCGCTTAGAGAATTTGCTACTGCTATCTGACCAAAATCATAGGGATTATCTACAATAGGAGTGAAAAAATCAATGCTTTGTGCTAATGCAACTTCATCATTTAGGCGATAAATTCCTGCATCAGACCAATCCTCAGAGCCAAGTAGTAAATTATGGTCAAAGGGTAAAGGTAAATCCTTTAGTATTTCTTCAAGGTCCCCCGGACCTATTTTTGCAGCTCAACCTGCTGCTTTAACTTTCTCTGTAAGCATCCCAAGTATCCCTCTTTTTTTTAATTTTATCATAAAAAGGTCTTTTTACTTGATAAAAGTTTATAATTTTGATATCCTTAATAGGCTGTTCAATAACAGGAAAAATTTATGTATACAAGCAGGGTTGAGAAAATTTTAAAAGGCTTCAGTAAAAATTTATCAGTTCATAATGTTCCATTTCACCCTATTTTTGTCTTTATTTTAATAAAAAATCAATTTATTACCCACATAAGCTCAATAAAATCCCTTCTTTTAAACCTCTATAAAATACTTTTCCATTCTCTATACAGGCAAAAGCTCTCTTTTAAGCTTTATAGATGCTATCACTCTGCATACATATTTTATGCTCTCTGCCCCAGTAACAAAGTTCAATTCCTGCAGGGCAAAGCAGTTTACCCTGAGCAGTAATTGTAACCTGCCCTGTAGTTTCAGAGTTTTTCCTGCTTCTTGGGTTTTCAGCAATAATTGGTGTAATGTTTTTCTGAAGAAGATACTTAGCAGTCTCTACACTGTCATATCCAGCATCTGCGGAAACTTCTTTTATATTTTTTCCTTTAGCAGAAAGGTGTTTACAAGCAGACTCTGTAAGTTCTACAAGATAATGCCCATCCCATTTATTACCTTCTGTAACTTTTACACTAACAGGGATAG